>Ga0209541_10007634_pt1 | contig 18122 bp, 19 predicted proteins | sample RifCSPlowO2_01_FD_184027 | JGI IMG/M metagenome (GOLD analysis project Ga0209541, IMG submission 184027) | Groundwater microbial communities from Rifle, Colorado - Rifle CSP2_plank lowO2_0.1 (SPAdes) (version 2) | ecosystem: Environmental > Aquatic > Deep subsurface > Groundwater | place... | reverse complement strand
ATCATTCATGGTTGTCTGGGTATAGCCAATCATTTCGGCAAACGCAGGATGAGGGGACTGAGTGGTGAATTCAAATTCGCGACGCATTAATTTTTCAACATCCCAGCCGTGTTCTTGGCCTAACGTACGCATTTTACGAATGTATTTTTTGCCAGCGTGGTCTTGGATGACTTCGACTTTGCCGGATTCGTTTTCAGCTAATACTTCAAGAAGTGTATATTCTGATTGATATGGACTTTCTCCGAGAATGATGCCGTGATCTTCAAGATTTGGAGGTGCAACTGCTGTGGCCATTACAGACGTAAGTATGACTCCTCTTTATAAATCTTTCGTTTTTGTAACTACTCTTAAGTGGAATTTTGATGGTTTCAAGAATAGACATTATTGAGAAGTTAGGCAGGCCGTTGATACTGGTCATGTTCTAAGAATAACTGTCGAGCCTGAGGGCTCTCCGTTCATTACTCGCTGGAATTTCTATATTAGATATTAGACCCAGCGAGTAATAAATGCCCAAAATTTTAAAAATAGCGCTGAAAATAGGAATGATATGCAATATAGAGTGATTTCATTTTATCGGTACGTACAAATAAAACAACCAGAAGAGATGCGCGATTTGATTAGAAAGTATTGTGAGGAACACCAGATTTTAGGAAGGATTCTGATTGCGCAGGAAGGAATCAATGGTGCGGTGTCGGGAACGGAGGAGGAGATACGGGCATTTCAACACTATCTTGCAGAAAATCCATTGTTTGTTGGTTTGACGTTTCGTGAGCAGGTGGCGGATGTGAATACATATCATAAATTAGTTGTGCGGGTGCGTTCTGAGATTGTGCGGTTTGGTGTGCCGGTGTCGTTTGAACATCCGGGTACGCATCTGACGCCGGCGCAGCTTGAGAGGTGGTATAAAACAAATGAGGATTTTGTGATTATTGATGCGCGAAATGAGTATGAGTATGAGGTGGGGCGATTTAAGAATGCGGTGAAGCTGCCAATTGAGAATTTTCGGGAATTTGCGGGGATGACGAACGAGTTGGAAAAATATAAAACGAAGAAGATGGTGTTGTATTGTACGGGCGGCATACGATGTGAGAAAGCGTCGGCGTATTTGAAAGAGCAGGGGTTTCCTCAAGTATATCAGGTGGAGGGGGGAGTGATTAATTATGTGAATCAGTTTCCTAATGCCCACTGGGAAGGTGGATTATTTGTATTTGATGATCGATTAGTGTCTGATGTTGGGGAGACGATTACACAATGTGGGCTGTGTGGTGTTGCTGAGAAGCAGTATATGAATTGTCATAATTTAGATTGTGATGAGTTGTTTATTTGTTGTGAGAAGTGTTGTGAAAAGATGAAGCGGTGTTGTTCGGATGAGTGTATGCAATCGCCACGGCAACGAAAAGTAATTGAAATGAAAAAATATGTGCAGATTGGAGTGATTGAGAATTATTATGCAAAAGCGAACGTGGCGTTAGTTAAAATGAATTTATCAGCGGTTAGCTTTCCTTTAAAAGTTATGATTAAAGGGAAAACAACAGCAGAATTTGAGTATGAAATACAATATGCTCACAATGCAGAGGGAAAAGAGATTACTAGGGCAAGTGAAGGTGAGATCATTACGTTTCCTCTGAGTCAAAAAGTGCGCCGACATGATGTGGTACTTCTTGCATCCATATGAATCCACGACGTTTTACTTCAATTGCTGAACAATATCATCTTGCTTATTTAGCACAGAGGTTACAGTTGTCACAGAGGGCTAAATTTGGGATTGATCTTAGCGATGATAGGATTGGGATTGAATTGAAGAGTCGGCTGGAGGTGTATACTGCGAACTTTGCCGTTCATGAATATCAGGTGGATCATTTTCGTTTCGAATTGCCACGCCACGATTTATTTTGGGCGTTTATGACGTATAAATTAGATAAGCCGATTTCTAGGATTAGAGAACAAGAGATTGAGAGGCAGATACATTCTCGTGAGACGTGGATTTTGCCTTGGGATTGGATACGGCAATTTCCTGTGGCGGCGGCGAAAACTGGACCGTATATTTATGTTCATCACAAACATTTTCCGAAGAACGATGAGTGTATTACTCTGGAAGAAAAAGAAGGGAGGTTACATTTTCCAGAGGGACGGGGGCTGGAAGAGAGATTGGACTTATGATTTAGGGGATTATAATTAATTTCTCTTTAAAGTAGTAACATTTAAAAGTCATTTGTCTTTTTCTATCTAAAAATGTTACTTAAAGATCTTGAATGTTTCGCTCGCAGTGCGGTAAGTCATCTTGTAGGCAAACTGCAATCTCCTTCAAAAGATTTTTTTTACTGGAATGGTCATCCTCGTCCAGAATTGGATGAATTAATCGTTCATCTTTCAAATCCATATCAGCCAGAGCGAATTGTGATTCGAAAAATCCTGCGCGAGAAAAAAGTAAATACGCTTCTTGATGCGGCGTGTGGTCCGGCAGTTGAACTGGATGGCTATCTGCTTGAACAATTACCTCTGCAATATACTGGTTTTGATCGCAGTAAGTATATGATCCAATATGCGCAACAAAAACATCCGAAATATCATTTTCAAAGAGGGGATGTGCACCATTTGCCTTTTTCTGATAATGAATTTGAGGCTGTTCTTCTCAAACATATTTTAGAACATCTGCCTGATTATAAACAACCGATCCAAGAGGCATTACGGGTGGCAGAGAGTTATGTGATTATTGATTTTTTTCATAGTCTAACCCCTCTTCCTACTGACTGTCATTTTTGGGATTATCATGGTTTTTATACAAATTGGTATTCCAAACAGCGATTTGAAGATTTTTTGCAGACGCAACCAATAAAAGGATTTACAGTCCACAACACTAAGGGCAATGCGCAACAGACGGCCCAGATTTATGTGGTGGAAAAGAAGTAGGATTTTTCATCCTAAAAAGGAAAAGTTTAAATACTACTTAAGAATAGTATTTTTATGGTTTACGAAGACAGATTATTAAATGCACGCATTCTTATTTTAGGTGCAAGTGGGCAAATTGAACCTGACGCAGTAGTTGCATTATTACATGTTGCAAGTGGTGGCCCTATGATGATTGAAGCACCAAATGAAGTTGAAAGAGCTTCAGGCTTAGATACGATTTGTCAGACTTTAGATTCAAATGGTGATACTCTTGTCGCTGGAAAAAATTATATGCTAGGTGAGCAAAAAGTAAAAGTATTACGAGAACGGTTTGGAGCAGGAAATGTACTGTGCACCTATCAACGTGTTTTTTATTTAGGGAGTGATTTGGAAGAACATTTTATTTCTGTTGAGGGCCGCCACCCAAATGGCTTGTTTAGTGTACCTGTATATAAATCAACATTTAAACCGATTGGAAAAGAAGAATAATCCTATTTGAATAAAATTAGTTAAACGAAATCTTCTTCTCTACGCATTCTCATCTAATACATTACCTTCAAAGTCGCGTTCGACGTAGCCGGAGACGAGGGCGTATTTCTGATCTTTCTTTTCACGAAATGCGCGAGGGACGTAGACTTTTTCTTTGGTTAGAGGATTAATACCGGTGTAGTATGTTGCGGTTGAGAGAGTGCCAGGCGTTGGGGTGAAGACTTGGGTGAGGTTGACGTAGATGTCTTTTTCTTCGCAGAATTTTCTGAGAAGCTCCATGTCTTCTTGGGTTGAGCCAGGATGGGCGGCGACGAAATAGGGAACGAGATTTTTATTGGTGTGTTGTTCTTGGTTTACTTTTTTATATTCGATTAAAAATTCTTCAAAGGCTTTGCGATTTGATTTGTTCATTTGCTTGAGCACGGTGTCGGAGATGTGTTCAGGGGCGATTTTTAAACGGGTGGTGAATTGCATGATTTTACGAAATAATTTTTTTTGGTCAAGAATTATGTCGTGGCGAATGGCACTGCGTAGTTCTAATGAAGTATTTTGATATTTTTGGTGAAGTTTTTCGACGGCTTCTAAGAGGGGCATGAGGTCGTCGCTGATGACGCGTTCGGGACAGCCGACGCATTGTTGGTTGCAGTATTTTGTTTTGTTCTGCACGATGATGTCTTTTTCGATTATGGGAGAGAGAATTGTTTGCGGTTCGTTGTAGAGGCGGCAGCGTGAGCCGTACATGTTTAACGTTGGAAGTGTGAGGTCGTTTATTTTTTTGATGCCACGACTGTATAGTGTTTCGATTTCTTTGATGATGTTTTCTTTGCTTCGTCTTGCGACTTCTTTGCCTTGCACTAGTGGGATGACGCAGAATGAACAGCTGCCCCAGCAGCCGCGGCCGATGGTGACAGATGTTTCTAATTTTTCTACCATGTTTTGATTGAATTGAAAATTTTTGGAATTAGGGTGGAGAGATCTTGTGAATGGCAAGCTGTAGATGTAATCCATTTCTGGTTCGGTTAAGGTGTGTTCGGCGCGGTTGTGTTGAATGAATCCTGAGCCGCAGGGTTCGATGAATGAATTTTCGGGAAGCAAATAAGTGATTCTGGTGAGGGTGTTGAATTGGTCGGGATTAGCGAGGCATTCTTCATAGCTGGGAAGGAGTTTGATATTGGGATGAATTTGATCTTTTTTGATACGAAAGGCAGTACCGTCAATTGTTTGGAGGTTGAGTTTTGGTTTAAGGCTGTCCCATTTTTCTTCTGTGATGTTGGTTGAAGTGTTTTGTTCTAGGTCTTTGAGACGTTGGAGAAGGGTGAGAATGGCGCGGTCTGCGTTACCAAACAAAAGGAGTTCGGCTTTGGTGTCGTTTAAAATACCGCGACGTAAGATGTTTTCTTTGTAATCGAAATGGGTGAATCTGCGGATGGTTGCTTCGACACCGCCGATAACGGTGATGACCTGTTTGTAGAATTGTTTGACTTTTTGAGTATAGACCATTAAAGCGCGTTCGGGGACGAGGACGTTTTCTCGCTCCCTGAGCATTGGCGTGTAATTTGCAAGCATGGAATCAAGCAGACCAGAGGTTATGCAGAAGAAATATTTTGGTCGGCCACAGACTTGATATTCTTGGTCGGTTTCGGGCTGGGGGATGATGCCGACTTTGTAGCCTTTGCTGTCTAATAGACGAGCGATGATGGACATGCCACTTAATGGGTGATCGTAGTAGGGGTCGCCGGTGATAAAGATGACGTCGAATTGGAAATTATCATCTGAAGAGTTGTAGTACTGTTGGCCTTCAGCGAGGGAGGTGGGAAGGAAGGAATTGTTCATGAGAGTTTAAAATAGGGGGTGATTTAAATAGATTCTCTCCTGAAAATTAATAATTACTTTCAAGTAACAATATAATCAAAAAGTTTATAAATAGGGATTCTTTTGGGACAACATGGAAGATTATATTTTGACAATACCTACAATTGATCCGCCCGTCTGGAAATCTCTTCTAATGCCGCCAGTATCAACTTATGCACAAGGTGTACAAGCGCTCCGTAAGATGGGGGCAACACCGTTAACATTCAAAGAAAACATTCAAGCACGGGTGGAAGCATATGAATCTGGTAATCATTATTTATTTGATACGTGGCTTGATTCCTGCACTGGTATAGTGTATAAAGCCGAAACAACGGAATTTAAAATCGTACCCAATTGTGAACAATTACGAAATATATCTAAAGATTTTTCAAAAAAATTTCTGTCCGTTGATTATTCTAAAATTGAGGGATACGAACTTGATAGTGGAAGAAAACTCTTTGGTATAAAATACAATAAATCATTAACTAAAGCAGAAATAATTGAACATCCCGCATGGCTGGCAGTAATGGAAGAAGACAAAGCACTTCTAAAAACGTATATGGATATAGTATTTGTAGAGTATGCCACAAAATATGGTGCAACTAGCCATCTAATGGGATTTTATGCTGGAGGTATAACAGATAAAATGAGACGAATAGACTTTCTCTTTGATATATATGCTAAAAATATATTTTCATTTCCTTTGAACTCTCTTTCTTCTTCTGATTATTATAAAGGACTTCTTCAGAATAATCAATTAAGACCAGTTTTTATTAATTATCTTAAGGACGGCTCGGATGCCATTTGTAACAATGGTCTTAACGACGCTTCCCGTTTTCTCGCCAGGTGGTAAGCTAATTATCCTCATTTACAATCTCGAGCCAATATACCACAAACCATAGGTAATCACACCAATGCCGAGAAGTAATAGGCCTAAGAGGATCTCACCGCTATTTAAGAGGGTGTTTGGGGGTTCTGTGGGGCATTGATTTTCAAGAGGGCAATTGGGAGGTAGACAACAGGTTTCGGAGACGACAAAACCAGTGATGCCCGCGCCAAAGAAATAGACTCCACCGACAATTATCAAGATTAATGCGCTTAATAATAATTTACTCATATATTAGTCACCTCGATTTAAAGATTATATTATTATATCATTTTTTGTAATATAATTCTTTATTTTTGATGTAATTTGTTTGTCTTTATAATTTTTTCTTTATTGATCTATGCGAAATCTTCTCTTTTACTTTTTGGCGTAGACAAACCAATCCCATAATTTTTGTTTGCCGTGGAAAGCGAGAAGAGTGTCATCTTCATAGACTTCCCAAGGGTAGTGGACTTTGCGGACTTTGATACTCGTAAACCCGGCTTTCCACAGACGATATTTTAATTCGAAAAGGTAATAGTTTTTTTGCTGGCAGTCGGGGTATTTGACAATGCCGGCTTCAAAGTTGCAAGGGGTTGTTTCGGTTAAATCTTTTTTTGCTTTTTGGATAGCTTCTTCTTCAGAGAATCCATCTTCGATGGCTTTTTCTTGGATGAGCAAGGAGCGATATAATAGTGCTTCCATAGCGGGAAAAACGGCGAGAAGAGTGCCGTTTTCTTTAAGGACGAGATTAGCTTCACGTAATATTTTTTCGACGTCGATTATTTTTGGTAATAATACAGAGTTGACGGATACGGCTACATCGAATTGATTGTGAAATTCGGTGAGGTCGCGGGCGTCACGCACCAAAAGTTGGACATTAGGATAGGATTTTGTTTTTTCTTTGGCAATGTCAATCATTTTTGGCGAAAAATCAATACCAACAACTTTTGAAAATCTTTTAGAGAGAGTGGGGAGGAAGTTGCCGATGCCACAGCCAATATCAATGACGGATAGGTCGTTGAGATTACCGGTTATTTTATTGTCAAGATACCAAAAAATAGGATTTTTTACACCTTCGGCGAATGGGCTGACGACGTCATCGAAATATTTTTTTGCAGAACGATCCCACACTTTCGCCTCTTTGTCTATCATTTCAGATTGTAAAGAAGGAGGATATATAAAGATTGTTGTGCTGTGGGGAGAGGGTATATTTAAGAGAACAATTTATAAAATAGAAGAATTAGAAAAGGATATGGACATTACAGATTTACAACTATTAGAACAAGAGTCCATTCAACGAGGGATTCCTATCTTGGGTTCGGCGAAAGGGGAATGGTTATTGAATTTTATTTTGGAACATAAGCCGAGACGGGTGTTAGAGTTAGGGACGGCGAATGGGTATAGTGGGTGTATTTTAGGTTCTGCGGGGGCGGAGTTGACGACGATTGATATTAATCAAGTGATTGTGAAAGAGGCGGAGGAGAATTTTACACTGCGTGGAGTTAAAGCTACAATTATTGTGGGAAATGGGGTTGAAATAGTTGGGCAGATGGCGAAGCGAGAGAAGTTTTTAGAGTATTATGATTTAATTTTTATTGATTTTGCAAAGAAGCAGTATTTGACCGTATTAGAGGATTGTCTGCGATTGGTTGTGCGAGGGGGATATATTATTGCGGATAATATTACGATGGGGGGGTGTTTGGATTTTAAAGAGAGAGTTATGCAGGATGCGAGGTTGGTGACGGAACTCATTGAGATTAAGGATGGGTTGAGTTGTAGTTGGAAAAAAAATAGTGGTAATTTTGATAAACGGAAAATTATATAAATACTTTCTCTCTTTTGATTACTATGGCAAGGAGAATAGGATTCTTAAAAGAGGAGGATGTGGTGAAAAGTGAACCTAATACTCCTATCAAAAATGTTGAAAAAGAGTTTCGACGCATGATTATCTCTCTTAAATTAGAAGATGATGCGTATTTGAGAGAAATTGCCATTGAGCGCAAGATTCGTAAAGAGTTGGTTGAGTTATATAAAAAAGTACAAAAATTAGAGCAACAGATTGAGACTCGTAACAAATTAATGATTCAATGTCAAGGATTTATGAATGATTATCCAAAAAGAAGTTTACAATTGTTAGATCAAATTGGAGAGTTAGACTTGAAAATTATACCTGATGCGGAGACACTTTCTAAAGAAATAGGACAGCATCTGTTGCCAGATATTGCGGCGTTCTATAAAGAGATAGATCTAACAGAGCAACAGACAAAACAGATTCGTTCGTTAGCATCAATGATTCATGTAAGTCTTACAAGTGTTGTTGGACCAATTTCGCAAGCGATTTTGGGACAACAGTTAGAATCAATGCGCAGAGGTATACTTTCACGTAATCCAGGCTTACGATACTGAATTAGAAATAATCTACATTTGTATTCGTTTCTACTCGTTTCTAAAAAATTAATAAAAGGTACATTTATAAATAAAACCTCACTTTCGCACGTCTTCATGCATTTAAAGCAATATTTCCAAGAGTACTTTACATCGGATTTGAAAGCAGGGTTTATTACGGCGGTTGTAGCGCTGCCTTTGGCAATTGCGTTTGCGATTGCGTCTGGTGTGCCGCCCATTATGGGGATATATACCGCAATTATGGCAGGGTTGCTTGGGTCGTTGTTTGGGGGGTCGACGTATTCGATTACAGGGCCGACGGGTGCGATGACGGTGATTATTTTGTCTGCGGTGTCAAAGTATGGAATTGAGGGGTTGATGCTGGCAGGATTTTTAGCAGGAGTGATTCAATTATTATTTGGAATTGTAAAGCTGGGTCGTTTTGTGCAATTTATTCCGCTGCCGGTGGTGTCAGGGTTTACGGCGGGGATTGGCGCGATTATTTTTATTGGGCAGATTGCGAATGGATTGGGGTTGAAGATTGCAGCACATGAGCATATCTGGGAAACATTGGCTGAGATTTTTGCGCACCTCAATAAGATAAATATAATTGCAGTTGGAATTACAATTGGAACAATTCTGTGTTTGGTGTATCTTGCGCATTTACTTGGACGATTTAGATATTTACGAAATCTGCCTTCGTCGTTATTCCCACTGGTACTATTTACCGCAGCGGTTGTGGTGTTTCAATTGGCGATTCCACAAGTTGGAGAAATTCCAAGAGGATTGCCGAACTTTCAGATGGTTCATTTTAATTTTGAGTTGATACAGAATGTGCTGCCGGCGGCGTTTACGATTGCGTTACTTGGTTCGATTGAGGCGCTATTGTGTGCAGTTGTCTGTGATGGGATGACAAATACAAAGCATAAGAGTGACAAGGAATTGATGGGGCAAGGAATTGCGAATGTGGTTATGCCTTTTTTTGGCGCGATGCCGGCAACGGCGGCGATTGCACGCAGCGGGGTGAATATTCGCGAGGGAGCGAAGACAAAGTATGCAGGAGTGATTCATGCGCTGATTTTGCTGTTGATTTTATTATTTTTTGCGCCGGTTGCACAATATATTCCAAAAGCGTTTTTAGCGGGAATTTTGATGTATGTAGCCGTGCGCATGATTAATGTTCATGAGTTTAAGACAATTATGAAGATTAGCCGCGCGGAATCGATTGTGTTATTTGCGACGTTTGGATTAACGGTGCTCACGGATTTAGTATTTGCGGTGGAAGTTGGGATGGTACTTGCGGTGTTTTTATTATTTGTGCGCTTGACAAATATTATTGATATTAGTAATATGAAAGATTATCAGGAGCATGATGGATTGAATGCATTTGTGTACAAAAATGAAAAATTAAAAGATGTGGTGACGGCGTATACGATTCATGGGCCGTTCTTTTTTGGAGCAATGAGTGTGTTTGACAAAAAGATTAATGAACATATTGAGGTGAAAAAGCCGATCATTATTCTACGTTTCAAATATGTGCCGTTTATCGATAGTACGGCGCTTGTGCGATTGAATGATTTTATTTTGCAGCGAAAAAAAGAGAAAGGGATTGTGCTGATTGCGGATGCGAATCCTTCTGTGTATCGGATGCTTAAGAATAATAAAGAGTTTATGTCTTTAGTGAAAGAGAAGTATATGTTTCATAAGACGAAAGATGCGCTTTCTTATATTGAGAAGAATTTGCATCATATTTTGTTGAATGGGAAATAGGTTACTTTAATTATTTCTATGGATTGGGTGATATAATTGTTTTTACTTTTTATCGAAAACTATATATATGTGTACACATACACAGACTAGATGGGAACAAAAACGATTAATATTATGGATGATGTATATGATTCACTAATTATACTCAAAGCGCCAGATGAGAGTTTTTCTGATGAGATACGTCGCTTGATTAAACAGAAGAGTAGTATTATGAATTTTGCAGGAGCATGGAAAGATATGCCAGACAAAGAATATCAAAAAATAAAAAAGTCAATTATGGATTTACGAAAAGATCGTTCTCGTTTGGACTTGATACATAAAAAAATGTCAAGGGTAGAGGATTAAATTATGTTTTTGGATAGCACGGTGCTGATTGGCTTTCTTCGTAATGAACCTAACGCGATAGAGGTGATTAAACGTATTGAAGATAAACAGTTATATACTTCGGAGATAAATGTCTTTGAGCTGATTCAGGGAGTATATATTTCTCATAAAAATGTTGAGCAACATATCCAACAGATAATTGGCATTCTTAGTACGATAACGGTGTTACCTTTTGATCGAAGAGCGGCGATTAAAGCAGGAGTGATTGGAGGGATGTTACAAAAACAGGGACAGAAAATTGGTGAAGCGGATTGTCTAATTGCAGGAGTTGCACTTGCCAATGGAATTAAGATAATTGTGACAAATAATACAGAACATTTTGAACGAATACCTGGACTTAGAGTGATGTCGTATTAATAATATTCTTTACGGTTTATATCTCTCCATCGTCCGTGGGAATGCTATTGCGTCTTTAATGGAGTCTAAACCGCAAACCCATTTGATGACACGTTCGACACCTAAACCGAAGCCACCGTGGGGGACACTGCCATAACGACGGGTGTCGAGGTAGAATTCGTATTGTGAAGGATCTTCGCCTTGTTCGATGAGCCGTTCTTTGATTTTTTCGATGTCGTGTTCACGCTGAGAGCCGCCGATGATTTCACCGTTGCCTTCGGGGGCTAAGAAGTCGCAGCCTTGGACGACATCAGGGTTTTTAGGGTCTTCTATCATATAGAATGCTTTGACTTTCTTGGGATAATGAGTGCAGATGATGGGTACGTCGTAAAGACTTACTAATTTTTCTTCTTCGATGGTACGTAAATCTTTACCCCATTGGACATCCATATTGCATTTCTCTTTGAGGATTTTCAATGCTTCGGTGTAGGTCATGCGGAGGAATGGTTTTTCGACTGTGGGGAGGAGTTTTTTCCAATCGCGACCAAGAATCTCTAATTCTGGTTTGTGTTTGTCTAACACGGCTTTAACAATATGTTTGATTAGTTTTTCACCGTGGTCTTGGATGTCTTTGAATGTGGACCAGGCCATTTCCATTTCGGCGTGCCAATATTCGGTGAGGTGACGGGAGGTTTTTGATTTTTCAGCGCGAAAACTAGGGGAGATGGTATAAATTTTTTCTAGTGCGAAAATAGCGGGTTCGGCGTATAATTGCCAGCTTTGGGCTAAAAATACTTCTTTCTTGCCAAAGTAATCTACGGAAAATAAATCACTGCCGCCTTCGCATTGGACGGATTGAAAAATGGGGGAGTGATACTCGTAAAAGCCAGATGTTTTGAAGTATTCGTCGATGGCGCCAAATACTGTTGAGCGGATTTTTAAGACGGCGGTCATTTTTCTACTTCTGAGCCAGAGGTGGCGGTTGTCTGCAAGAAATTCGATGGATTGATCTTTTGCAATAGGAAAAGAGTCGCTTTTGCCGACTATGGCGATAGTATCTGCTTGGAGTTCAAAACCGGTTGGGGCTCTTTTGTCTTCTTTTATTTCGCCTGTTATTTCTAATGCTGCTTCGACTTGGATTTTGTCGATATCAGACCATTGGGATTCGAATTTTGTACGTTCGAATACGCATTGGATGAGATTGGTTGAATCTCGGAGGGTGATAAATTTTAATTTGTTTGATCCGCGTTCGCGATGGACCCAGCCGTGTAGTGAGACTTTGCCGGTACCTTGAGTCATTGCTTGTTGGATTGTGAGGTATTTGGTCATGGTTTTTTGGTTGAAAGAAGGACTATAAAAAGGTTTCTTACTATTTTTTATGTCTTTTTATTGTTTCTTTTAAGTGGATGTATCTTTTCATTGCTCATTTGATGGAAGTTGTCATTTGGTGGAAGTTGATAGCGCGCCCCGACGGATCTGCTTGTCTTTGAAATTCTTTGCTCCAGCGGATAGCGGTAGGAGTAGAACAGGCGATGGAGGGGCCGATGGGAACAGTTTGGGCGGCAGTTGGACTGTGAAACAGACTGTCGAAGATTTCACGGTAGTAATATTCTTCTTTAGTGAGTGGGGTTTTAATGGGGAAACGCATAGATGCGTCTTTGAGCATTTGATCTGTGACTTTTTGCGCGGTGTGTGATTTGAGGTGGTCGATCCAACTGTAGCCGACACCATCGGAAAATTGTTCTTTTTGCCGCCATAAAATTTCTTCAGGGATGTAGCCGACAAAGGCTTTACGCAGGATTTCTTTTTCTATTTTTTTTCCGGGGCATAATTTATCTGTAGGGTCGATACTCATGGCGTAGTCCATAAATTCTTTGTCTAAAAAGGGTACGCGTGTTTCTAAGCCCCAGGCGGCGGTGGATTTGTTGGCGCGCAGGCAATCATATTTACTGAGCATGAATAATTTTCTGACACTTTCTTCATGCAATTCTTTAGCGTTTGGTGCCATATGAAAATAGAGGTAGCCGCCAAAAATTTCGTCTGAACCTTCGCCAGAGAGAACCATCTTGATGCCCATTGCTTTTATTTTTCTGGCCATTAAATACATTGGTGTTGAGGCGCGAATGGTTGTGACGTCAAATGTTTCTAGGTGATAAATGACGTCTTTTAAAGCGTCCATGGCTTCTTGGATTGTAAAAATAATTTCGTGGTGTTTTGTGCCTAAAAATTCGGCAACTTTTTTTGCGAATTTTAAATCGGGAGATTCTTTTAATCCGACAGCAAATGAATGCAGCGGGTCTTTACTTTCTTTGAATTTGCAGGCGATGGCGGCAATTATTGAGGAATCTAAACCGCCGGAGATGAGTACGCCATAGGGAACGTCGGCCATGAGTTGTTTTTTGACGGCTTGTTCTAAAGCGTCTCTTAATTTGTCTAATGAGACTTTTTCTGCTGGTATGGTTGTTGCCCAGCTTGGGTGGTACCATCGTGTGATTTTTTTGTCATGGCTCGTTTTTTTAGCTGCACTTTGAATTTTTGCAGGGATACTTTGATAATAACTGCCGGCGGGAAATTCTTCGATTTTTTCGCAATAGGGGTCTAAGGCTTTCATTTCGCTGCTGATGTGGAGAGTGGTTGTTTGATCCCAACCCCAATATAAAGGACAGATGCCCATATGATCACGGGCGATAAGATAGGTTCCTTTCTCTTTGTCATAGAGGATGAAGGCGAAAATACCGCTGAGCATTTCAACGCATTGTGGACCGTATTCGTCGTAGAGGTAGAGTATTATTTCGCAATCCGATTCGGTCTGCCAGTCGTGGGGGTGTTTTAATTTTTGGCGTAATTCTTTGTGGTTGTAGATTTCGCCGTTGACGGCAAGAACGCTTCCGGTGGTGGTGTCAATTAAAGGCTGGGCGCCGTGATGAGGATCGATGATGGAGAGGCGTTCATGGGCGAGAATCATTTTATGGTCGCTATAGATGCCGCTCCAGTCGGGACCGCGATGGCGGATACGGGCGGCCATTTTTAAAGCGCGTTCGCGATAGAGTTCAGGTTGAGTTGTATATTCAGTTATGCCGATGATGCCGCACATGGTGGGTTACCTCTCTGTTTGAATTGTGTTTTTTATGTTAATTATTACATTAATTACATTATTTTGATGTGAATTGGATTAGGGGAGGAGGTATATAAATATATTCCATTAAATAGGGTAAAATATACAAAAAATACGAAAAATTTATAAAGAAATGGAACATTTGTTCCACTATGACGTCTGCGATTACGCTTGATACGAAAGATAAAGAGATATTGGAGATATTGAAAGAGCATGGAGAGTATAGTGTGCGGCAGATTGCCAAACAAACGTTGTTACCGATTACAACTGTGCATCATCGGATTCAGAAGCTGCGAGCGTTAGGAGTTATTGAGAAGTATACGATTGAGGTTGATTCGGAAGTTGTAGGGGAGGGATTTGCGGCGTATGTGCTTGTGTCAGTTAATTTGCCGTTATTGCGCTTAAAGAAGAAAACGCAGTATGATGTGGTGAAAGATTTGAAGCGGTTTTCGTTTGTGAAGCGGGCGGATATTGTGTCGGGAGGAACGGACGTGGTGGTGTTTTTACGCGTGCGTGATGTTGCAGAATTTGATTCTGTTCTTTTGGGTAAGATTCAATTAGTGGAAGGGGTTGAGAAGACGCAATCGTTAATTGTGATTCATGGGAGGTAGATTCGTGACTGTTGAGGTGGTTCTTCTTTTAAGGGATAGCCGAACTCTTTTACTTTTTCTCTGACGTGTTCGCGAAATGTTAAGCGATCGGTGTAGAAAGGGACGATTTTGCCGTTGTTTTGGAGGAATTGATTTGCAACTTGATTAGAAAATTTAAATACAAAATTAGATTGATCTTTTGAAATAATAAAGATATAGGCTACATCCTGATCAAATAATTTTTTAACCGGATTTAGTTTTTTGTTGTAGATCTCAGAACGAAGATTATTAATCACACAACTTCCACGTTCAATTGTATATGTCCCATCTTCTTGTTTACGTTTTCTCATTTTTCCCGTATCCCATTGTCTGATTTTTATTTCTAAAACAGTTGGAATATTATCAACTAAAATAATTTGATCATACTCCCAACGAACGATTTGACCGGTCTCAATAATTATTCTTCCACTATCATTATTATATAATTTATAGTCTCCATTTATTCTAGGGGATTTTTGATCATATTTTGGTAAAAACTGAATTTCTCCACTCTTAAAATTTTGGGCAATATGTTCTAAAGAAATATCTAAATGTAGTTCACTAAAGTCTTTGGCATATTGATGTAATTCATATGCTTTATTTTGGGGAGATATTTTTTTCTTAAATATGGGAAGATCTTCAAATCGCTTTTGTATAGTACCCCAATCAGGATGCTCTTTTCTTAAAGTATGACAAAGATAATCGATTGAAGAATTTAAGATCATGGTAAATATACAATAATATTATTATTTGACATTTCTTTTTTAAATATTTTGTGTTTAGTATAGCTAGGTTCCATTATAATAATCCTTATAAAGACCCCCTCACCGTGAGAGAATAGTGGTTTGAATGGCAAATATAATTTATCAAAACAGAGCTCTTAATAATCGTATAGAGGGTTTACCGTATCCTAATCGGTTTGAATATGTTAGGCCTGTTATTTTTGATTCCGTACCAACGGTTGATGATTTACAAAGAATTCTTTCAGATACAACAGAAAATTCAACGTTAGTTGCGCCATGGTCTTTAGATGTAGTGAAAGGTTTTCGTGATTATGTTCCAACCACATTTAAAATGGTAACACAGGGGATGGATCGCGGTCAATTTAAGGAATTATTTGGTTTGCCTTCGGAATGGATTCCGGAACCTGACCGTGTTCTTTTACAGTTACAAAGTGAGTTTGATGCAAAATCAGCAACGCTTGATGCCGCAGCAACTCATAATCGCAAAGATTTGGATACAATTGTTAACAAAGCTCATTTAGTTAACAGGCTTTATCTTATTGGAAGAATATACAATCATGTTGAGGAACGTGAATACCCCATGTTGTTTGGAGATCTTACAAAAGAAGATACTTGGAATGATGTATTACTTTCTATGAAACAAACATTTATTGATTATTTTTTGCAAGTTCCATTGGGAAGACGAAAATATGATGTACGAATTCGAACAGCAGAACGAGAAGTAACTCCTGAAGAACTTCAAGAGCGATATGTGTATGTTGACTGGCTTAAGCAAAAATTAGGAGATGACCTATTAGGGGTTTTATTATATGGCTCTGCCGCTCGAGCAACAGATCCTTCGCAATATTCTGATTTTGATAATTGGGTTCGTGTGAAAGATCTTGATAAAGCGCATAAAATTTTACGAGGAACATGTCCAGCTGTGATGGATGGCAAAGTTGTTGAGTTAACTAATGGTGAACATCCAGAGGGTGCTAAGCATTTAGGTATCCACCTATTTCCTGAAAACCAAGAATATTTATTGCGTTTTGTTCGCTTTCTTCATGATTCACGAGAATTTTTAGAACATACTAAAGTGGTATATGGTGAATTTCCATTTATTAAAGTGAAGCAAGATGAAATTATTGAGAGAGGTATTTCTCATGCGTATATTAAATTAAAGACAATTGCAGGGGCATTAAATTGGGCATATACATTTCCTGAAAAAATGCTCGGAAAACCTCCTTTATTTGAGTTTATTGTGAAGAATGTACGCTTTTTTCATCAGCATGCGCTTAATGCCGTGGAAGGACCTAATTTTCGAAGTAAGCAAGTATTAAATCAAAGACTAGCGGAAAAAGGATTACATATTCCTGAATATAGACCTGATTTAAATTATATCAAAGAATCTATGCTTCATGCAATGTATAGTGTGTTAACATTACAAAGTGACTTTCTTAATACTGGGCGTAAACCAAATTTAAAATTTTTAAATGATGATCATAAGTATGAGTGGTCCTCTCCAGAAATTGATGAGTGGAAGATTATGGGCGATTTGTCTTAATTTTATTTATTTTTTCTTAATGATCAATGAATTTTCTTTATACTTTCTTAGAAATATGTGTCCAACGTATTTAAAATTTTGATTTGTTCATAAGATGAATCAATTATTTTTTTTCAGACTACAATACACAGTGAGTTTTATATTTACTTTAAAGTAACAAAAATATACAAAATATTTATAAATAGGGGTGATTTTAGGCTCTAAAGCAGTAAATAATAAAAATAATTATACAAACAATACAGGTGAAAAACTATGCCAGAACCAAAGAGAAAAGGAACAGATCGAGGAGATTTTTTTGAATTGCCTCTAGATACAGCATTAAAATTAATTGAGAATAATGGAATGGCACGACGGGCGGCGTTGATTGCAGGAGCGACGTTGCTTAATACAGGAGAGGACTATAATACAGGTTCAGCATATGGTGCTAGTTCAGCGGATGCACAAGCGTTTAAACAAGGAACGGGATATAAACATGTAGATGTCACAAGAACATATGATTGGGCTAAATCGTTTCACAAAGCGTATACAAGTCATAATAAAACATTAGTTCCACTGTTAGAAAAATATGAATTGCATCCTGAAGTTTCAGAAGAACAAGCAGCATTACGAGTATTTGTCTATGAGCCAAAGGAAAAAACGCTTTTGCATCATGTGCCTTCAACATTAGTGCTTAATATGATGGATAAAAATCATCCAGGGTTTGCATCATTAGAGAGTAAGTTACAAGTAGAGGTAGAGCTTGGAGATAATGCGCAATTACTTCGTGCGGCAGCGTTGGCCCTCTCGTTGGATAAGAAGAAAGACTCAGTAATGCCGTATTATCTTAATTTGTATAGATAATTCTGTAGGATATATGACTAATTACACAGAATTATCTAATAAGACAATTCCAAAAAAGTCATATAAATCACAGAATTGTCTATATCAGCGAAATTGAGAACTTACGAGAGATTGTTGAGATATACTGAACAAATGACGACTACTTTACAAGGAAAAGATATCAGGACGTATGAAGTAAAAGAAGAGCCATTCTATAAACCAGTAGGCGATGAAGTGTTACAATTTCAGCTGGCGTTTGAGAATCAACGACCGGTGTGTTTACGCGGGCCGACGGGATGTG
>Ga0209541_10007631_pt1 | contig 18126 bp, 24 predicted proteins | sample RifCSPlowO2_01_FD_184027 | JGI IMG/M metagenome (GOLD analysis project Ga0209541, IMG submission 184027) | Groundwater microbial communities from Rifle, Colorado - Rifle CSP2_plank lowO2_0.1 (SPAdes) (version 2) | ecosystem: Environmental > Aquatic > Deep subsurface > Groundwater | place... | reverse complement strand
TTCCTTAATTTGTTCTTTAGACTTCTCAAGATTTGCAGGTTCTTCTTCAAATCTTTCAAGAACTTTAATTATATGAAATCCATAAGCTGTTTTAATTGGTTTTGACATTTCGCCTGGTTTTAAGACAAATGCAGCATCTTCAAATTCTTTAACCATAGCACCTTTTGGAAATACTCCTAAATTACCACCATTATCTTTTGTACCAGGATCAATGGATTTCTCTTTAGCTAATTCTTCAAAATTTGCTCCCTTTGACAGTTGTTTGTATATATCATTAGCTTCTTTTGAATTATTCACTAAAATATGGCTTGCATTTACACTTAATTTTTGTTTAAAAGCATCAGTATTATTATTAAAGTATTCTTCAATTTCTGAATCAGTTACATCAGTTGCTAATGTTTGATTCAATAACTTTTGAATTTTTAATTGTTCTTTAATTTTATTCTTTAGTTCTTGAACACTAAATCCCTGCATCTGTGCAATACTTTCTAAAGTTTGTCCTTCTGGCAATTGTATAGAATCAATCAAATCCTGAACATCTTGATCAGATACTTCTATTTTGCTCTTCTTTGCTTCTTGCAATAATAATGTATTTATTATTGTTTGATTTAATAATTGCATTCTACTAACAAAAGTTCTTTGCTGAACCGGTATTTTTTCATATTCTGTATTAAGATATTCCATTGTTATTTTTTCATTATTTACTTCAGCAGCGATTCCATTTTTTCCAAAAGCGCCTGTAACCTCATTCTTTGAAGAAAAAGACATTCCTATAACAACTCCAACAACCGCTATTAACAAAACAATGCCTATAACAACCAAATGTTTTTTCTTTATGGAAAATGATTCATTTGATTTTGGAACTGTTTTTTTTTCAATATTATTTATTTCTTCTTTTTTTTCTGTATTTGTATTTTCATCCATTTTTTTAAGAAACTTATATAAATTTAAAAAACCTTTGTTTTTGCGTGACGTTTGAAATTATTATAGGAAGAGAAGACAAAGATAAAAAAGAGATAGGAAACAAAGCCACTATTTACCTTGGGAAGCACTATGTTAAAATGGGTAATGTTGTGTCCCTTAGCAATAGAGTCCTAATGGATGTCTCTAAACCTCATGTTGTTTTAGTGGCAGGAAAAAGAGGTTCTGGGAAATCACATTCTTTAGGAATTATAGCAGAAGAAATGTCTAATTTACCAGAAGAAGTTTCCCATAACTTATCTATAATAATTTTTGATACAATGGGGATTTTTTGGACATCAAAATTTGAGAATACCCAAGATGATGAATTATTGAAAAAATGGAATCTCAAACCAAATAAGCTCAATGTTAAGATTTTTACACCAGAAGGATTTTTCAAAGAATACAAAACTAATGGTATTCCAGTAGATGTTCCATTTACTTTAACAACAGGAGATTTGGAAGTCACAGATTGGTGTAATATTTTTGAAGTTTCAATGATAAGCGAACTGGGAATTTTAATAGATAAAGTCATATCAAAATTAAAAAAAGAAGATTATAATTTTTCATTGGATGATATTATTTCTAAAATTAGGCTTGAAAAGAATTTTAGCAAAGATATTGTCAATGCAACTGAAAGCAGATTTAATGCAGCAAAATCATGGGGCATATTTTCTGAGAAAGGTATTAAATTAGATGATTTAGTTCAACCTGGGAAAGTTGCTATTGTTGATTTAAGTTGTTATACTAATCTATCAAGTAATTGGAATATTAAAGGTCTGGTTATAGGATTAATTTCAAGAAAGTTATTAATAGAAAGAATAAATAAAAGAAAAATAGAAGAAGTTAATAATATTGAATCTGGCCAATTATATGTAAAACCCAAAGAAAATGAGCTTCCATTAATATGGTTATTAATAGATGAGGCAGCAGAATACTTGCCAAAAAAAGGAAAATCTACTGCATCAGATTCACTAATCCAAATTTTACGAGAAGGACGACAACCAGGAATTTCATTAGTTTTAGCTACACAACAGCCTGGAGAGATCCATACTGATGTATTAACTCAATCAGATGTTGTAATTAGCCATAGAGTTACTGCAAAAAGGGATATTGAAGCATTAAATAGTATGATGCAGTCTTATTTATATGCAGACATTCTAAAATATCTTAATCAGTTGCCAAATTTAAAAGGTTCTGCAATAGTCTTAGATGATAACTCAGAAAGAATATATCCAATTCAAGTAAGACCAAGATTTAGTTGGCATGGTGGAAGTTCTCCTTCAGCATTAAAAAAAGAAAAAACTTTATTTAGTATTTAATAAATTAAAAATTTTACCTTTCAAAATATCTTTTGTCGTACCTTTCACGGCTTGTTCCAGGTCTATATAGAGTAACAACCCCATCAGGACCAATAACTAAAAGATCAGATTGTGGAGTTTGCTCTCCATTAGAGCCTAGTACAATAGGTCTGTTAACTAATTGAATGAATTCTTCAATTTTATTTTGATCATATTTTTGTTCCATTTTTAGTGACTCCTTTAGTAAATTTAGGATAAAATATAGAGGTTTAACTAATATTTAAATCTTTCTTTTTTTACTACTTATAAATAGTAATTATTTAACTTGGATATCAAAACAAACCCTAAACTTGCCTGGAGCTATATTTCCACATTTATTGTAATTTAATAGTTTAAATCCTGGGAAGGCCAAATTTAGTTTTTCTAAGCCTTTTTGAGGTAATTCTTCTTCTCTAAGAAAATCATAATAATGTAGTATTCCCTTCTTCTTGAGGCATATTTTAACCATATCTAGATATTTATTTGCTCCTTTTGGTAGAGGCATTAGTACTCTATCAAATTTAACTTTTAACTTTGGAATTTCCTTCTTAACATCCCCACAAATTAATCTTACATTTTGTATCTTATTTAACTTAAGATTATATTCCGCATAATTATAGGCAATTTTATTCATTTCAATTCCAAGAATTTCTTTAGCATTAGAATTCTTTGCTATAACAATTGGATACACTCCAACACCGCTAAACATAACCAATATTTTTTCATTTTTCTTAACTTGCTTAGCAATCCGCATTCTTTCATTACTCAATCTTGGACTGAAATAGCACTTCTCAACATCTAGTTTAAAAATACAATTATTCTCTTTATACAAAGTTTCTTTAGTTTTCTCCCCGGCTACAAATTTATACTTGGCTAATCTAAACCTTCCTGAAAAAATACTTGTTTTCAGTAAGACTGTTAATATATGCTTATTTTTTGTAATAATGGTATTTCCAACTAATTTCTGTTTCTTAACATTAGTAGGTAATTTAGAAAATATAGCAATATTCCCCACTATATCATAAGAACTTGGAATTTCTTCTTTTTTTATTCTGGAACTTAATTTATCTTTCAGTTTGGTCATTTTAGAAAAATTTATAAACAACTCTCTATTTTAAAAATTTAATGGAACTAAAAGAGTTGAATAAAACTTATCTACCTCTATTAATACTATGCCTTGTTCTAGTTCTTGGAGTTTTAATTATGCAAACTCCTTTCGAATCTACTGGTTATGCCTCATATGGTGTAAATCCAATAGGGGATGCTGGGAATTTTCTCTCCAGAACTGTAAAACTTCCAAATACTGATGGAGAAGTTCCAATTTGGGGGATTATACTTACATTCATCATGATTTTCTGTGTAACTTTCGTAATCGCAGTTAAATTACATTTCTTTAAAGATAGAGAACACAGAAATGCAGCTATTGTCTTTTCATTAGCAGCTTCACTTATCGCAGTTATGGCAACAAATATAGTGAGTTGGACATTATGGCTTAGTGCAACAATGCTATTTATTGTTTTAGCAGGGGCATTCTTATTATTTGGATGGCAATTTTACGCTGCTGGAAGAAAAACAATTACTGAAGATAGAACGGAAATGACTAAATTAGAGCAGGAGAGATATAGTGCTGAAACAGAATTAGAAAAAACCAGGGTTGACAGGCCTATTGAATTAAATAAAAAAGAGGTTGAATTGATTCAATCAGAATCTGCCTTAGCTGAAGAACAAAGGAAAGCAAATATGCTCAGAGATCAGGGTCAAGCGTTAAACACACTTAGGCCATCAATATTTAGAAAAGACAGAGCAAAGATGAACAGCATTATTAATTATATTACATCATTAAATGTTAATCAAGCTAATTTAGTTAACAGGATAACAAATATCTTAATCAAAGCTGAGAAAACAGCTAAAGCTCTTCCAAAAGATAAAAGAGATACTACATTATCATTAATAAAACAAATAAGATCTCTGGAAAAACAATACTTAGCAAAAAGTAGTGAATTAATGAATGATGTTGATGACATAAAAACAAGCATAAAATCCAATAATTTTGAAGAAGCCTCTGAGTCATTAAATAAAGCGCAGCAGAAACAAATGGAATTAGAAAAACTAGAACAGCAGATTCAACAGAAAATCAAATTCATTAGCAGATTAACAAAATAAAATTCTTACATTATTGAAATTTTTTCTTAATTTATTAAGTTTGAGTAAAAAATCTATTTATAAGAAATTTAATTCTTGTCAGTAAAGGCCAAAATCATATTTCTAAATCGTTTTACAACAGATTTCGTAGAGCTATTATTTATTGATGTAAAATCTTCAATAGATTTGATATCATAAGGGTTAGTGATTTTGCAATACATTAAAGGATAATCTATTTTAAGATCGATCTTATAACCAAGTCCGAGTTTATCTCTATATAAATAAGTTTCGCGCCTTCCATTAGGTACTATAATTATTCTCAAATAGTTTTTGTCACTAGATCCATACTGCTCAACACTGTCATTTCTGGGATAAGCTTTTCTTAATTCTTTTACAAGGTCGTCAACAATTTTCTGGGCTTTTGCATAAAATAGAATTAGGTCCTCTTCTTTTTTTTCGCTTACCTTACGCCTTAATAAGGGACTCATAAATTTAAATAATTCTTATGATATTTAAACTTTTGTGTAGAATTTTTAATTATTCCGAACCACCAATATATGAGCTAGCAAAAGGTTCAATAAAGGGCCATATATATGGTGCAGCAACTACTAAAGCTCCAATAATGAGACTATGTGCCCATGTTTCTTTTAATCCTTTTGAAGCAGTTCCAATGGTGGATTTTACTACAGCTGAGGCAGCGTGCACCTTTAATACTGTAATTAAACCAATTGCAACCCTAAAAACAAGGATATTATTTAGAAAAGGAATCCCTTCAAGAAAGGTTAGGTTTTCATATACAAATTCTGCATTCATTGTAGCAAATACTGCTATGATAGCCCACCCGGCAGAATGTAAACCATGGCTAAACCAATGACTTCCTCTAAAATTTTCATCTTGATGAACTAATATTAATTCATATAAACCAATTATAGCACCCAGAATTAATGGTGGTATTATTAATAACTCTGCCATTAATAGTTTCAAAATTACTTAGTATATAAAGTTTTTGAAAATTTTAAGACTTTAAATCTTTAGAAATCAATACTTATCTGTGTATGCTAAAATCATACCTTTGAATTTTTTAATTGCATCTTTTGAGTATTTACTTCCAATAGCTACTGTATCTTGCACACCCTTTCCAGTCCCCCTCCTAACAATTTCGCAATGCATATACCCCATTGATTTTTCCTCTGTAACTTGACTTGACAGAGTTAAACTAAGAGTTACTTCATAGACTTGATTGTTGGCTGAGTTACTTCCAATCATCTCGACAATTAACAGTTGCCATATTTTGTCACTTTTTGTCTGGGTAATAGCTACTCTTTTTGGATAAGCCTTTTTTAATTCTTTTACAAGATCCTCTACAACTTTTTGTGCTTCGGTATAAAGTAGAAATTCAGGACTTAATTGTTTTTCAATCTTCATACCTCGCCGCAAAATTGGACTCATAAACCTGAATGAGACTGCTTATATTTAAACTTTTATAAGTAATGATTTTAACTTTAATAAAAACTTTTAAATAATGAAATTAAATCGATATTCATGAATGAAACATTGGTTATTCAAAATTGAGGTGTTTGTTGACAGAATTATACCATATCTTGTCTTAATTTTATTAGCTCTGATTATTGGTGAATTTACTCATTATAACTTGGTTGAGGAACATGAAGATATTGTACTTATTATTGATTATACCATAGTTATATTTTTTCTTATAGATTTAGCATTCAAATACCATAGAGTAAGAAATGCAAAAACCTTTGTAAAAAAATACTGGTTAGACATACTTGCAGTATTTCCATTTTTCTTAATATTTAGATTGATTGAAGAAATATCAATCTTTTTAAGATTAGGATCTCAACTTGGGGATTATCAGAAAGCATTACATACTAGTTTAGAAGTTGGGAGAATTTCTGAAGAATTAGTAGAAGAGCAAAAAATTCTAAGGGAAATAGAGGAAGCCACAAAATTAGAAAGAACTAGTAGATTTGGCAGATTACTAAGGCCATTGGAAAGGATCCCAAGAATATTTGAATCTTTCAGATTCTATGAAAAACCTTTTAAATATAAGAAACATTCCAAAAAATAAGAAATTCATGGCCGAAAAACTTTTAACTCTTGAGGAAGAGCAAGAGCTATTCAATCTCTGGAAAAAAGGAAGAGAACGAGCATTAAAAAAACATAGACAAGAAATGAAAAAGAGGTCTGAGTCTAAATCTAAGTAATTCATCTATTTAACCATTTACCCAAACCTTCAGTTTTTGTTTTCTGCTCTTTTTGAGTTAGAATTTTCTCTACTCTTTCTAATGAAAAATCATGTTCATCTACAAGTAAACTAATTATTTTTTCTTTGTTTATTTCATCCCAAACAAGTTTATAATCTTTCTTTATATCATGATTAGTAAAAACTTCAAATACATCTTTCCAATTAAAATCAGCCTTTAATTCCATAAACATTTTATTATAGTCATTGTATTTCTTTACCAATGTTAATGCCTTCTTTGGACCAATTCCAGGAATTCCTCCTTTATTGTAGTCTGTTCCTATAAGAATAGCCATTACAATTAATTGTTCTTGACTTATTTCTAATTTACCCAAAACTTCTTTTAAAGAAATCAAATCTGGTTTAGTGTAAACTATTTGTCCATTAGGTAATTTCCTTTTCATAGATAAAGTTAAATTAGTAACTAAATATGGGGCTCCATAAACTAAACAGTCAATATCACTACTTGCAACATACTCGACATCACCATTCTTACACATAAAAGCCGCTTGCGCATCTGCCTCTCCAGGAGCTTGTATTACAGGTAATCCCAAATAGTTAATTAACAATTTAGCTTCATCAATCATCTCTTTTGCTAACCTCAAGTTCTGTTTACTATACTTATATACATCTTCAAAATTTTTTTCTTGAATAGCATTTTCTAATTTAATTGCTGCCAGGTTTTTTCTATGTTCTCTATTTTCTATTTCGGCCAATTTAAGTAATGGCATTTTTCCATCAAAAACCACACACAGTTTAATGTCCTTAGCCATCAGATTAGATAGCCTAGTCATAATTCCCATTAAATGGCTTGTAGTTCTTCCCTTAGAATCCATTAATGGGGTTCCATCCCTTTGCCGAATTGAGCTTATAAATTGGTATAACATATTAGAAGCATCTATTGCAATTCTTTGATTTTTGAGATCTTCAAAATTAATTTTTTTTCTAGGTATGATATTATCTGTCTTTACTCCCATAGAATTATCATAGAAAACACATATTTAAATGTGATTTTATTTAAATTACAGAGTTCCATTAATTTGATTCAAACCAACAACAGTGATAGTAGTTAATAGTAAAGATTATGAAATTCTAAAAACCGCCACGAAGATTTTTTACCCGATCCATTTGAGATTTTTTTTCTTTCTCAATTTGGAGGATATTAATTTTAAGCTGTCCTATTAATCTATCCCATCCATTAATGTTATCCATGCAATATTTTATAACTGTCATATCTTTTGCAGAACCTTTATCACTTACATCATATTGTGCGCCTCTTTCAAAAGCTACGTCAACAGAATTTAACTCTTTTTGAGTCTGCTCTAATTCTCTTAATATTACTCTAAGAATTGGGTGTATTACACTCTTTTTACCCAGCATCCTTAAAATAACACTATGGAGCTATTTAAAGTTTTCTGTACCGTATTATAATCATAATTAATATAATTTCCTATCGAGGTTAATACTTGTCTGTAAATGCAAGAATCATACTAGTAAACTTCTTTGTGATGTCCTCAACAGAATTAGTAAAAAGTTCAATCCAATCAGCTACGCTTACGTTATGATTGTCGCTTAGACTAATCGAGCAATGTATCTTTATCGATTTTTCGCTTTGGCGCACATGTCTAACATTAACATTATACACAAATCGACTTCTGTCATACCTGCCTCCTTTCTCATAGGTTATAATTATGTGCCGCCAGTCGGAGGAATCCACTCCAATACTCACTGTTTTCGGGTAAGCTTTTTTCAGTTGTTTTACAAGACTATTGATAACTTTTTGAGTTTCTCGGTCTAGTTCAAAGCTTGGTTTTTGGAGCTTGGCAAGTCTATCTATTGGTGGCATAAAATACAGAAAATATAGATATATATAAAGTTTATGATACTAATCAAGATATCTTACCAAAATTCATTTAAACTACATCTACTCTTTTGTAATATGCTTAAAAACTGCATCAGAGATATACAGAAACTAAGTAGTCCAGAAAAAGCAAAAATTCTTCAAAGATTCTTCAAGACAGGAAAAGGTCAATATGGAGAAGGAGATATTTTCCTTGGCATTCAAGTTCCTGATACAAGAGAAATTGCAAAGAAATATTGCGATTTAGATTCAAAAGATATAAAGAAATTATTACAAAGTAAAATCCATGAGCATAGACTATTAGCACTTTTAATTTTAATCCAAAAATATTCAAAAGGAGATAATTTCAAAAGAGAAAAAATTTTCAATTTTTATCTTAAAAATACTATTTATATCAATAACTGGGACTTAGTAGATCTATCCGCACCCAATATAATAGGTCCATACTTAAGTGATAAAGACAGAAAAATACTTTATTCCTTAGCTAGATCTAATAATTTATGGGCAAAGAGAATTTCAATAGTATCAACTTATTATTTTATAAAATCAAATCAATTTGAAGACACATTTAGAATTTCAGAGATCTTATTAAATGATAAACATGATTTAATACATAAGGCAATTGGCTGGATGCTTCGCGAAATTGGTAAAAGAAATCAAGAAGCAGAAGAACAATTCTTAATAAAACATTATAAAGAAATGCCCAGAACAATGCTTAGATATGCAATTGAAAGATTTGATGAAAAAAAGAGAAAATTCTATATGATGAAATAACTTTTAGTGGTAACAACAAAATATTTATAATGAATTGGGTTACATAGTAATTTAAAGTGGTGATAAAAAATATCTTAATGAATCACGGAATGCCTTATTTTTATAGATATCATGTAAAAAAAACTCAATCATTAACTAATGGTTTTGATCCATTAAGAAATTATTTGCATACAATAGAGCAAACTTGCCCTCATGATTATTTCTTCTCAGGTCCAAGGTCCTCCAGTCTACATTTCAAATTAAATTTTGATGTAAAATGTATTGAATCTCATGAAATTTCTAAGTTAGCACGACAAGCCATGATTGACGGAAATACAAGGGATGCCCACTCCATTGTTGAATTATTCTTATTACAGCATGATAATAAAACAGTAGCTGTAGAGATCCCATTATGGTTAGAAAATAATGAAATTGCTGACTACCCTAAAATATTTAGTTCAAAAGAGCCTCTGACAGGGCATATAGATATTTTGAGAGTTGAGGATGGAAAAATTTGGATTTGGGATTATAAACCGAGGGCATCATATGAAAAGTATGCAACTACACAAACATATTTTTATGCTCTAATGCTCAGTAAAAGAACCGGCATAAGTTTAGATCATTTTAGATGTGGTTATTTTGATTCTGCATACGCATTTGTCTTTAAACCATTAGAGACAGCCATACTTAGGAATCAGCAGCTACATAAGTTTATTCAATAAATTTAAATGTATTTCTTGCTTAGTAAATAATATGAATCTTCAGTTTTTCCCAACAGATATAACATACGAAACTAATGTTCAAGGCAAGGCAGCTATCCTACTATTTGGGAGATCATTATCTGGCGAGAAAATTTGCGTCATAGATGCCAATTTTGAGCCATATTTTTATACAATACCTAAATCTAAAGAAATAATTTCCCAATTACAGGAAAAAATCAATCGAATAAGTTATGTCCATGACTCTATAAGGTATGTAGTTACAAAAACAGAAATTGTTAAGAAAAAAATTCTAAGGAAAGAAGTGGAAGCCGTAAAGATTTTTGTAAACCACCCTTCAGCAGTGCCTGAATTGAAAAGAGAAATAAGATCTTTTGATGAAGTTCAGGAAATTAGAGAGGCAGATATTCTATTTGTAAGGAGATATTGCATTGATAAAGATATCCCATTAACTAGTCCTATTGAAGTAGAAGGGGATTTAATTTCAAGAACAGATCTTGATGTAGAACAAGTGATTAAAGCCAAAGAAATAAAAAAAATTCCAAAACCATCTCCAAATAATCTGAAAATTCTTGCTTTTGATATAGAAGTTTATACTCAAGAAAAACAATATCCTATTGAAAAGAGAGATCCAATTGTTATGGTTTCCTTATATGGAAATAATTTTGAGAAAGTAATTACATGGAAAAAATTTGAAACCGATAAAGATTATATAGAATTTGTAGATAATGAAGCAGAACTTTTAATTAAATTTAGAGATACTTTGGTAAATTATAATCCGGATTATTTAATAGGTTACTTTACAGATGGTTTTGATTTTCCATATATCAAGGCAAGATCAAAAATAAATAATGTATCTCTAATTATTAATGGAAGTTCAATTAAAATAAATAATAAAGGGATAGAACCTCAGGCTAGGGTAAAAGGAATAGTTCATCTAGACATATTTAAATTTATTAAAAATATAATGGCAGGTTCATTAAGATTGGACAATTATTCATTAAACACTGTTTCATATGAAATTCTCAAGGAAAGAAAGATTGACTTAAGAGCAGATTTAATTGGTCTTGTCTGGGATTTAGGAGGCAAAGATATTGAAAAATACTGCGAATATAACTTAAAGGATTCAATGCTAACATATAAATTAGCAGAAAAAATACTCCCCAGTATTGAAGAGCTAGTAAAGTTAGTTTATATCCCTCCATTTGATATTTGCAGAATGAGCTATTCCCAATTAGTTGAAAGTTACTTAATCAAATCTGCAAAAGATTTTAATGAATTATACCCAAACAAGCCAGATAGGAGTACTGTTTCTTCAAGAAAAATTCAGACTTACCAAGGAGGCTATGTTTTCAATCCTAATCCAGGTTTATATGAAAATATATTTGTGTTTGATTTTCTTTCACTTTATCCTAGCATTGTAGTATCTCATAATATTTGCCCTTCCACATTGCAATCTGATAAAACACAAAATTCACATGAATCTCCTGAAATTATAGAAAATAATGTAAAAGTTAGATATTATTTCACTTCAGAATATGAAGGATTTATTCCCTCTGTAATAAAAGATATTCTATTAAAAAGAACAAAAATTAAATCCCTTCTGAAACAGAATAGAGATCCTGTTCTAGAATCAAGATCTTACGCTCTCAAAACAATTGCAAATGCAACTTATGGATACTTTGCATTCTTTGGAGCTAGATGGTATTCTAAAGAATGCGCGATGTCAATAACTGCTTATGGGCGTAAATATATAACAGAAGTAATTGAGAAAGCTCAAAAAAATTTGATAAATGTGATATATTCAGATACAGATTCCATTTTTATTACAACAGATTCTAAATCTAAAGAATTTATAATGGATTTTGTTAATCAAATAAACCTAGAGCTACCTTCATTTATGGAAATTGAATTGGAGAATTTTTATCCGAGAGGCATTTTTGTAATGAAACGTGGAGAAAATGAAGAAGGTGCAAAGAAAAAATATGCATTAATATCAGAAGATGGTAGGATCAAAGTTAGAGGTTTTGAAACTATAAGAAGAGACTGGAGCTACATTGCAAAAGAAACTCAAAAAAAAGTACTTGAAATTATCCTTATTGAAAAAGATATTGATAAAGCATTTAATTATGTTAGGGATATAATTGAAAATATTAAAAATAAAAATATTCCAAAAGATTTAATGGTAATTAGAACTCAATTAAAAAAAAGTGTTGAAGATTATGATTTAATAGGCCCTCATGTTGTTATTGCAAAAAAAATGCTTGAAAAAGGTATGTTTGTCGGTCCCGGATCTATAATTCACTATATAGTTGAGGATGGTAAGGGGCTTGTGAGAGATAAAGCAATTCTACCAGAAGACAGCAAAAGTTATGACAGCAAATATTATATAGAGAATCAAGTTTTACCTGCAGTAGATCGGATATTTGAAGCAGTTGGATATGAGAAAAAAGATCTAACTGAGGAAAAATCACAACTTAAATTAAAGGAATTTTTAAAATAATGGAAAACGAAAATGACTGGATTAAGGCAGGACAAATTGCATCACAGGTAAGAGATTATGCACGAACAATAATAAAAAACGAATCTTCATTACTTGAGGTAACTGATTTAATTGAGAAAAAAATGTTTTCATTAGGTGGAAAAACTGCATTCCCTCCTGACTTGTCAATAAATGATATTGCAGCCCATTATTCTTGTTTAACAAATGAAACAACTGTTTTTAAGACAGGAGATCTAGTTAAAATAGATTTAGGAGTTCATGTTAATGGTGCTATTGCAGACACAGCATGTACAATTTGTGTGGATAGTACTGAAAATAAAGAATTAATAGAATCTTCAGATAAAGCATTAAAAGCTGCCATAAATATTCTAAAACCAGATTTAAAAGTTAATGAAATTGGAAAAGTTGTAGATGAGGTAATTCAAAGCTATAATTTTCAGCCGATTAGAAATCTATCTGGTCACGGCATAGATTTATTTAGAATTCATACAAAACCAAATATTCCTAACTACGATAATAGAAGCAATGAAGTTTTAACAGAAGATAGGGTTATCGCAATAGAACCGTTTGCATCTACTGGCATTGGATTAATTCACGAAGGAAAGCCTTCTGAAGTATACGCAATTGTTAATAAAAGACCAACACGAAGTCCAGTTGTTCGCGAGGTTTTAAAATTTATTGAAACAGAATATAAAACAATGCCCTTTGCAAAAAGATGGATTGTAAAAAAGTTTGGTCCAGGAAAAGCCCAAATTGCACTAACAACTTTAGAAAGAGAAAATATTCTTTATCAGTATCCTGTTTTACCTGAAAAAAGCCAAGGTTTAGTTAGTCAAGCAGAACATTCTATTTTAATTAGAGAAAAGCCAATTTTGCTAACAAAAAGTTTAGAATAAAAAAGAAAATAAAAAATCAGCGTTTTACACAAATTAACTGATCGTCTTCAGCAACTCCAAAATGTAAAACTTCGCCATTTTGATTTACAGGAATCTGAATTTCCAATTTTCCCTTTTCGAATCTAGAATTAATTTCCTACGATCCTCTTTACTATCTCTTACACAGCAAAGATACCTAGGCAACTACAGATCTATGCATTCATCTATAATAGAATCAATTGCGCTAGAATCACAGGCTGTGGATTCTTCTAAAGTAATAAACTCCTTACCTTCATCTTTGAGTTTGCCATTCAACCAAGTATTATTATTTATTAATATGTTTCTGTTCCTGTCTCTTTAAAGTCGAAGAGGGGGGTTCAAGAGTTCTTCAATTGCCTTAGTCCAGTTTTTTTCTGACTCCTTCTCAAAATTGAGATAATCCTTTTCGTCATTGATAATCCTATCAATTACATAAACTCTATACTTTTTAACAGCCTCTGCGACAGGAGCAATTTTTGAGCCATGGTGGTGTCCGGAAGTGCATAAAACAACTGGGATTTTTGTTTCGTGTGCAATTTGGGCTACCAATAAACCATATGGAGCTAAGCTTCTTCCACATACCCACTCTATTGTACTATCTCTTAATTTTCTTAACAGTACCACCTGTTCTTCTCTTTTTTCTTCTGTGTCGGCAAAGCAAGCAAAATAACCATGAAATTCAGCCTGACTTTCTATATGTTCTTGTAGTAGAATATACAGCTGTTCCCGTAAAAACTCATCATCTTCTACTCCGGATGGAAAAAAGATATCCGAAATTATCCCATCAAATCTTCTTTCACTCATTTGAGTACTTGATTCTGAGTAATTTTTTGCATAAGTTACATTAATAGCAGCACCAGAAATGATTCTCTTATTAATTTCTGCTTGTGCATCAGCAAGATGTTTTTCATCATCATCAACAATTAATATTTCAAGTTTTTTGTTTCCATTTTTCAATTACAGGTTATATGATTCCAATAGAAATCATATTGATGAAGAATACCCAACAACTTTTTATACGATGAATCTAGTGGAATTCCAAGAACTTCATATTTTCCTAATTTCTTACTTGGATCATCAAATCTTCCACACCAACCTCTAGGTGGAAATGTACCACCAGGATTTGAACTACATGTTAACATTACATAATTTAAGCATTTTTCATAGCCACTTTTTTCATGTGAGATAATAGATCTTTCTCTATCTATAATCCTTCTAAGTGATCTTCTCGAAATTATAACCCTATCTTCCAGTGGTTGCTTGATTTGTTGCATTTTTTCATTTACCTACTCCCCTTTACATATGAGATAAAACTACTTATTTGTTATAATATAGTAGCAATAATAAAAGTATTTATATATTAGTGTCCCTTTAGGGGACAATTAAGAAAAAATTTAAATATTAATTATAATAACTATTTTGTATGGAATTAACAGAGCTAAAAACTATTGGATTAACAGAAGGGGAAATCAAACTCTACAATGCATTATTAGAATTAGGAGAATCAACAAGAACAGAATTATCAAAGAAATCAGGAATATCCCCTTCTAAAATATACGACGTGGCAAATAGGTTATTAGAAAAAGGTATTATTTCTTCAATAAAAAAGAATAATATTATTCATTTTATTGCAGCAGATCCAGAAAGGCTTAAAAATTTCCTTCAACAAAAGGAATTAGAACTTCAAAAAGAAAAAAAGCTCATAGATAACTTACTTCCTTCCCTACTACAAAAATACAAAAAAACAGAAGATCAAACAGATATAGAAGTTTTCTATGGTTGGGAAGGAATGAAAACTACTTTTAATGATATTATAAAATCTCTTAACAAAGGAGATTTTAATTATGTATTTGGTGCTAGTCAAGGCCATGATAGTAAGCAAGCAGATATTTTCTTCAGCCAATATTATAAGAAAAAAATTACAAAAATACAGTGCTTTTCATAATGCTTTTAAAGAAACCAATAGTTATTAGAATAAAAAACAAAGAAGCATCAGATTCGTTTAAGAAATTCTTTGATTCAATGTGGAAATTAGCAACCAAATAAGTATAATATTTAGAAAAGTATTTAAAGTTAAATTCTAGTTAAAGATTAATGGCAAATTTCTACATAGCATTGATTTTTATTGTTCTACTAATTTTTGTTACTGCCTGTAATTCATTTGTTTCAGAGAATAGGTCTATACAGCAAATTTGTTCCATGGCTGGATTAGAATATACGGTTTTTGAATGTGATAATAATGAATTAAATGTCGAATACATGGCCATGAATACCGATCCTAATTCAGCTGATTTTCTATATTATTATTATGATAATAAAGGTAATGAAATAGTAGCCTGTGGAGGGGAATCTCCACAAAAATTGGAAAAATGCACTCCCCTGTTTAAAATTGACTGCAAAAAAGAATTAGTAATTTGCGCAGTTGATTAATTTTACATGAAAGCTCTATCAATTAAACAACCTTTTGCAGAACTAATTCTTCAAGGAAAGAAAAAAATTGAACTTAGGAAATGGAACACTAAATTTAGAGGTCTATTTCTAGTTCATTCTTCTTTAATTCCCGATAGTAATGCAATGCAAAAATTTGGTTTTGTAAATTTGCCCATGGGTTGTATTGTTGGAAAAGCTACTTTAATTGATGTCAAAAAATATAATAATGAAAAGGAACATGCTTTAGATAGAGATTTACATTTAGCATCTTCTTATTGGGGTAATTATGGCTTTATCTTAGAAAAAGTTGAAAGATTTAAGGAACCAATTTCATGCAAAGGAAGTCTTAATTTCTGGGAATTTAATGGCACATTGTTAAGTTAAGTGGGTCTAACAAAGAGAAAAAAATAAAAATATATTTTATTATGGTGGATGATATAGACCCAAAAGATACAATGCTCCCAAGGCTGTCGCAGATATAGCTGCGAATTCGTAAACACTATATAGTTTACTTACAATCTTTGGTAATGGTTCGCTATTAGCTCTATCATAAAAGACGAAGCTTCTTTCTTTTTTCTTTTGGTTTCTTTTATTATGAATTATTCTACCTACTATTGGGGTAAAATCTTGAATTGAATAATCATCCCTATATTCTTTTCCGATATCAGGATTTGAATCATATTCTGCTTCCTCCCTACGTATCCGTTCTCGTATGCCAGGTCTGAGTAGCGCAAGTACCTTTGCAAGCTCATCGACTCTCTCTTCAAAGTTTAACCCCTCTTTTTTCAAAAAAAGGCAATATCCATCTGGATTAAATTTCATACCATCTCCCGTTTGCTCAAATATTGGGATTTGTTTGTGCGTTTTTTTCATTTTCGTTATTTTCCTTTTAATGCTTCTTCTTAAGCTCTTTATATTTTTGTTTCAGTTTAGCAATATAAGCATCTAAATATTCTGGCGCGACTGGGTCTCTAACTACGACTACCCGACCATCAGAGCGCGACCGGCCAAGATTGTCCCCGTTGGAGCTCAAATAATATTTCCATCCACAACCCCAGATCAACCTAGAAAGGCCATCTTGTTTTGTCGAAATTTCTAAACATTCAGAGTTAATTAATTTAGATGGAAGACCGGTTTTTTCATCTATATCTCTCATTGTAAAATTGCCATCTTTAGTTAATATTGGTGCATAGATTATTTCTGAATCTTCCCTTAACTTAAATGATAATCCATAAGATGAATCTTGATCTGCTTGTAATTCTAAACCATTTAATGGAATCATTACAGGATATTTTGCTTTTGGATCTCTTGCTTTTACTTGTTTATGTAAACTTCTAGATAAATGATCATTTGGTTGATATGAATCACCTTCTGATCTTAAAACTAGAGCTGAATCTTCATAACTATTTAAGTCTAAAACTCCTAATCTAATTGCTTTTTCAAGATCTGCTTGTGTAGCTGTTCTTAATCCTTCTTGTCTTAATACTTCATTTACTGCTACAACATAGAAAGGATTACTTCCTTGAACAACCCCATCTTGATAATTTATATTAGAAATATTTGGTAAATTTGGATGCCTAGATCTTGCTTCTTGATCTACTTCTCTTCCAAAGTCTTTTCCTAAAAAATCTACATAAGGTATAGCTTTAGGTACTTCTACCAAAGGTTTTCCTTGAAATTTTGATTTTGTTTGCATTTTTATTCTCCTTTATTTATTTATTACTATTCAATAGTAATACATATATATTAATATTCTTATCATTTTTTTGTTCAAAACGCAATATTTAAATAGTTTATATACATTTAACACTAAAAAGTTAAAATGGTAGAAAAAAGCGAGACTATAAAGCTTGATTTAAAAGACAGAAAGCTCCTGTACGAACTCGATAAAAACGCGAGACAGAGCAATTCAGAAATTGGCAAAAAAATACGGCTCAATAAGAATACAATAAATTACAAAATAAACAAACTTGAACACGAAAGAGTCATACTTGGATATTACACAGTCATAGATAATTCAAAACTAGGATATTTCAGCTTTAGAAGCTACCTGAAGTTTTTTAATACAACCATAGAAAAAGAAGAAGAAATAATCAATTGGTTAAAAAATGATCAACGAGTTGGGGTATTAGCAAGGATAGAAACAGTCTATGACTTTGTTTTAATGATCTGGGTTAAAGACGTTTACGAGTTTGACAAATTCTGGTTTGAGTTCAAAAAAAGATTCAGAAAGTATATTTG
>Ga0209541_10007630_pt1 | contig 18131 bp, 20 predicted proteins | sample RifCSPlowO2_01_FD_184027 | JGI IMG/M metagenome (GOLD analysis project Ga0209541, IMG submission 184027) | Groundwater microbial communities from Rifle, Colorado - Rifle CSP2_plank lowO2_0.1 (SPAdes) (version 2) | ecosystem: Environmental > Aquatic > Deep subsurface > Groundwater | place... | reverse complement strand
AAAAACAAGAAAAATAATCAAATAGTGTATGAGAATACCTTCTTCTTAGTTTTTGCGTATAAAAGCTATGCAAAAACTAATTTTTCAAAGTTCTCCAAATGAAATTAAACAAAATTCTAGAAAAAAGGTATATTTTTTAAAGCGATTTTCCTATATAATAATTAGAAAAACATAACCATGACAATCCAATCGTATTTATCATCATTATTGGGAATCGGGGAAGATATTGCAAAAGGGGCTTTGAAGCTGGTAGATGCTCTTAACAAGCCCAAATTAAAAGTAGCTTTGGTTAGTTATTACTATCAGAAGCCAACTATTTCTGGAGTTGGAATCCATGTCCAAAACCTTGCAAAATATTTAGTAAAGCATAATTGCGAGGTTCATATTTTCTGTCATGGAGATGATGATGGATTTTACAAAGATAATGGGGCGATTATCCATACTATTAGAAAGATTTTAACTTCGGTTAGCGATAATTTCTCTAAAAAGAGGTTAGAATATGACATTTTTGAGTCTGAAGTTATAAAAGAGATAATAAGAGAAAATTCAAGGAGAAGATTTGATATAATCCATACCCATGGGGCTCTTACAAAGGCCGCATTCATAATAAGAAAAGTATATAGTATAAAATGGGTTCACACATTTCATGCAATAGAAAAATTAAGAGTTAAAAAACTAAGTAATGAAGAAAGGCAATTTGAAGATCTGATTTCATGGATAGAACACACAGTTAATTATTGTGATGGTGCCATTTTTGTTTCAAATGATTTATTAAAACAAGGAATAAAAAATTATAACCTTAAATCAAAAACAGTTATTCCAAATGGAGTAGATTTGCAACTGTTTGTTTATCATCCTATAACAAAAAAGAATGTATTGTTCATAGGAAGATTTAGCAAAGATAAGGGGATAGATATTCTTCCAAAACTTATTCCAAAAATAATGTCTGTTAAAGATGCTACATTTATATCTGTTTGTCCAGGTCATCCCACTAAAGGAGAATTAAAAGAGGTAAGAGGATCTATACAAAAAATGCAGGACAAATATGGGGAAAGATTAAAGATAATAGATAAGCCCCAAGATCAACAAATTCTTAAAGAACTCTATCAAAATTGCCAAGTTTATATCCAACCCTCAAAATATGAATCTTTTGGATTGTGCATTTTAGAAGCAATGGCTACTGGAAGACCAGTAGTAACATTTAAAGTGGGGGGAATTCCAGAAGTAATTGGAGATTCTGGTTTTGCCTTGACAACTAGAGAAAGGTTGATTTATAAAGTAAAAGAACTATTAGAAGATAAGAACGAGTGTATTACGATGGGGAAAAAAGCAAGTAAAAGAGCAAAGAACTTTGACTGGGATTTAATAGCTCAAAAGACAATAAAATATTATGGGGAAATACAAAGATGAATGGAGATATTATTTACCCGTCATTATTAATAATATTAGGAGTTCTACTCTCTTCAGTAGTAATTATAGTTCTTACAAGGTTTTTTAATAAAATTATAAAATTATTTGAACTTTATCCAGAATCAAGAGGCGTATTAAATATTTCTCTGAAGTTTATATCATGGTTCACTAGCTTAATCATATTTTTGATTTTTGTGAGATTGGCACTACGAATGTGGGGTTTAGATTTTACAACAAAACTTATTGAAGATATCATAAAAGCTTCTCCAAAATATGTATTGGCATTACTCATTATTCTTTGTGGTTTTTATGTTTCAAGAGTAATTAAAGAAAAGTCAAAAGATTATACCTTCGAGTTTAAAAACAGAATGCTTCTTGTTATAGATTTCATTGTGCATATGACTTTTATATTTACTGCTTTATATTCCATCGGAGTAAATATCCTGTTTTTTCTAGAATTCTATAAAGTTATACTTTGGATTATTGGAGCGATTGTCGTACTGGTTATCAGCATGGCTATAGGTATTCCTCTTGGAATAAGCATATATGAAAGAATGAAAAAAGAGAGGAGAGCAAACAAAAAATCAAAATGATCGTTAATTGCTTCCAAACCTCGGCATCGATGAGGTTTTGATAACTTTAATCTAAGGTTAAACTCCTCCCATAAAAATCGAAATTTAAATTAATTGAATAAGCCCACTTAATGCACCAATGAATATCGTATCTTAAGTTTTTATAATGATCTAAGTCAGGAGAATTTACTATCTCTTCAACTTTTTTCATGACAGCTTCGTATTTTACCCTATCTTTCTTATAAAGTTTATTAAGAATGTTTTTGAGATGGTCGCTGAATTCAAAATCTCTCATTTTTCAATAGATTTCCTTAGTTCAGCAATTGTATTAAATTTATGATATTTTCCCTTTCTTATTTTTTCGAGTTTTTTCAAATACTCTGGTTTTACTTCTTTTTCTGCACCTACTTTGGATTCTATAAATATCTCTACTTGTTTGCTCATGCTTATTCCATGTTCTTTACAAAACTTGGAGAATTTATTATAAACTTCTTCATTTATATTAAAAGTTTTTAATGCCCTTTTTTCCTCCAGTTAAATAAGATTAAATAATGTTATTTAAATATTTTCTAAAACTAACAGGCAATGTTTTATTGTGTCTGCTCTACAATAACTTATTACAGTCTATAAGCCTCGTCATGATGTCCAAAGAAAATAAATATAACTGCTTTTGTTTCTTCATTGATTTCAAATTTTAAGACAAAACTTTTCAGAATATGGGCTCTTCTTTCTCCTGCCAAATCGTACTTTAATGGTTTGTAATGCTGTGGATTTTCTAGTATTTCTTGCATTTTCTTTTCTAAAGCCTCTTTTAAAACAGAATTTTTCTTGCTTAATTTTTTAATGTTTCTCTCACATTCTTCTGAAATAAGCATAGAATAAGTCATCTTATCTTTGAAAAGAACTCCTCGACTGAAGAATATCTCTTGAACGACTTTTTTTTCTTTATCTTCTTTAATTTTTCAATGAACTCTTCTTTTAGGGGTAATTCATCTACAGGATGCCAGTCTATTTTTTCGCAAAACTCCCATTCTTTATCAGTAATGCTCCCTATTTTTAGATAATTCTCAAAAATTAATTTTTTCATAGCTTCTTCTCTAGCTATTTCGCTCCAGTTTACCCACATAAAATTTTTTAATTGACTCTTAAATTCCTCAGATACAGATAATGTTAAACTCGCCATTTTATATTTTTCCAGCGCTTTTCAGCTCTTCAAATTTACTTAACTCCATAAGTCTTTGTTTAAATCTCTTTTTAAGATATTCTGCCCAGTTTATCTCTGGATGCTCGTCTATCTTTTTCTTTAATTCTTCCGGTATAGATATTGTGAATGTTGCCATTTTTCTATAAACAATATTTAGTATTAACACTATAATTTGTGTACATATTTAAACCTTTCGTTTTTCTAAAATTTGAGAAGAGCATCACTTATAGATAAACAAACTCAAAAAAGTTATGCGAGAAGAAAATATTGTTTAATAGAACCCATGAGTTAGAGATAAACACAAAAGTTCTTTTTCTAATACTAATCCTCAAAAATAAGAAGATTTTTTACTTACATTAAATGTATTAATTATAAAAAATAGGCGTAAGTTGTTATAATATTACTTACAAAGAACGTATTAACCATCTAAATATAAAGTATTTTACTTACAAAACATGTATTATTTTTATTTTAAAAGCATAGATTAATATATAATTACTTACTATTAACGTATATATTACTAAAATAAGGATATTTTTACTTACAAAATACGTATAACTTCTATTTAGAAAGCATATATTTATATATAATTACTTACTTTTAACGTATTTATCATAGCGCTATGAAGAGAAAAAAGAGAGAAAGATCTATTTTGGAAAAGGAGAAAAAACACTATTCTCCTCTTTCTCAATTAAAGCCGGAAGAAATTGGCAGGATAGAACAAGTAAAAGAGCTTCTTCTTCCACTTCAAGAAAAATACAACCTTACGCATGATGAAATAGCAAGCTTGTTAAAAGAAAAAACGGCTTTACCTTTAAGTATTCTAAATCAAAAACTAACGCCCTTAGAGTCTATTGTAAAATATCTGAAAGAAGAAAAAAAATGTTCATTAAAAGAAATAGCTAATATTCTAGGAAGAGATGAAAGAAATATCTGGCACATCTACGATCAAGCAAGAAAAAAACATGCTGAAAGATTTATTCTGAAAAAGGATGCACTTTGGATTCCCCTCTCAATCTTCTCTAAAACACGATTATCTGCATTAGAAGCAATTGTTGTTTATCTGAAGGAAGAAACTTCTCTCAATTATCACGAAATTGCTCTCTTGTTGAAGAGGGATGATAGAACTGTTTGGACTGTTTATCAAAGAGCTAGAAAGAAAAATGCCAAATAAATATAAGATAAGGAAGCTGGAAGGAAGAAGGTTTGAACTAAGTAGAAATATCCAGCTCTGCTTATCCTACAAAAAGAAGATACTCGATGCATTTGAAGAGCTAAAAGAGCAGTATAATCTCGGGATTATTAATTATGAATCTTACAAAGGAAGAGTAAAAACATTATTGCGGGAAAGAAATTTAGAGCAATGGTTCGGTTATTATGACAAAAAGATTACAGAATATAAGCAGCAATTAGATCTTTGTGAAAAATGGATTAAAGGAGAAGAAGAAAAAGCAAGATATGCTCCTCTTGCAATTGTTTTGACAATCTTAATAATAATGCTTTCAATTGCAGGAGTATTATTCATCAAACCAACAATTACAGGATTTACAGCTGGAGTAATAGAGGAAAGTTATGCACAAACTCTAGGATTAACTTTAAATGAAACTACTAACTACACTTGGATTTCAGAAAATGATGGAATTCTTAAATCAGCAAGGATATCTGGAAGCATTATTCTAGAAGAAAATACGGCAAGCGCAGTAAGAGCCTACTTAGAAGAAAGCCTCATAATGGATAGTGCTTTATTAAAGAAAGATGAAATAAGCCCAATAACAGGATTAGTAATTAGTGAAGGAGATGAAATAATTGCTAATGCAACAGAAGCAAATACAACAATAACCTTTAATGAAATATGTTTAGAAACCTGCATCTTAGATTTAAACAAGACAAAATATCAATTAAAGATTGTGGTAGAGAACGCTACAATTAACCTTGAGACAATAAACTACATCATTGAAAAACAAATACAGCCTCCTCAAGAAACAAATATTTCAATAAGAGAAGAAATGATACAAGGTTTAGCAGAGCTCAATAAGCCAGTATCATGGACAAAGAAAATATATGCAAGCGAAACAATTCCAGAGATAACAACACTATTGCTTCAAAAGAGTTCCAACATTAAAGCAACAAGAATAGTTAATAATACAAAAGAAGAAATTCCTCAAGAAAATCTAGTAGTAAGAGAAACCGAAAGAGGGACAGAGCTTACAATACAACAAGAAATTCAAGAAGTAGAAATAACTTTTGAAACAGAAGCTCCCAAATCATTAGAAGAAGATATAGAAGGAGGAAAGAGGATAGTAATTTCTGGTTCTGATAATATCCATTACGAAGATGTTTTAGTTTATACAACCTTACCAAGAGAAACCTATCAAGAAAAAATTAGATTGTACAGAACAATAGAAGGAATAAGCGTATCTGTTGGCTTCACAGCTTATGATAACAACACAAATGGTCTAGTTGACAGAATAGAATGGAAGATACCTTCCCTAGACGACGATCAAATTTATATTATAGAAATATCTAAAGCAGAACATCTTGCTGAAGACTATACATTTATCTCTGATATTTATGATGAGGTAAAAGCATTAGATGGAAACTGGTCTGAGCCAATTAACCAAAATGAATATGTAAGAGTTACCTTTGAAAGGATGTTAACTGCACAGAATGATATCACATTATATCCAAGAACAATAAGTGGAAATCCTAAGATCGAAATATATGAATTTAATCAATCAAGACTAATTGCAGAATTTTCAAGTCTAAATGACAATGAATACAATACTGTTTATCTAACAGGATTAGAAGGAAGCCAGGATACATTTGACTTAAGAGTTACTGAAGGAGTCATAGAAATTAACCATATTGTTGATCCTATATTTGGATTATTCTTAGAAACCTGGGAAGCAGCTAATTTCAATAACTGGAATAATGTTAATTTTGCAACTACAACAGCGCAAAAAATAGACACGACAAGTGCGGTTTGCGCAGCCACTTTAGATTGCAGCATGAAAACTATCGTCTATATAAACACCACCCCGGCTACTACAATAACTGTTTCTTGGTGGAATATGGATGATGATTTAGATACTGGTGGGAATACTGACGCATGGATTTATTTCAATGATAGTGGTGGAAACTGGGATGAGATGTTAGCATTAGGGGAAGCAGCAGGTTCAGAAGATACTTGGGTTTATCATGAAATATCTTCAACAGATTCCCAATATCTACACAGAGGATTTAGTATTAACTTTACTGCTGACCCAGAGACTGGAGAGAACCTTTGGCTTGATAACATAAATGTTACATACGTTGATACTCGACCTCCATCATGGTCAAATAATCAAACAAATGAAACAGTGATATACCAAAACATGTATATAAATTTCACAACTCTATGGGTAGATGGTAATGCAAGTTTAGCCGGATATACTTTCATGATTAACCAAACTGGAACCTGGTTCAATGATAGTTATAAATCATTCTCTGGAAGGTCTCAAGCTAATGCAACAAATACTTCATTAATAACAGCTTCTGGAGGAGAAGTAGTAGAATGGAAATTTGCTGCAAATGATACAAGTGGAAATAGGAATGAAACTGATCTCCAAAAATTCACTGTAGCATCATCTAACAGCGCTCCAAATGCTCCAACAGGAGTTATCCTTAACTCGACAAGCATAGCACAAACAAATTACACAGATGAGGATTTAAGTGCAAACTTCCTATGCGATGATCCAGATACATCAGATACTTTAACATATAATATTAGCTTCTACAAGAACGGAATAATTAACCTCTCGTTTGGTTCGCAAAGCTGTTCAGATCCTCAATATGCCTCTTTCATTTTGAATAATGGAAATACAACTATTGGAGATAAATGGGCATTTGCGGTTAATGTTAGTGATGATGATGGATTAAGCACAGGATTTGTATTCAGTAACAACGTTACAATTGCAAATGCTGCCCCTACAGTAGGCTTTGTAAGCTCTGTAGCATCACAAACCCCTAGTGAAGCAACTGTAACCTATTTCACCTTCACCTTTAATGCAACTGATCCTGATGGAGCTTCTGATCTAACTGACTCAACTGCAAATGGAAGAATTAATATTACGCTAAATTCAACAACTAATCAAAGAGATAATACAACCTGTAACAGTTTGCAATCTGTAGGGAATACAAAAGAGTATGAATGCAGGATAGATCTTTGGTACTTTGATACTCCTGGCTCCTGGACGATTAATGCAAGCATTAAAGACAATAGTGGTGCATATGCAGAAAACTCATCAACAACATTTACCGTTAATCCTTTGACAGCAATGGTCATGTCTCCTGTAAATTTAACCTGGCCACAGATAGGATTAACCTCAACAAACACAACATCCAATAATGATCCTATTACTATTAACAATACAGGAAATAAAATAATCACTAATGGGAATATTAGAATTACTGCAGTTAACCTAAGAGGAGAAACTACCACCAGTGAATTCTTATTAGTAGCCAATTTCACCGTAGATTATGATACGGGTGTTTCACCTTTACTAGAATGTGATGGAACAAAACTGGTTAATAACACAGCTACAGGCATTACTATAGCAAATGTAACTATAGGAAATCTCAGCATCAGTAGTCCAGCTTCCCAAGAAGATCTATATTTCTGCTTGAATGCAGTAACTGCTGGATTAAGCCAGCAATCTTATTCAACTACATCAGGTACAACATACATTTATCCATGGACAATAAGTGTATCTTAATAATATAAAATTGGAGGAGTATTTCCGATGAAGAAAAAGCTTTATATACAAGTTATCTCTTCATAAGAACCGAATCACTGATGGAAAAAAGGGTTGAAAAGAATTCAAAAGAGAGTATGTACCTCTTAATAATCTTAATACTTTTCCTAACAATTCCAATAGTTTCTGCTGGATTTTTTGATTTTCTCAAAGGAGAGAAAATTACAGGAGCACCAACAAGTTTTACACATACAGTAAACATCACAATAGGCAATAGTGCTCCTACAGTAACTTTTGTAAGTGCCGTATCCGCGCAAACCCCTACAGAAGCAGGTGTAACTACCTTTATCTTCACTTTCAATGCAACAGATACAGATGGAGCCTCTGATTTAAATGATGCAAGTGCAAATGGAAGAATTAATATTACATTAAATTCAACTACAAATCAAAGATATAATACAACCTGTAACAGTTTGCAGTCTGTAGGAAATACAGAAGAATACCAATGCAGAATAGACCTTTGGTACTTTGATTATCCTGGTTCATGGACAATTAATGCAAGCATTAAAGATAGTACTTCTTATGCAGAAAACTCCTCAACTACATTTACTGTAAATCCATTAACAGCAATGGTCATGTCACCAGCAAACTTAACCTGGCCAGCTACAATAACCTTAACCTCGACAAACACAACCTCTAATAATGATCCTCTTATAATTAATAACACAGGAAATAAGGATATTACTCCGACAAATATCAAAATAACTGCGGTTAACTTAAGAGGAGAAACTACAACTACACAATTCCTTTTAGCTGCAAATTTCACAGTAAGTTATCTAAACAGTTCAGTAACAAATGCAGAATGCCAATTCCTAAATATTACTAATGGAATCAAGCCAGTAAATAATTCAGCAACAAGTATCGCAACAGCAAATATATCAGCAGGCAACAACAGTCTTGGACAGATAGCAGGCGGGGAATTGCCAGGCAGAGAAAATTTATACTTCTGCTTAGCCGAAGTAACTGCTGGATTAAGCCAGCAATCCTATTCAACGACAGGTGGTGCAGCCTTCATCTATCCTTGGACACTTGCAGTAAGTTAGAGAGGCAAAAAAATGAAATGCAAAAAAATGATATTAAGCTTGAAATTATTAATAGCAATCCTAATGATAATTCCATTAGTAAATGCATTTGGAGTATCAACGCCATTCTGGGGAGAGCATCAGCTTGTAATGGCGCCAGGAGAAACTAAAGATGCTTATGTAGAATTGCAAAACATGGTGGGAGATGAAGACATAACATTAAAAGCAGAAATTACAAAAGGCTCTGAAATAGCAACTTTAATTGACCCAAGTACAGAATATCTTATTCCTTCTGGAACAAGGGATGTAAAAGTCAACATACAAGTAACAATGCCTAAAAATGTGCCTTTAGAATCTACTTATAATATCGAAGTCTCCTTTAAACAGGTAACAGAAGCACAAGGAGGAATGATGCAGATGGCAGGAGGTGTCGGTACAACTATCCCCGTCATTGTGAAACTTCCCACTCCACCAACAGGACAAGCAATAAAAGAAAATGAATGGAATAATAAAGCTTCAATTGCTGTACTAACCTTACTGATAGCATTGCTCTTCATAATAGGATATGCAACCATAAAGAAAAGAAAAAATGTTAGATGAAAAAAGATGACAAGATTTTGGCTATAACTATTCTTATTCTAATAGGATTATTCCTAATCTTTGAAGGCACTATTTTTAAAAAACCATTCTTGCCGATAGAGCAATTAGGTCCAGGTGCTGTTGCAAGTACCGCTTCTCTTAATATTACAATACTTGCAAATCCCCCTACAATTATTATTGTCCATCCGCAAAACATGACCTATAACCATAGAGAGTTTCAATTGCATTTCGCTGTGTATGGTGAAGGTTCGCTAATAGACAGAATAGAATATAAGTTAAATAATGATCCAAACATAACGATAACAAGCAATATAACGAGCATTGAAGCGCAAGAAGGCGCAAACACGCTCTTCATCTACGCAAATAACTCAGATGGTGTTAGGGGAAGCAATAATGTAACCTTTAGTGTGAACACAAGTTCAGAATATTTTATAGACTACCCGGACTATTTCTTCTTTCCTGGTTCTAATTCAACAAATTTCTCTTTATTGAACAGAGAAGAAATGGAGAACATGACAAATTTCACATTACATGCACTAGATTTGGGTTTTATATTATTTAATACCACTATCAATATTAGTAACACGGGAAACTACAGCAGCCTAGAAGCAAGACAGATAATTAATCTGACAAACTATGTCAATATTTCAAGAAATAGGATTTTTATAGATTCAGCAAATCTTCCAAATCTCAATAGATCAGCAACCTTGCGCTTGTATAATCTAACCTTCATCCTTCCAAAAATACAAAGAGACGATGAAGATTGTCCATCTTCTATTTGCAGCATCACAAGTTACTCTAGTGGAACTCTAGAATTTACAGTAACTCACTTTACAGAATACGAAGCAGAAGAAGAAGGTGGTGTTGGAGGAGTCACAGAAACTGTAAGTGGAAGTGGTGGTGGAGGAAGTAGACTGAGAAGAGGAGAGACCTCTATTAAAATTGGCAGTGAACAAATAAAAGAAAAGAAAGGGCTATTCAATATTGTAATAAGACTCATTCCAAAAACAAGCACTAAAACTATAGAAGAAGTAAATATTACTCTATCAAATGAAACTATAAAAGAACGTATAGATGTTGGTTACGTAACGTCTGAACTTCCTGATAGGGAGCAATTGGAAAAAAAAGCAGAAGAAGAAACAATAGCATATGAGCAAAAGATACTGATTCCAGAAACATCTGAAGAAATCCATGAAATAGGAGCAGGAGAAGAGATGATAATAGAGATCAATATCTCAAGTCTAAATGGAACCATAAATGATGAAATTAGTGTCGAATACATCCTTCTAAATGACTACGGAGAGATAATGTTTTGGGAATTAGAGAGAAGAACCATAGACGAGAAACTTGATTATACTAAAGAGGTTAAAATTCCTTTAGAAATAAAACCTGAAGAATATCTTTTCGCAGTTAGAACTAAGCACAAAGGCTACGTAGACACAACTACATCTGCGTTAAAAGTTATTGAAAGAATGGTTATTAAGGAGACTGAAATAGCTCCTAAAGTGGTCACTCCTAAAACAGAAAATCCTTCTGCACAAAAAGCAATGCTTGAAAATGTATGGGCGATTCTTATAATAAGCGGAATACTTATAAGTATTATAGGATTACTGTGCTATAATAGGAGAATGCAATCACAAAGAATAAGGATAAAAGCAGGATTCAAAGGAAAACGAAAATTAAAACTAGGATTAAATCTATTAACAAAACAGCTGGAAGAAAAAAAGAAGTTTATTGAAGAAGTAAAAAAGTTGGATAAAGCATATAAAAGCGGAGTAATTGAAAAGAAAGGATATAAAAAGACAAAAAAAGAATTGATGAAAAAGATTAAGTCATGAATTTCTCACAATTTAAATTTTAATTCCTTCCCTTACCGCTTCTCTTACTAGAATGCTATGCTTTTTCAGTCTGTTAAACTCTTGGGGAGTATAGCATAAGAAATCCACTGGAGAATCAATAGTCCAAAAATCATAAAGTCTGTTGGCTCTCTTGAATGAGCGCTTTCCTTTAAACGCTTTTGAAACAACTATCAAATCAACATCACTCCATTTATGTGTTTTCCCTTTTGTTTGGCTGCCAAAAAGTAACATTTTATTTATAGGAATTTCATCATTTACTCTTTTCTTGAATTCTTTTAGGTTCAATACTAAATTCTTGCTTTTATCCATTTTATTATTTCCTCTGATTTATTTACATATTCTATTGCATCTGACTTAGAGAATTTTTTACTGAGTATCACATCACTACTATCTGGATATCTTGTTTCTGTATATGAAGATGTTAACTCTTTAAATGTATTTAAATAATTTGCTGCTTTTATTTTGAGTTAAATTGTACAGTGCAAGAATTAATGTCCTAAAAGCGTGCAATAGATAATGTCCGCTTTCACAATCACCTTTGAGGTGATTAAGGTGGTGAAAGGGGCTATGAACATTAGGACTAAAGCGGTTATACTGTATGAAGAAGGCATTACTTCTACAAAATCTATCTCTTCTCTAAAACATAAATCTCTCTTATAATTTTGCTTTTTTCATCAGCATACAAAATTGGTCCATGAAGAACACGAAATCCATCAAAAATATCCTTAATCATAATGCTCACTTTTTTAGTTTGAAAACGTGGCAGAATAAAAACAGCTCTGCAAGGTTTAAGGTTCTTAAAAAAATCTCGATACAATTTTTCAAGAGGTTTTTTGACATTTTGAGCTTCAGAGAAATTCAATGTCCCTCTGATATAAGGTCCAAGATATGGCTCTGTAACAACGAAATCAAATTCACGGAAGGAAATACGCCTTGCATCTCCTTGAACAACATTAAAACTATTTCCTAAAATATGTTTTTTTTTAGTCCATGCTAAATTTTGCTGAGAGCAGCTAACGCTTTTAATATCATAGTCTATGCCATAAACATCATATCCCAATAATAAAGCTTCTTGCAAAATTACTCCTGTCCCACAAAAAGGATCTAACAAAGTACCTTTTTTTATGCCGCTCAAATTAATCAAGATGCGAGCTAACCTAATAGAAGTATTCTTTAGATAGTCATTGCACGGCCTTTTATCTCTCTCTTTATACAAAGAAGGATTAAAAAGTGATGTAGTTTTTGCAATATAATCTTTAAAAAGAAGAATCTCAAGATAATCTTTCTTCAATTTGCTAGGGGCTGTATTCTTGCTAAATAAATAACGAAGGCGCTCCTTTTTAAATTGTGTTTTAAAAAAGGTTTTCACATCTAGATATAAACTAGAATTCTTATACACACAAATGCTTAACCTCATTTTGTCAGAAAGAATAAAAGGAAAATTGCGCAATGCTTCTTTATCTCTTCCAATAATCTCTCCAATTCTTACTGTGCCTCCTAAAGTATTGGCTAAATCTCCTTCTAAATTCTCCAAAGCAACAACAGCAATTTCATCCTTTACTTCCTTCACAATATAATGAATCTTTCTCCCATCGAGAAACTGACGCAATTCTAAAAAGCTTAATTCTGGATCTCTTCCAAAAACAAAAAGATACTCTTTCATAAAGTTCTGAAAAACACCTGTCCTTTAAATTGTTTAGCTAAATTTTCTTGAGCCTTTTTTGTCAATACACCATTGCTTATAAACAAAACTGGTAGCTTCTTAAGTTGCCCCTCGCTATAAGCAAGGCTTAAATCAGTAGGAGTAATCACTTTTTTATTCTTTATCTTGACATAAAAATCAAGCTTCCCAATTTGACTAGGAATGCGGGCAACATAAGAATGCTCTCTATTCTTTCTAACAGATTCCTCAACAACAATGCTAAAATCATGCTTTGTAAAATACGCCCTTACTAAATTATCAAAAGGTTTTTCTACAGGTTTTAAGATTTTTTTCTCCTCTCGTACAGGCAAAGGTTTTTCTTTTATAACTTCTTTCTGAACCAAAGGAATTCTTTTCTCTTGTGGTTCTCCTTGAGGATATGAAATAGTTTGAATCTCTTCTTTTTTTTCTTCCTGAACAGCATCAGTCAAAAGAAGTTCTACCCTCTTTTTTACATCTTGCTCGCTACTTAAGTACCATCTCCAAAAAAGCTCCTCTCCATTTCTGGAAGTTACAGTAATAGGAATTGCATAATCTTTAAGTGCTCTTAAAGCAACTCGCAGCACAGGCCCAACATCCTTATCCTTTACTACTTTTTCCTTGCTCAATAAAGAATATGCTTCTTGCTCTTTCTCATGCAAATGCTCTTTTAAATTTTGAAGTTTATATTCCTGTCCGGATGTATAATAGAAAGGACTTCCACCCCTTTTAACAGAAGTTATCTTCACCATCTTATTTGCTACGAGCTCAGATAAAATAGCTCCAGCCATAAGAATATCAGTATGTAATTCCTTAGAAAGCTGAACAGGAATAACAGGACCATACTGCTTGATATAGCCAAGCGCTTTTTCTCTTAAATCTGGCATATGTTTAAGAGAAGTAATAAATATAAAAGGTTTATGTTAAGACTTGTATTTGCAAAGTTAAATGATAGTAGTCTTTTTACAAAATCTCCTAAATTTTACCTAAAAACGAAAGCTTTTTAAACTTTTAGATATGTATAGTTATCAAATATGATAACTATGGTAACTCAAAAGATGAAAAAGATTAATCTGATTAAAAATCTGGAAAAATACCCTACATTCAACATAAAAGTATTAAAAGACATTATAGAAAAAGATAGCGAATATGCTAAATTAGTTATCTACAGGCTTAAAAAAGAAAAACTCATTTTTGAAATTGAAAAAAACAAATATACAACAAGAAAAGACCCTCTCGTAGTGGCAAGTAACATTCTCTGGCCATCTTACATCTCTGGTTGGTCATCCTTGCGATATTACAATCTCACAGAGCAACTCCCTCAAACTATTTCTATCTTCACAACAAGAGCAAGGGGAAAAAAAGAGATATTCTTTAATAATACAAGGATAAAAATAACCAAAATAAAACCAAAATATTTCTTCGGATACAAAAAAGTAAGATATAGGGATTGTGAAATCTTTATTGCTGATAAAGAAAAAGCTCTGCTAGATTCTGCGTTGTTTAAAAAAGTATCATTTTCAGAAATAATGAACGCTGTAAAAAACAACAAAAAAGAAATTGATTTAGATTTATTTCTAAAGTATTTGATAAAACTAAAAAATAAAGCATTAATAAAGAGATTCGGGTTTTTACTGGATATGGTAAAAATAGATGTATACGACGAATTAAAAAGATTTATTGATTATAAATATATCCCTTTAGACTACGCAATGAAGCCAAAAGGGAAAAGAAATAAGAAATGGAGAATAATAAATAATGTTAGGTACTGAAGAACTAGAAGATATCGCAAGGCTTAAAAGATTGTCTTTGATAAATGCAGAAAAAGATTACTTGCAAGATATACTCCTGTTTAGCATATATTCTATCGTAGGGAGAGAACTTGTTTTTAAAGGTGGAACATGCTTATACAAAATTTATAAAATAAATGGGTTTTCTGAAGATTTAGATTTTACTTTAATGAAAGATGTTAATATAGAAAAGATAAACAAAAAGATAATGTCAAATTTGCTTTTGTTGAACATCAAGACTAAAATAAAAGAGATTAAAAGGTATAAAAACGAGATAAATGTTAAGTTTGTCTTTAACGGCCCGCTATACAAAGGAAGCAAAAACACACAGTGTTTTATCCCTTTGAATATAAGCATTAAAGAAAAGATATTGCTTGAAGCCCATAGCGAATCTATTTCTTCACTCTATAAGGAAATCCCAAATTTCGATGTTTTCGTAATGCAGGAAAAAGAGATTTTAGCAGAAAAAATTAGAGCAATATCTACAAGAACAAAGCCCAGAGATGTTTATGATTTATGGTTTTTACTAACAAAGAAAAACACTGTTGTTGATTTAGGAATGATAAATAGAAAACTGTCTCTTTACAATTTAAAATTTAATCGTAGTGGCTTCTTAAAAAGGATTGACGAAATGGAGGGGCTATGGAATATCGATCTTAAAAATTTAGTAATCGGTGAATTAGAAGATTTTAGTAATGTCAGAAAAGAAATAATTACAAAAATGGAGCATCAATAATTATTGTTATTTACATCTTTTTTTGGGAAAAAATCAGGGTCTCTTCCAGCTTACCTCATAATATGTAGTTGCAGATTCTGCATCAATAATAGCCAATAATAATCTCTTCCTTGTAGAATGTGCTACTCTGTTCTTAGCAGCAAACTCAAACCATGTTAATGTTTCACTTTCATGAACTGGAAAAACAACCCATTTTGCATGATCCTCACCTGGCTTAATCCCCCTATCATAAACTCTGAAATCTGCTCCGAACTTCAAAGCAGTCTTCACAATATACCCTCTGCTTCTTAAATCCTTATAAGCGCAATATCTAACCCAGAAGTGATGCTCGATATTCCTTGCCTTTTTCACAAAATCATCAAAATTTATTTTCTTGCCATCGTCTTGCACCTCTACTTTCCCTTTCTCAAGCAAATACGCCCCCTCTACTAATGCATACTGTATCTTATCTCCTACAGGTTCGCCAAACCTGCTTTGCGCATACAAATCATGAGCTTCCTTGCTACCCGATACAATTCTTTCTTCCTCAAAGTTTACAGCAAAAGTAGCAATAACGCTTTCTTCATGCTCTTTTACTTCTTGCACATTTTCCTTATCATTTTTTCTTTTCTTCTTCCTGCTCATAAGACAAAAGAAAAAGAAAAACTATTTAAAAATATTTCCTTTTTACAATAAATTAGTTTTTTACTCTATAACACCCATTAGGGTTTCTTTAGTTTTATATGAAATTAGAGTTAAGCCTATTAAAGCTGAAAATGTGGTGGTTAACTATGCTTAAACTCAAATATGCCCTAGAAAGTGAAGTAAAATATTGTGACGTAGACGAGAGAGAATACCAGAAAAGAAGGATGTTGCACAATTGCCTTAATTATAAAATGCGAGGTATAGATAAAGAGACAGGAGAGTCTTTATTATTAGAAGAACAACAAGAGGAGTTAGAGAAGTATTTTAACTATTTATTGGCTAATAAGAACGGAAATAAAGGCAGTGCTTACACAATTTACTATAATATCGAGCATGTAGCATTCCTTGGAAGATATGTTAAAAAGCCATTTATAGAGATGACAAGAGACGACCTAATTTCTTATTTTAGGCACTGTCAAATGCCGGATAATGGAAAGAAAGGAATTAAAACTTTAACACTCCAAACAAGACAATTAGGTCTTAGAAAGTTTTTTAGATGGTTGCATAATGACAGAGACGCTGATATTATTTCTTGGATGAAAGTTACTATAAAACCAAATAATGATATGGACAAGAGTAAAGTGCTAACTCCTGAAGAGGTTAAAAGGATGATTAGTTGTTGCAGTAATAAAAGAGATGCTTGTATGGTTATAATAGCTTATGAGTGTGGATTAAGGGCTGGAGAATTAGTGGGTATAAGGTTGAAAGATATAATTTATGATGATAAGGGATTCAAGATTAAAGTTGAAGGCAAGACTGGAAAGAGAACAGCTTTTGTAATTGATTCAGAGCCTTATTTGAGGGAATTGTTGAATGATCATCCATATAAAGAGAATTTAGAAGCGCCTCTTTTCATCAACTACAAACAACATGGCAGACAGTTAGTTCCAAGAGCATTTTCCAATATAGTAAAGGAGGTGTCTAAAAGAGCTGGAATTAATAAAAGAGTTTATCCTCACTTATTGAGGCATTCTATGTTAAATCACTTAGGCAAGAATGGTTTTAAAGAAAGAGATTTAAGGATTTTTGCTGGTTGGACTTTAGATAGCAAGATGCCAGATGTTTACCTTCATTATGATGAAGAAGAAGTTGAGAAAAAGTTAAGGAAGTTTAAAGGTATAATTGATGAAGATGAGGATAAAAAAGAAGAAATTGAAAATAAAACCTTTGCACCTAAAGTTTGTTCTAGATGTAAGCAACAAAATCCTGCCACTGCTAAATATTGTAATTGTGGGATGGCTTTAGACCTAAAGACAGTAATAGAGGACACAGAAAAAAGAGAAAGGGCTGATAACGTAATGAATGAGTTATTCCAAGATAGTGAGTTTAGGGATATTGTTAAACAGTTTTTAGCGAAGAAGGTAAATTGAAATGAAAGCTAAAGAAAGATTGTTGCACTTTACACCTAAATAATAAACCGGCTTTGTGTATTAAGTATTTCATTTGTGTAAAAGGTCAGTTTTTTGTTTTTTATCTTCTTCCTTTTGTTCTTTCAGAATCCTTTCAGTTTCTCTGACCAATGATGTATGCCCTGCCAATTTTTTATACTCTCCCCAAGATATATCATCTATAGCCTTAATTTTACCAACCATAACTTCATAAAACAAAATATTGTAGTGTTTCTTAGTTTCTACTTTTAGGCGTTGATAAAGGTAAATTATCGTAATTACTTAGCTTTCTGAAGTGATTTTCAACCTATATTCTCAAGCACCAAAATCTATTTAAACTTAATATATATTAAATATATATTATGAGAAAAGTCAAACTTCAATCCACATCT
>Ga0209541_10007627_pt1 | contig 18132 bp, 14 predicted proteins | sample RifCSPlowO2_01_FD_184027 | JGI IMG/M metagenome (GOLD analysis project Ga0209541, IMG submission 184027) | Groundwater microbial communities from Rifle, Colorado - Rifle CSP2_plank lowO2_0.1 (SPAdes) (version 2) | ecosystem: Environmental > Aquatic > Deep subsurface > Groundwater | place... | reverse complement strand
TCAAGAAGTAATATCAGATTTAAAAATTTAATAAATTAATAAAGAACAGGAAATAATGGAAAAAGAATAAAATAAATCATTTAAGTTTTTTATTAAATGATTTATTTTTTAGAAATTGTTTTAGAAGTTGTTTTATAAAAACCAACTTTTTATACAATTTCTAAATGTAAATTATTAAAATATTTTAAGTTCTATTTTCTATGTTTCAAGTTCTATTAAAAACTATATGAAAGAATATAAATTAGATTTAAACGGAAAACAATTGAGTTTAAAAATTGACCATATTGCTGAACAGGCAAATGGATCAGTATGGGCTCAATACGGAGATACAGTGGTTTTAGCAACAGCTACTCAATCTAAAAGTTTAAGAGAAGGCATTGATTATTTTCCGCTTACTGTTGATTACGATGAACGTTTTTACGCTACAGGAAAAATTTTAGGTTCTCGTTTTGTTAGGCGAGAAAGCAGGCCTTCAGACGAGGCTATTTTAACATCGCGCATGATTGATAGAACGCTTCGTCCGCTATTTGACCAAGACGAGCGCCATGATGTGCAGATTATTATTACTGTGCTTTCTTTTGATAAAGAAAACGATCCAGATATCTTGTCTTTAATTGCAGCGTCATCTGCTTTAACTGTTTCTGATATTTTATGGAATGGGCCAGTAGGAGCTGTAAGAATAATTAAAGCAAAGGACGGCAAATCAATTATAAATCCCACTTATAAAGAACGAGAAGAAAGTTTGTTTGATGTTACTATTTCTGGAAAAAATAATACCATAAATATGATTGAAGCAGGAGCAAATGAAGCGATAGAGAGCGATATTGAGTCTGCGTTAGATCAAGGAGTAAAAATTATTAAGCAAATATGCGATTTTCAAAATAGCATTGCAAAAGAAATGGGAGTTTCTAAAATACAAATTATTAAAAAAGAAATTGATAAAGAGTTAGCAAAAAAAGTCTGTAAATTAGCAGGTTCTAAATTAGAAAAAATAGTTTCTCAAAAGGAAAAGCTGGAAAAAGGAAATTTATTAGAGAAAATGTTTGATGAAGCTGTTTTTGAAATTAAAGAAAAATTTGGAAGCGATAAAATTAAAGAAGCCCTTGGCATATTAAATAACGAATATGATAAATTTATTAAGAAGAATATTTTAGAAAAAGAACAACGTCCGGATGGAAGGGCTATTAACGAGCTTCGTCCTATTTCTTTTGAAACAGGGCTTTTGCCGCGAACTCATGGCAGTGGTTTGTTTACAAGAGGTATGACAAAGTCTTTAAATGTTGTTACCTTAGGTTCGCCTGGCGATGAAAAACTTATAGAAGGAATGGAAATACAGGAAAAAAAGCGTTATATGCATAATTACAATTTTCCGCCTTTTTCAGTTGGAGAAGTTCGTCCATTGCGCGGTCCATCAAGGCGAGACATTGGACATGGAGCTTTAGCTGAAAAAGCTCTTAAACCATTAATTCCTAATCAAGATGTTTTTCCTTACACAATTAGAACCGTAAGCGAAATATTTTCATCAAACGGCTCTACTTCTATGGCTTCTGTTTGTTCTTCAACCCTTGCTTTAATGGATGCGGGCGTGCCAATTAAAAGCCCTGTGGCTGGAATTTCAATTGGTCTTGTTTATGAAAATGAAAATAATTATAAAATTTTAACAGATATTACTGGATTGGAAGATGCAAGCGGACATATGGATTTTAAAGTAGCTGGAACAGAAAAAGGCATTACAGCTATTCAATTAGATGTTAAACTTTCTGGTTTGCCAGTTAAAGTTCTTAAAGAGGCGTTAATTCGAGCAAAAGAAACTAGACTTTTTATATTAAAAGAAATGAAAAAAAAGATTTCTTGTCCTCGCAAAGACTTATCAAAGTTTGCTCCTCGTGTTATAATAGTGAAAATAGATCCAAAAAAAATTGGTATTGTAATTGGACCTGGCGGAAAAACCATTAATGAAATCATTGATATTACTGGCGTTAAAATAGATATAGAAGAAGATGGACAAGTTTTTATAACATCTGAAAATAAAGAATCTGGCGAAGAAGCAAAGAAAATTGTGGAAAACTTAGTTAAAGAATTTAAGGAAGGCGATATTATAAAAGGAAAAGTCGCGAATATTGTTGATTTTGGAGCTTTTGTAGAATTATCTCCGGGAAAAGACGGTTTAATTCATATATCGCAAATGGGAGACAAATTTGTAAAAAGCGTTTATGATATTCTTAAACAAGGACAAGAAGTTGAAGTAAAAGTTATTGGCGTTGACGCGCAAGGAAAAATCAAATTAAAATTATTAAGTTAAGTTTCTTTTCAATTTAATCTATATAATTTGTTAAACGAACAATAATAAATATGGAAAATTCTAATAATAAACAAAATAAAGATAAAGATAAAGATAAAGACATAAAAAAAGACTATACAATAGAAACAATGGACCATAATACAGCAGAGGAATTATCAAATCAACAAATAAACGCAAAATTAGAAAAAAAACCGCTTTACGACAATATAAGCAATATAAGCAGTATTCCTAATAATGAAATAATTTCAGAGCAAATAGAAAATAATGAAAATAATGAAAATAATGAAAATAATGAAGGGGGCCTATTTAAAGATATTATTAAAGAACAAGATAATATAATAGATTCAGAGCAAAATAAGTTTAGAAAACTAACTTTTTTTATAATTGGTTTTGGAGGTATTTTAATAATTGGACTAATTGTTATATCAGTAGTTTATATTTTTTCAGGAGATACAGACAAACAAGAGCCAAAAGCGCAACAAGAAATTCCTTTAAGAGAAGAGCCTAATAATGAGGCGGAAAAAACAGAAATAATAATATCTGAACAACTATTATTTCCAATAGATCAAACCCTAGAAATTAATATTGAAGATAATATAACAAGGATTGATTTTTTAAGTCAATTACGAGAAATTATAAATCAATCCTCTGGTTTAAGTAAATCAGGACAAGTTATAAGTATTTATCTAACTAATAATGAAAAAAAATTATCATTGAATAAATTAAGTTCTTTGTTAAATGCGGATAATATTGAATTAGATTTTTATTTAAATATAGATAATTATACTTTATTTTATTATGATTCATCAAATGGCGCGCGATTTGGTTTAGCAATTGAAATAATAAATGATTCTTTAATTAAAGATTATTTTGATGAAATAGAAAATATTATTCTTAGTTTAAATAATCAGATATTTTCTGAATATACTGGCAACATTCTTTCTAAATCAGAAAGCAAAGGTTTTAATAATAGCAGTTATCAAGGAGTAGATATTAGGTTTATAAATTTTGATAATTATATATCTATTGACTATGGTTTTAAAAATAATATTTTTATTATAGCTGGATCAATGGAAACAATGCATGAAATTATAGACCGAATAAATTTAATGGAAAATGCAAAGTAGAATTTTAACAGCAACAATTATTGGGTTAGAAGCAAAATTAATAGAAGTTGAAGTTGACTTGGAAAATGGATTGCGATCTTTTACTATTGTTGGACTTCCAGACGAAGCAGTAAAAGAATCAAAAGAGCGAGTAAGCGCTGCTTTGAAAAATAGCGGTTTTAAACCTCCTAACCAATTTAATAAACGTGTTACTATAAATTTAGCTCCAGCTGATTTAAAAAAGCAAGGACCAATTTTTGATGTTGCTATTGCTCTTGGAATATTAATTGCCACTGAACAAATAAAAGAAGATATTTCGTCTTGTATTTTTATTGGAGAATTATCTTTAGACGGCCGTTTAAGAGATGTCAAAGGATCTATTTTAATTTCTTTTTTAGCAAGACAATTAGGTATAAAATCATTATTTTTGCCTAATGGAAACGCAAAAGAAGCGTCTCTTAATAATGAAGTTGATATATATAGAGCAAGCGACCTTCGGGAATTAACAGAAAAATTAAAACAAAAAAATCAAGGGAATATTAAAAGTTATAATGCACCGGAAATAGAGTTTAATGAGCAAGAAAAAAATTTTACTCTTCTTGATATTGAAGGCCAACACTTAGCTAAGCGAGCTCTTACTATATCAGCGTCAGGAGGACATAATATTTTTATGGTTGGTCCGCCAGGAGCTGGCAAAAGCATATTAGCTAAAGCCCTGCCCGAAATAATGCCTAATTTATCAAAAGAAGAATATTTGGAAATAATTAAAATTTTAAGCAGTAACGGAATTTTAAGCACATTAAATATTTCTCGGCCTTTTGTGGCGCCTCATCATAGCGCTTCCACTGCTTCAATTTTAGGAGGAGGAAATATAATGAAGCCCGGACAAATTACTTTAGCGCACAAAGGAGTTTTATTTTTTGACGAACTTCCAGAGTTTAGACGCGATGTTTTAGAAGCGCTTAGACAGCCCTTAGAAGATAAAAAAATTCAAGTTACTCGCGCTAATTATTCAATAACTATGCCAGCTGATTTTGTTTTTGTGTGCGCTGCAAACCCTTGTCCTTGTGGATTTAGAGATGATGAAAAAGAACCATGTATTTGCACTATGGCAGAGCTTAATCGCTATAATAGAAAATTATCAGGACCTATTTTAGATAGAATGGATATTTGGATTAAAGTTTCGCGCGTTAAACATAAAGATATTCGGAAAGACATTAAAAATGAAAATTCTGATAAGCAGATTATTGCTAAAATTAGAGAAAAAGTCGCGCGAGTTCGTAAAGTACAAGAAAAAAGATTAGGAAGGTCGCGCGTTAATTCAAGTATGACGCCAAGAGAAATTAAATATTTATGCGTACTTGACAATGAATCAAATGGTATTTTACAAAACGCAGTAGATAATTTAGGAGTTTCAATGCGCGGTTATCATAAAATAATAAAAGTTGCCCGCACAATAGCTGATTTAGAAGGAGAAGAAAAAATTTTAGCGAATCATATACGCGAAGCATTGCAATATAGAAAACCTGCGAACAGATAATTTTGGAAAAACAAGGTTCTGCGAAGCAGGTTCTAATTTTTAATTTTTCCATAATTATTTTAATGAAAACACAGATAATTTTACTTATATTAGACGGATTTGGAATATCTTTAAAAGATCAGGGAAACGCTGTTTCTTTTGCTAAAACGCCAACATTTGATTATTTAATGGAAAATTATCCATTTAGCACATTAAAAGCCTCTGGTTTGGCAGCGGGATTAAGCGAAGCAGAAGCTGGAAATTCTGAAGTAGGACATTTAATATTAGGTTCAGGAAGAATAGTTTATCAATATATGCCTCGTATAATAGAGAATATTCGCGATAAAAGTTTTTTTAAAAACCAGGCGCTTGTTAAAGCAGTTAAAAATGTTAAAAAACACGGTTCAAATTTACATTTAATGGGTCTTTTAGGAACTGGATCAGCGCATAGCTATATTGATCATTTATACGGACTTCTTGAACTTGCAAAGCAATATAATTTAGGCAAATATACTAAACTTCACATTTTTCTTGATGGAAAAGACAGCGCCCAGTTTGAAGGAGCTAATTTAATTAGACATATTAATATTCGCCTTAAAAAAACCGGCATAGGAGAAATCGCAAGCATTATTGGAAGATTTTATGCTATGGATAGAGATTATAATTGGGATCGCACTAAAACTGCTTTTGAATTAATTGTTCAGGGAAATGGTTTGCAAACAGTTGATGCAGAAAGCGCTATTAGAGAAATGTACACTCGCGGATTTGATGACTATAATATGCCGGCAATTGTTGTAACTGATAAAAACGGAGTGCAAAATGGCACAGTAAGTCCTTATGATAGCGTTATATTTTTTAATTATAGAGAAGACAGAGCAAGGCAAATAACTCGCAGTTTTGTTACTCCTAATAAAGTTACTTTTAGACCAGAAGTTCCTAAGGAAATAGTATTTGTTGGTTTTTCTGAATACGAAAGAGGATTGCCAATGGAAATAGCTTTTAGGCCTCCAGAAGTAAGTGAATGTTTATCGCAAGTATTGTCTGGCGCGGGTAAAAAACATCTTCATATCGCGGAAACAGAAAAATACGCTCACATTACTTATTTTTTTAATGGTTTTTATGAATCTAAATTTGAAAACGAAGACTGGGTTTTAATCCCTTCATTTGATATTAATAATTTTGCTGACAAGCCAGAATTAAAAGCATATGAAATCGTAGAAAAAATTATAAACGGGATTAAAGAAAATAAATACGATTTTATAGTAGCGAATATTGCTAATTTTGACCTTTTAGGACATACTGGCGATTTTGGCGCGACAGTTAAATCTATTGAATATGTGGATAAATTAATAAAAGAAATATTATATGAAATAGAGAAAAATGAACAAAAAATTATGATTATCACAGGGGACCATGGAAACGCTGAAAAAATGATAGACCCTTTTACAGGCAATAAATTAACAGAGCATTCAAGAAATGATGTTCCATTTATATTAGTAAATAAAAATTTTAAAACTATTAAAAGTCAAGTTGATATTCTTATAGAGAAAAAAAATCCTATTGGACAAATTGCTGATGTGGCTCCAACCATTTTAGAGCTTTTTAATATAAAAAAACCATCTGTTATGACTGGAGTATCGCTTATAGCTAAGTTATTGTCTGAAGAAAAAGTTCCTAAAGATTTTACTCAAGAAACAATCCTATCAACTAATCCGTAATTTTTAGCTTCTTTAGCGTTTAAATAAAAATCGCGGTCAGTGTCATGCTCTATTTTCTGTAATTTTTGTCCTGTGTGTTTGCTTAAAATTCTATTAATTTGTTCTTTTATTTTAATAATATGCCGCGCTGAAATTTCAACATCAATTGCTTGTCCTTGCGCTCCGCCCATAACTTGATGAAGCATTACTTCTGAATTAGGCAAAATAAATCTTTTTCCATTAGCTCCAGAAGCTAAAATAACCGCGCCCATAGAAGCGGATATGCCAACGCATATTGTGCTTACATCGCATTTAACAAATTGCATAGTATCATAAATAGCAAGTCCAGCTGTTACAAGTCCGCCCGGAGTATTTATATAAAGTTTAATATCTTTTTTAGGGTCCTTGCTTTCTAAAAAAAGCATTTGAGCTATAATAGTATTAGCAACAGAATCGCTAATAATACCTCCTAAAAAAATAATTCTATCTTCTAAAAGACGGGAATAAATATCATACACGCCAGAAAGGCCGTGTTTATCTCGTTCAATAACAGTAGGAATAATCTGTGATTTAATAGACATAAATATTTTTAATTGGTTGCATTTGCAATTAATATAGCTTAAAATTAGAAATTATGCAAGAAAAAAATACAAATTTTTTTATAACAACGCCTCTTTATTATGTTAATGATAAACCGCATTTAGGACATTTTTATACAACTGTTTTAGGCGATGTTTTAGCGCGTTATAAAAAAGAGCAGGGCTTTAATACGTTTTTTTCCACTGGAGTTGACGAACATGGAAACAAGATTGATAACGCTGCAAAAAAAGCAGGGCAAAGCCCTCAAGCATTCTCTGATAAAATTTCAAGTCAGTTTATAGATATATGGCAAAGATTAAATATAAATTACAGCGATTTTATTCGCACAACCGGAGATAAACACAAAAAATCAGTTTTTTATTTTTTAAAACAACTTAAAAATAAAGATTATCTATACGAGGGTATATACAAAGGTTTGTATTGCGAAGGATGCGAAACATTTATACAAGAAACTGAATTAGATGAAAAAGGTTTTTGTCCAAACCATAATAAAAAGCCAGAGAATATAAAAGAAAAAAACTGGTTTTTTAAATTAAGCGTTTTTCAGGAAAAGCTTATTTTACTGATAAAAAACAATAAACTAAAAATAGAACCAGACGCAAGAAAAAAAGAAGTTTTAGGATTTTTAAAACAAGGATTAAAAGATATTTCAATATCTAGAGAATCAGTGAAATGGGGAATACCTCTTCCATGGGATAAGAGCCAAATTACTTATGTTTGGATAGAAGCATTGATAAATTATTTAACAGCGCTTGATTATCCATGGGAAAAAAAAATTCAAATTTCAAATTATAAATTACAAAAGTATTGGCCTGCTGATATTCATTTAATTGCTAAAGATATATTGAAATTTCACGCTATTATTTGGCCAGCAATGCTTTTGGCTATCGGACTTGATTTACCTAAAAAGATATTCGCGCATGGGTTTTTTACAATAAATGGCCATAAAATGAGCAAAACATTAGGCAATGTTATTACTCCAGAAGAATTAGTTGATAAATTCGGAGTTGATGGAGCCCGTTACGCTGTATTAGCTGAAATTATTGCTGACAAAGATACTGATATATCATGGGAAAAATTAGAAAATCGTTATAACAATGATTTAAAAAACAACATTGGAAATTCATTTTCACGGCTTATAGTTTTAGCTCAAAAAAATAATATCAAAGAATTTAATTGTTTTGTATCTAAAAATATAAAAGTCATAATCAATGAAATAACAAAAAATTTTAATACTCAAATAAACAATATAAATATTTTTTTAGCAATACAAGAAACGCAAAAGCTTTTTAATTTTCTTAATTCTTATTTAGACCAAACAAAGCCGTGGCAAGAAAAAGATACAGAAAAAAATAAAGAAACATTAACAAATAGTTTTAATATTTTATTTCACGCGGCAGAGCTTTTGAAAATAATTATGCCAGAAAAAACAAAGATAATATTAAAAATCAAAAAAGGCAATAAACTAATCACGCCAGAAAAAAACATACATTTGTTCTGAACTTTTATGAATGAAAATAATAAAAAAATACAAGTAACAACTTGGGATGTGTTTAAAAATATTTGGAAATACGGTCGCAATTATAAATTGATGGTGTTTTTAATATTGCTTGGCATTGCTGTTTCTTCTGTTTTAGGAATAAGCGAATTTTATGTTTACAAGCTTTTTATTGATAAAGTAACAGTTTTTGTTAGTAAAAATATAAATTACGCTGATTTTTTTCCAGAAATATTATATATTTTATTATTTTATTTAACTGTAAAGTTATTTGATAGCTGGATTTTTAGCGCTTCTTTATTTGTTATGATTAGATTTGAATACAATATGCAGGCAAAATTTTCAGAAGTAATTTTTGCGCATTTGCATAAATTGTCAATGCGTTTCCACTCTAATAAAAAAACAGGTAGCGTTTTAAAAAAGATGAACAGAGGAATTAATGCTTTAGAGATAATTATAGAAAATTTATTTTTTAATGTTTTGCCAATTATAGCAAAAGTAGTATTTTTTGCCTTGCTTTTAATATATTTTGATTGGAGAATAAGCATTATAACCATAGCTATAATAGTTGTGTTTATGATTTGGTCTATTATCTTAACTGATTATCAACAGAAATTTATTGATAATGAAAACAAAGCTGAAGATGATGCTCAAGGAATCGCAACTGATAGTTTGATTAATTATGAAACAGTAAAATATTTTACTAATGAAAATTATGAAAATACAAGATATATAGAAAAGTTAAATGATTGGGTAAAAAAAGGTAAAAAAGCATGGAAATACGGACCATTAATATTTGGGGGTCAAGAAACAATTTTTATTTTAGGCAGTATTTTTATATTATATTTAGCTGTTTTGAATGTTATAAACAATATATTTACAGTTGGCGATATTGTTCTTGTGGGAGCATATTTAAGCAATATGACAGGTTTAATGAACGGGTTATCATACGCTTATAGAAATATTAAAAAATCTATTACAGATAAAAAGGAAATAATAAAAATTCTTAAAGAAGATTCGGAAATTAAAGAAATAGAAAATCCAAAAGTTTTAGGAAAAGTAAAAGGCGAGATTTTATATAAAAATGTTTCATTTGCATATCATAATCAAAATATTATAAAGGATTTTAATTTAAAAATTAAGGCAGGTGAAAAAGTGGCTTTTGTAGGGAGTTCTGGCGGAGGCAAATCAACTCTTATTGTGCAACTGCTTCCGCGTTTTTATGATATACAAAAAGGGCAAATATTAATTGATGGCATTGATATTAAAACAATCACTTTAAAATCGCTTCGCCAAAATATTGCTATTGTTTCTCAAGAGAGCATTTTATTTAATGACACAATTTACAATAATATATTATATGGAAGAACAAACGCAACAAAAAGCGATGTAGATAGCGCTTCAAAGCAGGCTAATTTAGATAAATTTATTAAAACACTTAAAAATGGGTATGATACTTTAGTTGGCGAGCGAGGAATAAAACTCTCTGGCGGACAAAAACAGCGCATTGGAATAGCGCGGGCAATACTTGCTAATTCTCCAATTTTAATATTAGATGAAGCAACTTCAAGCCTTGATTCTAAAACAGAGAGTCTTGTGCAAGAATCAATACATACTTTAATTCAAAACAAAACAACCTTAATTATTGCTCATAGATTATCCACAATTTCTCGCTCTGATAAAATAATAGTATTGGATAAAGGGCGAATTTCTGATATTGGCAATCATAAAGAGCTTTTAAAGAAATCAGCGATTTATAAAGAGCTTTGGGATATTCAAGCTGGAAGTTTTATTGATTAGCAATATTATGCGCTATCCCTATCATAGCAGCGTTATCAGTGCAAAGATTTTTTAACGGAATTAAAAGATTAATTCCTAATTTTTTTGTTAATTTATCCGCGCGTTCTCGCAAATTATTATTTACAGAAACGCCTCCGCCTATAATTAAAGTTTTAGCGCTAAACTCTTTTAAGGCTTTTTCTGTTTTTTGTTCTATAACTTTAAAAGCTGCGTTTTGAAACGCAAGCGAAATATCAGCTTTTGTTTGTTTGCTTAATTTGGGCAGTTTTTTAATTGTGTATAAAACAGATGTTTTTAAACCAGAATAGCTAAAATTGTAATTATTTTTGGCAATCATTGGCGAAGGAAAATTAAATTTTCCTTTTTTTCCTTTTTTCGCTAATTTTTCAACTAACATCCCTCCGGGATATTGCAGTCCCATCATTTTAGCAACTTTATCAAATGCTTCGCCAATAGCATCATCAAGAGTTTCGCCTAAAAGAATCAGAGTTTTAAAATTTTTAATTAAATAAAGTTGAGTGTGTCCGCCTGATACAACTAATCCAATCCCTGGAAAAATTTTTTTCAATGTTTGTTCACAATTATTAACAATCCCTGGAAAATTAATATTAGCAAACGACGCGAATAAATGTCCGTGTAAATGATTAATAGGATGCGCTGGCACGCCCCATTTATAGCTTAATGTTTTACTGGCGTGTCGTCCTAAAATAAGTGCAATTTCCAGTCCTGGCTTATCAGTGTAAGCAATAGCGTCAATTTTTTTTGGAATATACGGATATTCTTTTAAAATTTTTTTTAAAAGAATCGGTATATTTTTTGTATGCTCGCGAGCAGCTAAACTTGGCACCACTCCGCCAAAGGGTTGATGTATTTTTATTTGAGACGCTATTAAATTAATTAGAATTTTATGCTGAATAACGCTTTTACTCTCTACAAGAGCAATAGCAGTTTCATCGCATGATGTTTCTATTGCTAAGGTTAACATAAAATAATTCAGTTTTATTTTTGTCTGTTAATTGTTTTTTGTTTATTATATAATATTGTTATGAATAAAAAAGAGGTTGGACAAATAGGAGAGAGTGCAGCGGAAAAATATTTAAAAGATAAGAATTATAAATTAGTTGTTCGCAATTGGCAATGCAAAGCAGGAGAAATTGATTTAATATTTAAAAATAATAAAACATTGATTTTTGTTGAAGTAAAAGCCTTAATAAAATTTGATAATAATTTTAATCCAGAAGCGCATTTTAATTATTTTAAACAAAAGAAAATGCGCCAATTAGCTAAATTATATATTAATTGCGCGAATTTATCAAATATTAGTTATCAAATTGATTTAATCGCTGTAGAAATAAAAGAAACTGGCGATATTTTGAGTATTCGCCATTACCCTGCTTGTATAGAAGAGTAAATTATGATAATATATGTATATTATGAATATTCAATGGCTTGGACATTCTTGTGTTAAAATTGAGAGTTCTAAAGGCAAAACTATTATTATTGATCCTTACAGAGAAGATATAGGTTTTAAATTGCCTGAAGTTTCTTCTGATATAGTTTTAATTAGTCATAATCATTATGACCATAATAATAAAGAAGCAATAAAAGGCAATCCTTTTATTGCGGAAGAGCCTGGCGAATATAATGTAGCTGGTTTTTCTATTATTGGAGTTCATTCTTGGCATGACGAATTAGAAGGACAAAAAAGAGGTGAAAATATTATTTGGGTTATAACAGATGATAATTTTACAATCGCGCATTTTGGCGATTTTGGACAAAAAGAATTAACTCCTGAACAAGCGGATATAATCGGAGATATTGATATTTTATTTATTCCAGTTGGCGGTTTTTTCACAATTAACAGCAATGATGCTGTGCGAATTATAAATAAATTAGAGCCAAAAGCAGTAGCGCCAATACATTATAAAATTCCAGGTTTAAAATCGTCTGAAATAGCGGGAAACGAAGAATTTTTGCATGCTTTAGGAGTAGAAAACGCAAATCCAATTGATGAATGGAAGGTAAAAGCAAGCGATCTGCCAGCAGAAGGTAGAAAAGTTGTTGTATTTAACCCTAAAATTAAATAAATTTATATATGTTAAAAAAAACTGAAAAATTTATTACTGATATAAAAAAATTGCCAGAACATCACAAACATATAATATTATGGCTTTCTTTTATAATTATTTTTGGAGCTGTATTAACAATATGGATAATAAGTTTTGGTGAAAAATTAGTATTGAATAATGATGGTTTTAATGTTTTTACAGCAGGAAGTATTAAAGAAAAAGTTGAAGAAATTACAACTAATAAAGATTTGCAATTACAAGAAAACGGATTTATCGGATTTCCTAATAATTATTAAATAATGTTTTTTAAAGAATTGCTTTATGAATAAAATAATTGATACGGAAATAACAGAAGAGCTTCAAAATTCATATTTAGATTATGCTATGAGCGTAATTATCGCGCGCGCCTTGCCTGATGTTCGCGATGGATTAAAGCCAGTGCAAAGACGAATTATTTACGCTATGTGGCGTTTAGGCTTGAGAAGCGGAGCTAAATCAAGAAAATCAGCAACTGTTATTGGAGAAGTTTTGGGTAAATATCATCCTCATGGGGACCTTCCAGTTTATGGCGCTATGGTTAGAATGGCGCAAGATTTTTCTCTTAGAGACCCGCTTGTTAAAGGGCAAGGGAATTTTGGGAGCATTGATGGAGACCCAGCTGCTGCAATGCGTTATACAGAAGTTAAACTTACAGCTCTTTCTGATTTAATGATAGAGGAAATTGATAAAGAAACCGTTGATTGGGCGCCTAATTTTGATAATACTGTATTAGAGCCTAAATATTTGCCTGCTAAAATACCCCAGCTTCTTTTAAACGGATCCCAAGGCATAGCAGTTGGAATGGCAACAAGCATTCCTCCTCATAATTTAGGCGAATTAATAGACGCTATAATTTATATTATTGATAATTTTACTAAACGAGAAGAAATTTCAATAGAAAAAATAATGGAATTTATTAAAGGTCCTGATTTTCCCACTGGATGCACTTTATATGATAAAAAAGCTCTTCACGAAGCGTATTTAACAGGCAGAGGGGGTATTCCTGTTCGAGCTAAAATAAAGATTCAGGAAAATAAATCAGGAAACGAAACAATAGAAATTGTGGAAATACCGTATCAGGTGAATAAATCCGATTTAATAAAAAACATCGCGGAATTAGTTGAAAAAAGTAGCGAGAAAAATGAAAATAAAACCAAAAGCAGAGGAATTTTTGATGGAATATTTGATATTGTTGACGCTTCTCGCGAAGGAAAAATCAGCATTAAAATAGAACTTAAAAAAGGAGTTTCCAGCGGCAAGATAATAAATAATCTCTACAAGCATACAGCTCTTCAGAAAAATTTTAATTTTTTAATGATAGCTCTTGTTGACGGCATAGAGCCGCGCATTCTCCCTTTGCTTGATATTTTAAATTTTTTTCTTGAGCATAATAAAAAAATTGTTACTCGCCGCATTCAATTTGATTTAAAAAAAGCAAAAGAGCGCGCCCATATATTGGAAGGATTATTTAAAGCGCTTCAAAATATTGATAAAGTAATTGAACTGATTAAAAAATCAGGAAATAAAGAAGAAGCAGCTCTATCTCTTAAAACGCATTTTAAATTTTCAGATTTACAAATTGAGGCAATTTTGCAAATGAGGCTTCAGTCTTTGGCAGCGCTTGAAAAGAAAAAAATTGAAGATGAATTAAAAGAAAAATTGGTAATTATAGCTAAATTAGAAAGTATTTTAGCTGATGAAAAAAAGATTTTAAATGTTATAAAAAGCGAACTTAAAGAGATTAAAGATAAATTTGACACTCCGCGAAAAACGCAGATAATAGCGCGCTCGCTTAAAACTATGAGTGATAAGGATTTTATTGAAAATGTTCCTACTTTAATAACACTAACTAAAAACGGATATATTAAAAGATTGTCTCCGGAAACATATAAATCTCAAAAAAGAGGAGGAACTGGAGTTAGCGGAATGACTCTTAACGAAGGCGACAGCGTGGAACAGATTATAAATGCTTTCACATATGACAATATTTTGTTGTTTACTGAAGGAGGAAGAGTATTTAGCATTCAATCTTATGAAATTCCAGAAAAATCCCGCACAGCGCGAGGTCAAGGTTTATATGAATTTTTTGCTACTGATGAAAGAGTAGTTAAAATGATAGTTGTTCCTGAAAATGCCAAAGATGAATTTTTAGCTCTTATATCTAAAAAAGGTGTTTTAAAAAAAGTTAAAGCAAACGCTTTTGTAAAAATTCATAAAGGAGGGCTTAAAGCTATGAAGCTTAAGCCAGGAGACGAGCTGTTTGATGTATTTTTAGGACAGAGTGATTATATTGGTTTTATAGTAAGCAAAAAAGGGCAAGCAATTAAGTTTAAATTAGATGAAATAAGAGCAATGGGAAGGGGCGCCGCAGGAGTTCGCGGAATTAGATTAAAAGTAAATGACGAAGTGGCTGATTTTTTATGCGTTAATAAGAATGAATTAGATGAAATAATAATTTTAATGGAAAAAGGATATGGCAAAAGAGTTAAATTCAGTCAATTTTCTTTGCAACACAGAGGAGGAGGAGGAGTTAAAGCAGCTAAAATAATAAAAACCGGTTCTATAACAGCTGTTCTTCCGTATAAAAAACACGATCAGGATAAAAAATTAATGATTAGCACGAAACAAGGAAAAACACTTATAACTGAAGTTAAAAGTTTATCGCTTTTTAGCAGAACAGCCCAAGGAGTTAAAGTAATTCGTCTTAAAGGAACTGACAAAATGATATCTGCGGCGCTTGTTTGAAAAAAAAGAATTTAGAATCATGAATAATGGGAATATTGAATAAGGGAATTTAGGGAAAATACTAAATTCAAAATTCTTTTTTCTAATTCTCTGTTCTTGGTTTAAGGTTCAATAAAAATATTATGTTTTTAAATCCAGAAAAAATTATAAATGAGTTGGATATAATCACTAATGGAATGGCAGTAGCTGATTTTGGAAGCGGCTCGGGTTATTTTACTATTCCGCTCGCGCATAAAGTAGGTAATAGCGGTTCTGTTTACGCTATTGATATTTTAGAAGATCGCTTAACTCTTATTGAAAATCATGCTAAATTAAAAAATTTATCTAATATAAATATAATTTTAGCTAATTTAGAAGTTTTAGGAGGAACTAATTTAGATAATAATAGCTTGGACGCTGTTTTAGTAGCTAATATTTTATTTCAATCTGATAAAAAAATTGATATAATTAAAGAAGCAAAGCGTATTTTAATTCCAAAAGGGTATTTAATTATTATTGATTGGTTGAATAATAATTCTGTTTTAATTCCAAAAAGCGTAGAAATAGACAAAAAACAAATAATAGAAATAACTAAAAATGCAGGATTAAATTTGTTTAAAGAATTCACTGTTGACCCGTATCACTTTGGAGTTATATTTATTAAACAATAACATAAAGCAGTAGATTTATAATTACGTTTAAATTTATTTTTTCTTAGTTCTTAGTTATTAATCCTTAGTTTTTATATTATGCTTTCAATGAAAAAAATTATTATTTTTGGAATAGTCGCTTTTCTTTTTTTAATAATTGCAGGAGTAGCGGTTTATTTTTTGCTTTTTAGTAAGGGCGATAAAAAGCCTGTTCAAGTTATAGAACCAAAAATAAAAAATATTGAAATAGAAATTTGGGGACTTTTTGACGATATAAATATTTATAGCAATATTATAAATGAATATCAAAAACTCAATCCAGAAATTACTATATCTTATAAAAAAGCGATTTTTGACGATTATGAAACAAATTTAGTTAATGTTATTGCTTCAGGAAAAGGTCCTGACATATTTTATTTTAATAATAATTGGGCTTATAAACATCGTGATAAAATCAGTCCAATTAAAGCTCAAAATGTTCCTTCAGATCGTTTTATTCAATCAACGATTGAGGATTTTATTCAAAAGGGCCTTGTATACGGAGTTCCTTTAAATGTTGACAATCTGGCGCTTTTTTATAATAAGGATTTATTCGCTCTTCAAGGATTAAGCAATCCTCCGCGAACTTGGGACCAGTTTGCTGATTATGCCCAAGCCTTAACCAAGTTTTCTTCAGATGGAGATATAATTCGTTCTGGGGCTGCTATGGGCACATTTAATAATATAAACAGAGCAGCTGATATCTTGCTTGCTTTAATGATGCAAAACAAAGTTAATATTTTTGACATTACTACTGGCAATGTAGCTATAAATAAAGCAATATTAAGTAAAGATGGAGAAATCAATCCAAGCGAAGACGCAATCCGTTTTTACACAGATTTTGCTAATCCAGAGAAAAAGATATATACTTGGAATGACGGCTTAAATTATTCTATTGATGCTTTTATTTCTGGAGAAGTTGCTATGATGTTTAATTACGCTTACAATATAAGCGTAATAGAAGAAAAAGCTCCTTATTTGAATTTTGGAATATCGCAAATACCAAGCCAGTATAAAAATAGTCCTATCACGCATTCTAATTATTGGGCATTATCTGTTTCAAGAAATAGTTTAAATCCTGAAATAGCATGGGATTTTATTAATTTTTTAACTGCTGAAGAAAATTATTCTAAATATTTTGAAAAAGCGCAAGTTATTCCAGCTCAGCAAAAATTTATTAATATTAAAAAAACAGATCCGCTTTTGCGTCCTTTTATTGACCAACTTATATATAGCAAAACGCCTTATATTTTAGACCAGAGCAAAGTTGAGCGAATTTTAAAACAAGCCATTAACGCTATAACAAGTAAAGCATTAACTCCTAAAAGAGCGTTAGAACAAGCAGAAGACAGATTAAATTTAATCCTTAGATAATTAAATTTAAGAAATTAAAAGTTTAAAGTGAAAAATTTAAAATCACAATTTAAAATTAAAAATTATTTATTAATTTTTACATTAATACTAACGCCATTTTTATTTTTTAACGCTGTAAGCGCCGCGTTACCTGAATGTAATGATGGAGTAGATAATGATGATAACGGACTTACAGATTATCCTGATGATGCTTTTGCTTGCGATTCAATTGATGATAATCAAGAGTTTTCCTTAATTCCATATAATCCAGCAAATCAAGACCCGTATACTTTTTCTAATCTAGGAGATGTTTCTATAAATCAAGGAAAATCAGGATTAATTACTATTACAGCAAGTAAAAATAGCGGACCAGGTAGAATAGTACAATTTAGCGCTTCAGGATTTCCTTTAAAGGTTACGCATTTTTTTAATCCGTATTTTTGCGCAGAAATCAGTTTAAGTTGCGCAACAAATCTTGCTATAGATGTTGGAGATACAGCAGTTCCCGGAACTTATCTTATTACTGTAAAATTAGCTAATTCTTTAGGTCAAACAAGTTTTAATTTAATAATTACTTCTGCTTCTTTAACACAAGGACAAGAAACGCTATCTTCAAAAATTAATTACACATTTTCTGTTCCAAATCCTTTAGGCAGTAAAACTATATTTGATCTTATTCAGCGATTGATAAACAGCTTGATTATTATATCTGTTCCTATTGCTTCAATTTTAATTA
>Ga0209541_10007626_pt1 | contig 18134 bp, 21 predicted proteins | sample RifCSPlowO2_01_FD_184027 | JGI IMG/M metagenome (GOLD analysis project Ga0209541, IMG submission 184027) | Groundwater microbial communities from Rifle, Colorado - Rifle CSP2_plank lowO2_0.1 (SPAdes) (version 2) | ecosystem: Environmental > Aquatic > Deep subsurface > Groundwater | place... | reverse complement strand
TTATTGATTTAAAGTTTATAGTTGATTTTCCAACCCGTAAATCGCAACCTTTATATTGATAAAATAAACCATGATTTAATATAGAGGTGGTTTTGTTTTGAAATCCAAAAAATTCATTCTTTGGTTTAACGAGCTTAGTATTGAAGATGTTCCCATAGTCGGAGGCAAAAACGCTTCTCTTGGAGAGATGTATATGAATCTTACAAAAAAAGGCGTAAAAGTGCCTAATGGCTTTGCCGTTACAGCTTACGCTTATGATTATTTTATCCAGAAGGCAGGGATAAAAAACGAATTGAAAAAAATTTTAAGCGATTTGGACAAGTCCAAAAAAAATCTTGCAGTTGTTGGCAAAAAAGCTCGTGAAACAATATTAAGGGCAGAGATCCCAAATGAGCTAAAAAATGAAATTACAAATTCCTACAAAAAATTGTGCAGGCAATACGGCATAAACACAGACGTTGCTGTCAGAAGCTCTGCAACAGCAGAAGATCTCCCGGATGCGAGTTTTGCAGGGCAGCAGGAAACTTTCCTTAACATAAGGGGGGAGCATGCTTTGATTGACGCAACAAAAAAATGCTTCGCCTCGTTGTTCACAAATCGCGCGATTTCCTACAGGGTTGACAAGCATTTCAATCATTTCAAGGTTTCTTTGTCAGTTGGCGTGCAGAAAATGGTGAGGAGCGACAAGGCTTGCTCCGGAGTGATGTTCTCAATAGACACGGAAACAGGATTTAAGAATGCTGTTCTTATCAACGGCTCTTATGGGCTTGGAGAAAACATAGTTTTGGGAGCGGTAAATCCAGACCAGTTCTATGTCTTTAAGCCTATGCTGGGGGAAGGCTTCAAGCCGATAATAAGCAAGAAGCTTGGCAGCAAGAAAATCAAAATGATTTACAGCAAAAATAAATCAAAGCCAACAATAAATGTTAGAGTCCCGGAAAAAGAGCGCCTGAGTTTTGTTTTAAATGATAATGAAATCCTGAAGCTTGCAAAATGGGCATGCATTATCGAGGATTATTATTCAAAAAAAGCAAGGAAGTTCAAGCCGATGGACATGGAATGGGCGAAGGACGGCATTACAAGTCGATTGTTTATTGTCCAGGCAAGGCCTGAAACTGTGCAGAGCCAGAAAAACGTGAATATTCTTGAAGAATATATTTTAAAACAAAAAAGCCAAGTAATTACAACTGGATTGAGTGTCGGCACAAAGATTGGCGCAGGCAAAGCCCATGTAATAAGAAGTGCAAAGGAAATTGGAAGCTTTAAGGTTGGAGAAGTCCTGATAACAGAAAAAACAGACCCTGATTGGGAGCCAATAATGAAGATTGCTTCTGCAATTGTTACAAACAAAGGAGGCAGGACAGCCCATGCAGCCATTGTTGCCAGAGAGCTTGGAATTCCCGCAATTGTGGGCACAGAGCGGGGCACGGAAATAATCAAAACAGGAACTGATGTAACGGTTAGCTGCGCAGAAGGCGAGGTCGGCAGGGTTTACAAGGGAAAATTAAAATTTGAAATACGCAAAATAGACCTGAAAAGGCTTAAAAGGCCAAGAACTAAGATTATGATGAATGTTGGCAATCCTGATCAAGCTTTTGAATTTTCTTTCATACCAACTGACGGTGTTGGGCTTGCAAGGGAGGAATTCATAATAAGCTCTTACATTAAAGTCCATCCGTTGGCATTGCTGCGCTATAACCAGCTTAAAGACAGGAAAGTTAAGGCAATTATCGACGAATTGGCTTATCCTTACAAAAGCAAGGTTGATTTTTTTGTTGAGAAGCTTGCGCAGGGAGTTGCAATGATTGCAGCAGCTTTCTACCCAAAAGATGTTATTGTAAGGATGTCTGATTTCAAGACAAATGAGTATGCAAATTTGATTGGAGGCAGTGAATTTGAGCCAAAGGAGGAAAACCCCATGCTGGGATGGAGAGGCGCGTCAAGGTATTATGCAGGCAGCTACAGGGAAGCATTTGGATTGGAGTGCATGGCAATGAAAAAGGCAAGGGATGAAATGGGATTAAAAAACATAAAGCTTATGATTCCGTTTTGCAGGACTGTTGAAGAGGGCAAGGCTGTAATATCAGAGATGAAAAAATACGGGCTTGTACAGGGCAAAAACGGCTTGGAGATTTATGTGATGTGCGAAATACCCAGCAATGTAATACTCGCAGATGATTTTGCGAAGATATTTGACGGATTCAGCATTGGAAGCAACGATTTAACTCAATTAACACTTGGATTGGACAGGGATTCAGAATTAATCAGCAGGCTTTATGACGAAAGAAATCCTGCTGTAAAAAGGCTTATTTGGGAAGTTATACATAAGGCTAAGAGGAATAAGGTTAAGATAGGAATTTGCGGGCAGGGTCCAAGCGACCATCCTGATTTTGCGCAGTTTCTTGTAAAATGCGGCATTGATTCAATTTCCCTGAATCCGGATACTGTGCTGAAAACAACGCTTTCAATACTTGAGATGGAGAATAAGTTAAGAAGGTAAAGTATACTTACAAAATATATATTTTTACTTATTCTATTTTTAATATTTTGTAGTTTTAAAAATCCACTTTTATTTATTTTCTATAATGTAAATAAACAAAATTAATACTTTTTAAATTTATTTCTATATCGAAAAATAAAGAAATATACTATTTAACGCTGTTAATTAAAGAATTATCTTATCTCTTTTTCTTCTTAATCTCTTTGCTTTCTTCTTTCCTTCCAAACCCGAACATAGAGAATCCCTTATAGCCAAGATAAATCAACACAGCTAAAGCAATTCCCAGGATAATAAACCTTGCCCAGTCTGCCAGCTCGCTCCAGTAATTTGTTGTGCCGTAAATGATTGTCAATACTCCTCCGCCAAACAAGCCTGCGCTTATGCTCATTATACTCAATACAGCCCCAGCCACAATAGCAATGATGCCAACAATTCCGCTTATGATGAACACATTTCTGAAGTAAATGTTCCTTGCCTTGTCAAAATCCTGCTGGCAGAACGTGCATTTTTTTGCAATTTGACAATTATTTTCATCATACTCAAACTCAACATCCGCCTTTTTTGCAATGCAATCTTTTCTGAATTTTTCATATTCAATATTTGCTTTCGCGCAAGCATTTTCAGCAGGCTCTTTGAACCTAGCTGGATAAGGCTCTGGATAATACCCTTTAGTGTAAACAACATCAACATAAGTCCCTCTGGCGCAGAAATCCTCCTGCTTTGGCTCCTTGTAAAAAGCCTTTATTCCAAAGACAACAAAGAACACGAATATTATGGCAATGCTGAACCCAAGTATTGTTTCCTTGATTTTGAGCGGCATTCCAATCCAAAAGTGATATCAATATAAATATTTAATGGTTTTTGAAGCAATAAGTATATAAACAAATTTATGAAAAGTAAAAACAAAATGAGAAAAGGGCAAACGAGTATATTCATAATATTTAGTTTAGTAATTTTAATTGGCTTTGGACTTGTTTTTTATCTAAATAACCAAAACAAGATTAAAGGAGAAACTGGACAGCAGATAAACTCTGTAAATTTAATTATACCAATAAAAAATTATGTAAATACGTGTTTAAGGGAAACCGGGGAAGATGCTTTACAAATTATAGGGTTACAAGGAGGTTTTCATAAAGAATCAGAACATAAAATATTTTCAAAAGGATTTTTGACTGATTTTTTCCATACAATCTATTTATTCAAAGGAGAAAATGTAATGCCAAGCAAGCAAACAATAGAAAGAGAAATTTCCCAATATATGGATTCAAATTTAGAAAATTGCATTAGGGATTTTGAAGTTTTTAGAAAATTAGGCTATGAAATAAAAAAAGGCGATGTATCAACTATTACTTTGATAGCAAAAAACAGTGTCGCCATTAACTTAAACTTTCCAATCATGGCAACAATAGAGCAAAAAACATCATCAATAGAGAAATTTGCTGTTGAAATTCCATCTAGGTTGGATATGATATATGATTTAGCAAATTATATAACCCAAGATCAAATCACTCATCAGGACCAAATATGTATCAGTTGCTTGATAGAAATAGGGGAATCAAACAATATTTATTTTGAATTAATTCCTCTAGAAATAAATATGACATTAATTGCAATAGAAGACAGTCAAATTAAGCTTAAGAATGAGCCATATACCTTCGTCTTTGCATTTAATTACAGTATTAGTTAAAATGAAAAAGATATTAAAAGTTATATTATTTTGTATATTGATGCTGATTTTGTTATTCAATTTATCTGTTTTAGGCGAAGATGGGTATTTTGAAAAAGACGGCAAATTGGATTTTAGTAGGCCTGACGATATTGCAAACGCTTTAAACAATAACAAAGTTAGCGTTGAAAGGCTTTTTAAAGAAGGAAACATTCAACAAATAGAGCTTGTTTTTGGCAAAGTTGCCAAACCAATGCAATCTGAGATTTTATCAACTTTTTCTAGCAGCAAGGTTGTGGTAAATGGTGACATCTCTTTATTTAAAGACGGAAAAATAAGCACAGCAATTACAAACAATTTAGATTTGAACCAGTATAAAAATTTTGATGGGGCTATCGCAATAAACAAAGACGGCAGTGTGATAATCACATCCAATACAAATAAGCCTTTTAGTTTGGACAATAACCAAATTTTAGCTCAAAGTAGTTCCAGTATGAAGATAACGGGAGAGCTAGGTGGTAGAACTATAACTGCCGTTAATCTGCAAGAAGGCCAGTATGTGTCATTAAAAAATCCTCAAAGTGAAATAAAATTATTTCAGGGAAGTGTCAAAACAAGCGGAAATCAATTTATACTCTTAGAAAACTCTGCAGCGGAGTATTCAACTACTGTTATAAAGACTCAAAATACAAAAGTTGATTTAGGTTTTAATTCTGGTAAAAATAGCTATGCTTTGTTTGATAAATCAAAAAAAGAGGGCTTTCTATTTGGAAGAGATTATTCAGTAGAATTTACAAAAAGCAGTATTTACGATAAAATAGGAGTAGATGGTAATCCTATAAAAATAATAAATAGCGAACTCGCATTTACTTTTGATGGGGAAAAAATAATGCTAGATTCAAATTTTGATAAAGGTGTTAAAAATATGATAATCACAAATATGCAAAGCGGTAAAAAAGTTGGAATTGCTCTAGACGGAAGTTTTACTTCGTACAGCGACACTAAAATTGATAGAGTTGGCGCATTTAAAAGAACAATTTTTTTTACCCATGCTTACGATGCTGTTTTGGAATTGGATAAAAATGAAGTTATGAAAGACTTTCAAATTTTAAAAGGCAATTTGCCTCCCAATCCAAATGAAGATAGGGGTTTTCAATTTTTTGTTTCTGAGAATGCCGACCCGATTAAGCTTGAAGTATTTCCTAAGGCAAGTTGGGCATTAGGTCCGGAGGATGTCGAAAAACAAATACAAAAAGACATTAAAAGTGCAGGTGCTGCTATAGATTCAGCATTGCAAAGAGATGTCAATAATTTTAGGAGATTTTTAATTGATTTAAACAACAAAAAAGTTATTGGAGCAGGTTCAGAACTTATTTATGGAATAGAAAATGGAAAAGGTTTTGTTGAAGTTTATCCTAATTTCAAGGATCCTGCAAGAAAATTCGAACTGAAATTCCCTAATGACAGGTTCATAAGGAACGTAATTCTGCCAAATTGGATTACGCCAAAAAATAATGTAAAGAACATGCCTGCAGAATTATTAAAAGAATTGAAATAATTATTTTTTTGATTGTTTTCTATCATGAATATAAGCTAATGCTAGACCCAATAATCCAACTAAGTATGGACTATACTTTTTGATTTGATCAGCCGCAATAGAACTTTCAAGTCCCATAACTTTTGAATCAACCACCATATCGGCGATTTCAGGGCCTGCATAATCTCCAGCGACTTTGCCAAGAATAGCGCCTAACGCACCTAAACTAGCATATTTATAAACTCTTTTCCAATCAACATTTGCAGCTATTTTGTAAAGGCTATCAACTATCTTATTTAAGTAATTTTGATTTCTGTGCGAGTTTTCATTACCCATTTTAAGCCACTATTCTACTATTGCTCCCACTATATAAACCTTTCTATTTTTACCACTTAAAAGTTACTAAATAGTATAAAACTTATTCATTTATTTTCTATATAGAAACAAAAACTATATAAATAAGTTAGTCTTTATCCCTTTTATGAAGAAAGGCAGGCCGATAAAATCCGAAATAAGGCAAAATGTTGTCGAGATACTGCATTTTGTTAAGAAAGCATACGGCTATGAAATCTACAAGGTTTACACAGCCATATTCCCTAAAGTGACATTGAGGAGCATTTATTATCATCTGAAGAAAGGAACTGACTTGGGGGAGTTTGTGGTTAACAAAGTTGAGAAGGAAAAGGGCGACTATTCCTGGGGCGGTGAGGCGGAAAAAATTTATTATGCCCTTGGCCCTAATGCAAAGCCGACAGGCAACGACAGGGTTAAGGAATACGTTGAGAGTAAGCAGAAGCAATAGAATTTTCTTTAACAAAAACTATTTAAAATATAAGCGATAGGCTTATTTATAGGGGTTTGGTTATAGTCGACCAACAAAGTAATTAGGCGTCATGTACGATTTGTTGTTGACTATTACGAACACACAGCAATACCTAATAAATTCTGTGTGTGAGCATATTTTGTTTTTAAAAATAGTTTTATTGGAGTTGCCCTATTGTCCTGGGCAAGAGGATAGCTTAAACAAAAATAATATAATTTTAAAAAACATTAAATATTAAAAAATTTTATTATTAAAAATGCCTGAAATCAAAGTTGCCAAGCATGCAGGATTCTGCTTCGGGGTGAAGAAAGCAATAGAGATTGCAGAGGAAGTTGCGCAAAACAATAAAGAAAAAACTTATGTGTATGGGCAGCTGGTTCACAACGAACAGGTCATTAAAAAGCTTGAAGGCAAGGGAATAATTTTTGTCGAGAGCATAAATAAAATTCCTGAAAATGCCGTGACTGTCTTAAGGGCGCATGGCGAGCCGGGAACAACTTATAAGCTTCTTGAAGAAAAATCTATCACAAAAGGAAAAAACCTCAATGATGCGACATGCCCGTTGGTTACCTTAGTCCACAATGTTGCAATCAAGCTGAAAAACAATGGCTATGAGGTGATTCTTTTCGGCAAAAGGAACCATCCTGAGGCAATTGGCACAAGCTACCATCTCAAAGGCAGCAGCACATTTGTTGTCGAGAATCCTGAAGACTATGAATCCGTGATTGAGCATCTGAACAAAAATAATTTTGAGAAAGCAGCCATTATATCCCAGACAACAATGTCAGTGCACGGCTATAAAAAGCTTATTGACAGCCTTAATTCAAAGCTGAATGGCAGTAAATTTGTTGAAATCCCGCTCAGCATGAAAGACATGACAAGAAAATACGGCTATGTCGACACAATCTGCAATCCGACAAAGCAGCGCCAGTCAGATACAGAAGAGCTTGCAGAGGAATGCGATGTCGTGATTGTAATAGGCGGAAAAAACTCAAGCAATTCGAAAGAGCTTTATGCAAAATGCAGGGAGCTTGGCGTTGAAAGCTACTTTATTCAGTCAGAAGAGCAGCTGCAGAAGGAATGGCTTGGGGGAAAGGAAAAGATTGGCGTGACAGCAGGAGCTTCCACCCCGGATTACCTGATAAAAGAGGTTGTTGAGAAAATAAGGGAAATGACAAAACTGGCTATTCCGCTGCAAAAAACTCCGCGCTTTCAGGATTGAACTTCCAGGCTTCCGGAATCCTTCCGCATCTTTTGTAGTATTTTACCAGCCTCCCGATTTTTGACTGCGTAAGAAGCAAGCCGCGCTTTGCAGTTTCGTCGTGCTTGTTGGCTTCAATGTGCTTTTTGACGCTTGCATACCTCTTGAGCAATGCTGAAAGGTCTTCAGGCACGTCCTGCAGTAATTTTTTTTCCCTGAGGATTGCGCTGACTGACTTGCCGCACAGCGCAAGGACGCTTGGAATCCCGTATGCGTCCCTCAGCAGTATCCCAATCTGCGAGCCTGTTTTGCCCTCCTTTGCAAGCTTGGCAATAATAAGCTCAAGCTCTTTTGCGCTGTACCTTATCCATGAAGGAGCTGTCTTCTTTGCAGGCCTTTTCGAGCCGTGCTTTCCCTTCTTCCTTGAGTGCATTCGCGCCATTTTATTATTTGGATATATCTTTAAATTTTAAATTCAATCCGTGCCTTCGGCACATTAACTTGTGCTCGGCAAAATTTTCCCTTTCAATCAATTTTGCCTCGCCCATACATTAAAAACTGGAGAAAAATAAACTTCTTCATCCAGCATAGCCGAGCTTTCACCAAGCTATCTTTCAATGAATGGAAGTAATCATTACTTTATAAACCTTATTAAAATAGCCCCGGGCAGATGCAGAACCAACCTTTTGCAAAAAGCTTGACTAAAAGCATGTAAAGCGACTAACGTCGCAGACTTTCCCTATAATGGAAAGCAATCAGGAATTTGTAAATTCCTCAGAACGATAAAAAATAGCCCCGGGCAGATTCCCACCAACCTTTTCTTGGGAAGAAAAGCTTGACCAAAAGAAACGAGGAGGAACATAAAGTTCCTCTTAACTAACAATTAAAGATTGATAGCCCCGGGCAGATTCGAACTGCCGTCAGAGCCTTTCTATTGCAAAGCAACCAAAGGGCCCTATGCTCTCGGTATTCCCTAATAGAATTAGGGAATTTGACCGCTACACCACGGGGCTATATAACGAATCTGCCGAGACTAGTGAACAGATTAATTATTGCTTTATAAAATTATCCACTTCAAGAATACAATTTCAGCGCTTCCTCTTCCATGAAATGCAGCTTTCCCGGCACTATAAGGCAATGCACAGGCTTGCCGAAATTGAATTTTAGCAAATATTTAGCGCTTCCAGCCTTTATGACTTGGCTTTCGCTTCCGAGCCTTGCGCATCCAACGCAAAGGATTTTTTCAGAGAAGATTCTTTCATTTCTCTTTAATTCAGCCTTCAGCAAATATCTAAGTCCATCATTCACACTCATGAATGTTTCTTCATCTGGGTTTAAATCCAGCAAAAACAAAGTATGCAGTCCAAGGCTTAAATTGCCTTTCAGCACATCATAAGGAGCTTCAATGTTTTCATTCTCCAAAGGAATTGAAGTGATTTTGCCGAATTTATACACCTGAAGCCCTGTAATGCCAACAGCGCTTGCAATCGAAGCATTGTGAATAACATGGCATTTTATTCCCTCCTTTTTCGCTCTCAAGAACAAGTCAATGTGGGTTGTCGCTGCAAATGGATCTCCAATCACAAGAAAAGCAACGTTTTTTGCCTTTGCATTTTCAATTATTTCATTTTCATCAGCTTCCACTAAACTTCTTCTTGCCAAAATTATTTTTTTATTGTAAAATTTTTCAAGCTGCTCTTTTGTGCAGTTTAAGATTGAAGTATAGTTCTCAAGATAAACAATGTCACATTTTTTTATGGCTTCAAGCCCGTTTATTGAAATGTCTTTTTCATTACCAAGTCCTAAACCGATGAAGTAGAGGGGCATAATCAATAGAAACAAAGTAGTGTTTATAAATCATTAAGCTTATGTATCTTGTTTTTGAAGATTTTTTGGTCTGTAGAATTCTCTAATTCTGCCAAAAGCATCGTTAAGTCTTTGAAGTTCTCCTGTCATTTCATGAGTACCTGTGCTATTCAACACAGCACTAAAACGTGCCATCATTAGCGACCTGTATTTATGATAGGTTTCTTCCCAAGGAGTTTCTCTGCTAATCCCAAGAATAGCAAAATCTTTGTCAGTGGCGGGCTGCACTTTAACTGAAGTTTCTGCTTCAGGCTCTTTGCTTAAATCTGGCACTTCCTGAAAATTCTGTAATCTGAAAAAATCGTCAAAACCCATACCAAAAACAATTCTATTGAGCGGCGACGATAGCCTGTCATATTTCATACTCTTCGGAACATTTCCTGTTGAGGTTGTATCCATGCTATATTTATGCCCGGCATATTTTTCCAAAGTTTCATGGCGTATGTCTTTTATTTCATAACCTCCCCCTGTTTCATCATGAAGCCCCATGTAAGTCAAAACTAGCTGTTCAGAACCTAAAATCTGCGAGCCCCGAGCCATAGCAATGTAAGCGTCTCTTAGCTGAGACATCTTATTAAGTGCTTCCTGTCGTGTTTTTTCTTCTTCTATTTCAAATGCAGATTGAATGTAGCTTTCGAAAGTCATGTGACCTATTACGTTAACCAAGCCTGTTCATATAATAATAACCTGCTGGGCAATTTCTTCAAGAGATAACTGCAATTTAGAATATCCGCCGTCATAGTAAGAAAAATGAGTTGATTTGTATTCTAAATAAGACATTGCATCTCTGAATTCGCCAAACAATTTTGATAATTCAGGAATGCTCTCAGAAGTAAATATAACATACTCTATTAACTTATTAGGATGCTTAAGTTTAAGCAAATCTTTTGGGTCTCTGTTCAGTTTCTCAAACCCTTTTAATCCATAACTTAATCCTTCTTCTTTGTCATAAAGAGTATCAAAAATAGCCAGCATGATATGGGGATTGTCTCCCTCATAAGGTCCTTTTAGTCTCATATAAGCAACAAGATCCTCTTTTGGTGCATGAGGACTTGCCAAAATTCCGAAAAGTGCTTCCACACCCTGAAACTTTTCGATATCTCCCCACATTGTTCCAGGTTCAAACAAATCATCAATTGATTTATCTCCCATAATGTTAGGGTAATACAAGTTATTTTATAAACCTATAGAGAGTTACAAAGTAAATAACCTATACTATTATACCCCAATATACACATTGTATCACAAAAATCTTTATAAATTACTTTATATATAAATATAAAATTAAGAAAAGATTAATTATGAGTTTTTTTGGCGAAAAACTCATCTAAAGCAGCTTTTTTGGCGAAAAGCGGCTTGAAATAGTCTTGTTTTGGAAATTCTAGTTTTTTAGTACGATAAAAACTATAAAACGATATCAAATCAACCTGTTGGCACAAGCTAATTCTAAAAGGGAAAGTGTAGAAGAGCAATATAAACATTTCGGTAATCGAAACTTTATATTGTAAAATACATATGAAAAACCGCAGGGCTAGGGAAAGGGGGTAGATAAAAATGGAATTTTCGTTAGATGGGTCTCAGGACACGGGCTTAGTAGGACAGGCAAACATAAAGGTTATCGGAGTTGGAGGGGCTGGCAACAACATGGTTGGCTGGCTTTACAAAAAGGGCATTAAGGGCGCTGAAATTATAGCATGCAATACAGACAAGCAGCACCTTGGCATTATAGATTCTGACAGGAAATTCCTGATTGGAAAAAGCGTTACAAGAGGATTGGGCTGCGGAGGCTTTCCCGAAAAAGGAGCAGAAGCCGCAAAAGAATCAATGAACGAGCTAAAAGAAAGCCTTAAAGGCGCTGATATGGTTTTTGTCTGCGCAGGCATGGGCGGCGGCACAGGAACAGGGGCAGCTCCTATTGTAGCGCATCTCGCGAGAGATACAGGCTCTATTGTCATTGGCACAGTCACAATGCCTTTCAAGATTGAAAGGGCAAGGGTTGACAAGGCTGAATTTGGGCTGCAGCAATTAAGACAAGTTTCTGACACTGTAATTGCGATTGACAACAACAGGCTGGTGCAGATTGCAGGCAACTTGCCGATACAGCAGGCATTTGCAGTTGCAAACGAGCTTGTTGCTACAATGATAAAAGGAATTGTAGAGACAATTGCAGTTCCATCTCTTGTTAATCTTGATTTTGCCGATGTAAAGGCAATCATGCAGAATGGAGGAGTTGCCGTGATTGGAGTTGGCTCATCAGACACCAACAATCGCGTGGAAGAGTCTGTCAGAGGGGCATTGGCAAACCCACTGCTGGAAGTTGACTACAAAGGCGCAACAGGCGCTTTAATCCATATTGTAGGCGGCCCTGATATGACTCTGGATGACATCAACAAGGCAGGCGAGCTTGTGACAGAAAGCTTGGATGATGATGCAAATGTAATCTGGGGCGCAAGAGTTACAGATGACATGAAAGGCAGGATTACTGTCATGACCATCATCACAGGAGTGAAAAGCCCCTGGGTGCTTGGCAAAGTCGATTACTCAAGGCCTTCACAGGAAGCAGTTGCAGTTTCACAGGAACTGGGAATTGAACTGGTTCATTAGCAAGGATTCACAATCACCCCTTTAGTCTTTGTGGTGAGATTGTTTCTTTGCCTTCATTAGAAAACCACCCCCAACGTTTTTCATTATGAAGGCAAGCGGTGGCTCAGCAATGGGCCACATTTTTTAAAAGGATTAGTTAGAAGACTAAACTAAAAATTATCAAAAATCTTCTTTCAATAGCTTCATTTTTTCTGAATATTTGAGGGGATCATAATAAGTTCCCCCTAATTTTAGTAGAGCCAGAGCAATTTCTTCTATCCTACCATCTGATGGTTCCTTTAATTTTCTAGGACTCAATGGTATAGGAGCACATATGGAAGTAGTAATCAAATCAAAATTCCCACCAGTCCTTTCTAATAAAATGGGAATAGCATCGTCGTTGTTAAAATCTACAGCAATATGGTTCCCTTTTTCAGCCGTCTTTTTACTATCTGGAGGATCCCAAATTTCTGAATAATCTGCTGTATAAGTGTCAGCCCCAAATGCCCTTACACATCTTGCATATGTCGGAAATTCGCCACATCCTAAATCAAGAATTTTAATTCCAGCAAGAACTTTATCTTTTACCAGCCTGCTTATATCAAGTGTGTATGCTGTTGCTGAGTCATTTTTAAGAACTTCATCAATAGTTGGATGTTTTGCTAAGCCTAAAGTAAAAAACATTTGACTTATTGTTCCTGACGTATTATTCAATAAATCAATTCCAAGCGGCTTATCTATTCCAGTATAACCTTTAAACCCCGGAATACCCTTTGCTCTGCGCTCGTCTTCTCTGTTATCTAATGCACTGCATATTAAGCCTTCAAATTTAGTTCCTAAATTATACGGTTTTAAAATGTATGTTTGATTTTTAGGTTGTGGCATATATAATTTATTAAATATTGGACTTTATAAATCTTTCTATTTTTACTACTAAGAAGTAAATAATTGTATATCACTTTTTCTTCATCCTTTCCTTCAACTTATTAACATGCTTCTTAATGTGCTTATGCGTCCTTTGCACAGCGCTTTTTATGTAGGGACTCCACATGCCCAAGCCCGTCTTTGGCCCTTCAATCCTGCCCCACCATTTCTCGAAGTACATGGCATGCTCTATCCTGTATTTTGGAGGCGCTGTTGGAGTTTCATCCGCATAGCCGATTGTGACAATTGCCTGCACATTCACATGCTCTGGAAGATTGCAGAGCCTCCTTATCTCTTCCTCGTCAAAAGCGCCGACCCAGCAGCTTCCCAACCCAAGGGAATGGGCTGTAAGGAGCATATTTTCAATTGCAGCAGCGCATCCCTGTATCGTATAAAGCCTTACCCCTCTTGTCCCGTAATACCTTTCAGCCTTTTCAGGTTCGCCAGCAACAACAATGTGGATTGGGGCGTCTGCCATCCAGTGCTGCTGCACACTTGCTTCTGCAATAGCCTTCCTTTTGGCTTCGTTCTTCACAACAATGAACTTGACATTGAAGATGTTGCCTGCAAAAGGCGCATACTTGCCTGCCTGAAGAATCTCAACAACATTGTCCCAGGGAACTTGCCTGTCCTTATACTTCCTGACAGACCTTCTTGTCCTTATGCAGTCAAAAACGTCCATAGCTTATTTTTGTATAAGGGTATTTAAATAATTAACTGAAAATTATCAACAAGCCCGTTATTTTACAAAAGCCAGCAGTTTGCCAAGAACGCCAGACATAATATTATAAAAGCTGATGCCTACAAATATCAGGATTATTATGCCCAAGAAAATTCCAATATTGTACCACAGCCTGTTGCCCTTTTCCTTGCCAAGCATCTTGTACAATGCCAGCTGAACCATCCTGCCGCCGTCAAGAGGCCCGATTGGCACAAGGTTAAAAATTCCTATCCCAAGATTTAAAATATACAGAAACACAAGCAATTCCAGCAGCCACATCAGGGCTTTAGGCAAAAATTCCCCGTAATTTGCTATGATGCTGTCTTTTATCCTTGTGCTCTGCTCGAGGTAAGCGCCTAGGTAAGCCATGCTTTCATTTTCAGGATTTTTTGCAAGCTTTACTTCGTAAGACGATTTGTCTGTTTTTATTGTGACAACATCATCTGGCTTTTTGCTTTTTAATACAGCCGATAAATTCCCGACATAAGGAGTTGGATTATTGTCAGCCTGCTGTATTACCTCGCCAATTTTCATCCCTGCCTTTTCAGCGGGAAACTTATTGCTGTCCTTTACATAGTCTGCTATTTTTACGCCATTATACTCAATCACAGCACTTGCTGCAGGCGCAATCAAAAAAGAGGCAATCAGCAAAAACAGGAACCCTGCTACGATGTTGGAAAAAGGCCCTGCGGCAAAAACGCTTAACTGCTCTTTGTAAGGCATTTTTCTCAGCTCTTTTTCATCAGGCTCTACGAAAGCAGCAGGTATTATGGGAACCACCAATCCAAGAAAAGCAAAGCCGCTTGACTTCACTTTAATGTTATGCGCCCTTGCCACCAATCCATGGGCAAATTCGTGCACAACCGCAATCACAAAAATTGAGATTATCCAGTAAAAAAACGGCACGTAAAATATCCCTTCTGCCTTGAACGGAAGGACAAAACCAACAGGGGCAGGCGCTTCGGGCTTTGTGAACAGGGACACCAGGCTGGAAACCAGCATGAAGCTGATAAAAATCATTCCCAGGAACCCGCCAAAAATCCCGAAGTAGCCGATGTAAACCACAAATTTCCTGTATTTTTTAGCCAAAGAATCCATGATTTTCAATCCCCAGGTAGTCCTGTACATTGAAAAATAAAGAACATAAGGCACTAGCTGCTTGGTATCGAGCTTTTTCCTTTTCAGAAAAACAAAAATTGTTAAAACAGCAAGAAAGGCGATGGCAGCAATTGTTTGGAAATCAAGCATTTTACTTCTTTCTGACAGCCTTGAATGCCTTGCTTCCGCATCTTCTGCATGTCACTTTGCCCTGCGCTATCTTCATGTTAGGCGCTTTCCGCTTAGTTTTGCATTTCCTGCAGACGAACACATTCCTAAACTTCCTCACATCAGCTTCAGCGAATTTAACCATTATTCAGCACCCTTGACTTGCTTTATTACCTTTTCATCCAAAATTACCCAATAAAGAACAGAAGAGCCTTCAGCAACATTTCCCTTGAACTCTTCCGGAATCTTTAAGTCAAATGTCTCATAATTTTCAGAGTCCATGACATTTGCCATGTCGCCGTGCACGCTCAGCACCTGCGCTGTTCTTTTCTCAATCATCGGCACTTCGACGTTGTCGTGCCCTGGCATCACAACAATCCTCTTTTTGTCATCCACCAAGCCAACTGCTGAAATCCTTACTTTTGAATGGCCGTGCTTGCCGGGCTTTGAAATCTCAACATCAACAACCTTGCATGCAGCGCCCTCAAGCACAATAAAGCTCCCTTTCTGGACCTGATTGGCGCCAACCATCTTTGTATCAGACATTGAATCACCTTAATTGCTTTTTTGTTTTTGGGTAATCAGGTAATTTATAAAGATTATGCAGAATTACTCCTTAACTGCCAGCTTAATGTCCTCGGCCTTTATTGTTTTTCTTCCGGCGTGGACAGCAAGCTTTATTGACTTGGCTGCAATCTCATGCGCTATCTCTTCTATGGCATTCTTCAAGGCAACTTTTGCCTTGTCAGACACTCTTTCAGCCCCTCCCTGCTTGAGAAGCTTTTCCATAGCTGCCAATGGCAATAATTTTTCAGTCATTTCATGCCCCAATCTGGGTTAATTTCCAAGCCTATATAAAGTTTTTGAAATCAAAAACTAAAAATAGCTCTCAGCCCAAATCTGTGCCTTCTTGCAAGTTTTGAGATTTCCTTCTCGATAAATTCCTTATTCTCAAATTTTGCCTCCATCTTCCTGAAGTCATTGCTGTGGTGCAGATTCCTGCCGTTTTTGTTCTGGAACTTGAATTTTTTGTGCAGCATCTCGTGGTACATTATGTAATCCAGAAATTCCCGCCTTTCATTCCTGAAAATGGCGCTTATTGTTATTGTATCGCTGCCATACTCATAAGAGCCAAGCTTGCTTGTTGACTCATTTCCCCACTGCAGATTCGGCTTGTCAAGCATGCCGCTGAAATAAGCATCATTTATCCTGCCAAAAGATGCTTCAAGGATTTCATCAGTTTTTGTCTTTGGAACGGCTAAATGGACATTCTTCATGAACAGGTTGTAAAGCTCCATGTTCATTGTCTTTTTATTTTTATTTTTTAGAATTTTGGTAATTAACTCCTGTATAAGCCCAATCTGGATTTCCTTGCTTATTTTCCTCCACTCTCTGCTCAAATGAAACATTAAATTATTTCCGTACAGCTTTACATTTGCATTGTACGGCTTGAATTTCCTTGAATACTTTAAAGAAACAGAATACCTAATCTCTTTTTCCGGATAAAGCTGCTGGAACGCTTCTTTGGTTATTTCTGACATTTTATGTATGCACTTCATACCTCAAAATCGCAGCCACTTTTCCCAAGTCCCTTAATTGGGCGCCTTCCCTTGTCTGTGTTGAGATAATCCTTACCTCGCTGCCAACAGGCTTTGCAGCAGCTTCAAATTCCTCAATCTTCTCATCGCTCAAGCTTTCCGACAAAAGCAGAATATCAACTACTCCCATCTTTAGCTTGTTCATTGCGTCAGCCTCTCCATAGGCGACCATATTCCTATTGATTGCAAGCTTTTCAAGAAACTTGCCTACGATCTTTTTCTCCTCTGTTACCTCTTCTTGCGCCAGCACATCCTGGCTTTTCTCAAGCAGCTCCTCCAAGCCAAATTCTCCTGTGTAGCTCAAGTCCTTTATGGCTATTATCTTTTTTTTGACTTCGTTTGTTATGAAGTTTCCATCTACTAAGTCATATTTTGTCGGGCCCGGGCCTCCTACAATTATCCCTTTCAGCCCTTCCATGCTGAGGAAAGCCTCTTTCATGTACTCTGCAACCTTCTTGTAATGGTCCTTTGCAGCGCCTTCAATCAGCCTGTGGAACCTCTGCGCTGACTGCCCGCCTGCCTTGAACTTGCCCGGCACTTCTGAATGCGTCTTGACTATCGGAATTATTGTTTTTCCCTTCAGCAAAGCTATGTTTGCATCCCTCCTGTCCATCACCACTAATCCATAAACCTCCTTTGCCTCAAGCATGTCCCTTAGAATGTCAAGCACAAACTCCTTGTCGCACCTGTAGATTCTAGTCTTCAATGGAATTGGAGGCTCAATGCTCCAAACCTTGAAGTCCTGCTGCCCTTCCCTTTCAGCAACATTGCCTGAAAACACAACTAATCCATTTGGAGGGGTTCTTTTGAATAATTTAAGATGCTGTATCATCCTCTCCAAAGCATCTGTGACATTTTTCCTTGTGGAAGCCGACTTGATGTTTGATGCTGTTCCTTGTTCCTGTGCAAGGTGGTTTATTATCTTGTTCATGTCATAATCCTGCGGAATGTAAACACTGACCAATTCAGTATGCCTGCCCCTAAATCCTTCAAGCCCCTTTATGAATTTCTTCAGATGAAACCTTTGCGCTTCTGTTAGTGACATATTGGTTTAGAAATATTCTTTATTTATAAAATTAAGCTATTGGGATGCTTTCCTGGGAGAAACTATCAAATAGCCGATTCTAAGCGCCCACTCAACAGCAACGATAAAGACAAGATACTTTGCCACTTTCGGAATCTGCTCGTAGAATATGCCGAATGACGATGAAATGCTTTTAATTGTTATTGCACTGGGGTCTATCAGAAAAATCAGTATAAGGCTCCACGGCAAAAGCTTTGCCATGTCCTCTGCAAGCTTCTCGCTCACGTAAGCGCCTATTCTGGTGGCTGCAACAACTATGATGCCAAAATAAAGTATGTCCTCAATCGGCCTTGATTTTGAAAGCAAAAACAATAAAAATGAAAAAATCAGGAACCAGAGAAAGGAATAGACTGGAAAAAATGACA
>Ga0209541_10007624_pt1 | contig 18135 bp, 22 predicted proteins | sample RifCSPlowO2_01_FD_184027 | JGI IMG/M metagenome (GOLD analysis project Ga0209541, IMG submission 184027) | Groundwater microbial communities from Rifle, Colorado - Rifle CSP2_plank lowO2_0.1 (SPAdes) (version 2) | ecosystem: Environmental > Aquatic > Deep subsurface > Groundwater | place... | reverse complement strand
CAGATTGAACATTCCGTGTTCCATGTAAGCTCGCGAAAAAGCGGCCGTGAACTCCGGACGCAATGCCAGATAGTCGCCTCCCCTGGTCTTGAAAGCATACATTTGCTTTTCAACTATATCCGTAGTGAGCCCGACTCCTCTGGAAAAAAGCTCGGCGTCTTCAAGTATCGGAGTATCTATTTTTTGAAAACCGTAAAAATCGGCTATTTCCGATGCTGTGCTGTAAATCTTCTGATAATATTGCTGATCCTCCGGCAAAATATCGTGCATGCCAGAAGGCGCCTGAAGTCTTGTTTTATTGATCATATTTAATAAGCGGGGGTTCCAACCATGGCCAAAGCGGCAAACGGCCAGACCCTTAAAAATACTTTACCGATAATATTCTCCCTTGGAAGCACGCCCCAGCTGCGGGAATCCGAAGAAGCGGCTCTGTTGTCTCCTAAAACGAAATATTCTGAATCTGCCAGTTGAAATCCGGCATTGCCAAATGTTGCAGCAGACTCTGGAAGATAATTTAATTCATCTAAAATCTGGGGAATTCCGTTTGAATTATAAACATTCACCTTGCCGTCTTTTATTTCTACTGTTTCTCCGGGAAGGCCGATAATTCTTTTGATATATCGCTGGGAGGGATTGAGCGGATATTTAAAAACAACGACTTCGCCTCTTTTGGGATTGCTTAATCTGTAAGAAATCTCGTCAACAATCAAATAATTGCCGTTTTGAAAATTCGGCTCCATTGATTGCCCTCTTACGAAAAAAGGCTGAAAAATAAAATATCTGATAGGCATGACTATCAGTAAGGCAATGATGACTATTTTTGACATTTCCCAAATAAAAAGAAGGATATTTTTCATGGCGATACTTTATCAATTATACCAAAATGTTAGAATAAAGCAATATGTTAATCATCGGCCTGGGCAATCCGGAGAGAAAATACGGGAATACCCGCCATAATGTCGGCCACATGTTTATTGATGAACTGGAAAATGAAAAGCCGGATGATTTTATTTTAGCAAAAACCGATGCGTTTATGAACCTCTCCGGCCAATCAGTAAAAAAAATAATTCAAAAATCAAAAATCAAAAATCAAAATTTAATCGTCGTACACGACGATATTGATATACCATTGGGTGAATTCAAAATACAGCAGGGCCGGGGGGCTGCCGGGCACAAAGGCGTCCAATCAATTATTGATGAGCTGGGCACCAAAGATTTTTGGCGGATAAGAATCGGCATTTGCCCCAAAGGAAGAAGGCCGGAAAACGTAGAAAAATTCGTTTTGCAAAAATTCTCCAAAGGAGAAAAAGAAATTTTAAAAGGTGTCATTAAAAAAATAATCAACGATATATCTCTAATGTCTGACGTTAAACGTTGGACAAGCTTGTCCAACGTTTAACGTCAGACATTTTCTAAACAAAAAGTTGAGGTCATCGCCCCAACTTTCTTAATAGCTCTTGTGCCATCTGACGATGGCTTGAATACATATTAAAGCCATTATCGTATAGCGCTCCCATGGGAAACCACTTACAATCAAGAATTTCTTCCTGATTGATTTTTATTATCCCCTCGCCCGGCTCTCCCATAAAAACAACCTTAACGTAACCGTCGCCTTCTTTTTCTAATCTAGATTGTTCATCTATATAGATAGAGAGGCCTATTTCTTCTTTAACCTCTCTCAAAACCGTATCAAGCTCGTCTTTATCGTCAGGCTCGCCTCTTCCTCCAGGCATGCCCCACATACTGGGTTTCGTAAAACTCTCTTTCCCAGGAATATCTACCAGCTTTTCTTTTTCCAAAACAAGAAGGATTTGATTTTTATTATTAAAAATCAGCACCCTCGCATCAATATTCTCCACTTTTTACTCCTTTGCCTCGCCGAAGTCCTACGGGACGAAGGCGGGTCCCTTAATCTACCCGTGAGACCGTAGTGATTAAGGTGCAAAAGCACCTTGCCACGGATTGAGCACTAAGACTAACCAAGTTGGAACTGGGCTACCCTTATACTCGGCTAAATGCCACTCGCGGGCAGGTTAAGGGATGCGACAGGATTGTTTCCTGTCGCATCTTACGAAAACCTACACAAAAAAAAGTACTATCAAAGACATAATCGCCAAAGCGATTAATACTACTGCTGCCAACGGTTCGCGGTAATGAAAAGCGACAAGCGATATAAAAATTAAAATCCCGCTAATCACCATTAAAATAATATTCACTTCGTAAAACTTCAGATACTTATCGCTTTTTGAAGCCAAAACCTGTTCTCTTTCAGATAGTGCTTGCCGTCCGGCTTTCTTAAAATTCTCGCCGTCGTCAGCAAACGCTGGAGCGACTACCGCGCCAAAAAACGATACAAACAATACTGCCAATACCACTAGAACCATTACCTTTTTCATGTTTCCCTCCTTATTTTTTTGACAAGTTGCTCGTTTATAGTATATATCATAGTTGTATGGAAAAGTCAATACGTGTGGGGCTGAATCTTTATTGCCAAATGTTATCCGATGCCATAGAAAAATTAAAAAGTTCCGCTCAAGCGAACGGAACTTAGTGTTTCTAACCTTTCGGCTCCTGATTCCATTATTTAGTCGCCAAAAAACTTCGGCTTTCTTCCTTTTTTCTTTTTCTTCGGATTCTTTCCGATGAGAATATGAACCTCCTTTTTTTAGTCAATCAATGTGCTTCATTCCCTCATGATGTCCGCGTATGAAATGCTTCTTGGCAAATTCCTTGATTCGCTTCAATGAATCACTGTTGCCTCCTCGGCTAAGCTTCAAGCAATCATCGCACCAGCCATTGAGGTACATGGGCTTACCCTTCAATTCCCCGCCGCAATTACTGCAAGCCGTCTGTTCCGACTCGTTAATATCTTTATTCATCTATTGCCTCCTTTTTCTTGTCAAAATACTAATTTCATACTATAATAAACAAAAATTATGTCAACTACATTACTCATCGTGGAAAGTCCGACCAAGGCGAAAACCCTTCAAGGTTTTTTGGGACCTAAATACAAAGTCCTTTCTTCGTATGGGCATGTCAGGGATCTGCCCAAAAGCGAGCTGGGGGTTGATGTAGAAAAAAATTTCCAGCCAAAATATATCGTCCCGTTAAAGGCAAGGAAAAATATAAAAATTCTTATTCAGGCGGTCAAAGATACCGATTCAACGATTCTGGCTACTGACGAAGACAGAGAGGGAGAGGCAATTTCCTGGCATCTCATCAAAGCGCTAAAACTTGACGGAGATAAAGAGCCCTATCAAAGAATTGTTTTCCATGAGATTACAAAGCAAGCCATAGAAGAGGCCTTAAAAAATCCCAGAAAAGTTGACATGAATCTCGTTGATGCCCAGCAGGCAAGAAGGATTTTAGACAGAATCGTCGGCTATAAATTGTCGCCGTTCTTATGGAAAAAAGTGGCCAGGGGACTTTCAGCCGGCAGAGTGCAATCGGTAGCAGTCAGGCTGGTCGTTGAACGCGAAAGAGAAATAGAAAAATTCAAAGCCGAAGAATATTGGACGATCTCCGCCATATTTCTTAAAGATAAAGAATTTGAGGCGATGCTGGCTAAAAAAGACGGGGAAGTCTTGGATAAAATGGCCGTTAAAAACGAAAAGGAGGCCGGGCAAATCGTCAACGAACTGGAGGGCGCCGAATATAAAGTAGGAAGTGTTGAAAAGAAGGAGACAGCCAAAAATCCCTTTCCGCCTTTTACAACCTCAACCTTGCAACAGGAAGCCTGGAGAAAATTTAAGTTCCCGGCAAAGTTTACCATGCGGCTGGCCCAAAATCTCTACGAAAAAGGCTTTATCACTTATCACCGAACCGATTCTTTAAACCTTTCTAATTTGGCTTTAGGCGCGGCTAAAAAATTTATAACTAAAAATTACGGGGGAAATTACTATCAATTCAGGAAATATAAGGCAAAAGGCCGGGCACAGGAAGCCCACGAAGCGATCAGGCCGTCTTATCCCGAAAGAATGCAAGTTGAGACCGATGAACAAGGAGCCAAGCTCTATGATTTAATTTGGAAAAGATTCATCGCTTGCCAAATGAGCCAGGCCCGTTTCGATTCCACCGTTGTGGATATCGAAACTGGAAATCCGAAATACACATTTAGGGCCAATGGGCAAACTTTAAGATTTGACGGCTTCTTAAAAGTTTATCCGATAAAATACGCCGAATCGGAATTGCCGCCGCTGGAAAACAATGAATCTTTAAAATTATTAAAACTCTCTCCTTTGCAGCATTTCACCCAGCCGCCGGCAAGATACAGCGAGGCCTCTTTAATTAAGGCCTTAGAATCGGCGGGAGTCGGCAGGCCTTCAACTTATGCTCCGACCATCTCAACTATTCAGGAAAGAAATTATCTTGAAAAAGATGAAAAAAAATTCTTCAAGCCCACGGAAATAGGCATCGTGGTTAACGACCTCTTGGTAAAACATTTCCCGGAAATAGTTGATCTTAAATTTACCGCCTTAATGGAAGAGGATTTGGATAAAATAGCCGCAGGCGAAAAAAAGTGGGTCAAAATCATGGAAGAATTTTACGGCCCGTTTGAAAAAAATCTGGAACAAAAATATAAAGATGTTTCCAAAAAAGAATATACCGAAGAACCGACCAATAAAAAATGTCCCAAGTGTGACGCTCCTCTATTAATTAGGATGGGCCGATACGGAAAATTCTACGCCTGTTCAAAATTTCCGGAATGCAAGCATACCGAATCTCTGCCGGAAAACGTTTTAAATGTGAAATGCCCGAAATGCGCCGATGGCCAGCTGGTCGAAAAAAGAACTTCCAAGAGAAAAATCTTTTATGGATGCAATAAATATCCCGCATGCGACTTTGCTTTATGGGATAAACCCACGGGCGAGAAATGCCCCAAGTGCGGCAGCTTGATGGTTGAAACAAAAAGGAAACAAATCAAGTGCTCCAACAAAGAATGCGATTACGTAAAACAATAATATGTCAATTTTTAGCGGACTAATACAAAAAATTATAAAATCGAGCTCTGATGCAAATCTGGCTGAAAAAGCTTTTGAGTTTGCCAAAGAAGCCCACTCGGGACAAAAAAGAGTTTCCGGAGAGGAATATATTCAACACCCCATAAGAGTGGCGCAAATTCTGACGGAAATGCATCTTGACCCCAAAGCCATAGCGGCCGGATTTTTGCATGACGTGCCGGATGATACAAAAAAAACCATAGAAGATATTGAGAAAGAATTCGGAAAAGAAGTTGCCTTCCTGGTGAGCGGAGTAAGCAAATTAGGCAAATTAAGATATCCGAAGGACGGCTTGGAATTCAAGCCGGCCAAAGATCGTCTGGAGGAGCCGATCGATCTTAAAGCTGAAAATCTTAGAAAAATGTTTTTTGCCATGGCTGAAGATTTAAGGGTTATTCTGATAAAGCTGGCCGACAGGCAGCATAATATGGAAACACTGGGATCTTTGCCTCCGGAGAAACAAAGAAGAATAGCCTTAGAAACCATGGAGATATTCGCCCCTTTGGCGAACAGATTGGGCATGGGAGAAATGAAGGGAAAATTAGAAGACCTGTCTTTCCCCTATCTTTATCCGAAAGAATTTGAATGGCTGGCGAAAAACGTCAAAGAGAAATATAAAGAACAGCAAAAATATCTTGAAAAAGTTAAGCCTATTTTTAAAAAAATACTGGAGAAAGAAGAGATCGTCCCGATTGACATTCACTACCGAGCCAAGCATTATTGGTCTCTTTATCAAAAACTCTTAAGAAATGAAATGAACTTGGATAAAATATATGATTTAATCGCCCTAAGAGTAATCGTTGATGACGTGAAAACCTGCTATAAGGTTTTGGGAGCGATACATAAAACTTGGCGGCCCCTGCCTGGACGCATTAAAGATTACATCGCTCTGCCGAAAACAAATAATTACCAGGCCCTTCACACCACTTGTTTTTGCCTTGACGGCAAAATTACCGAATTTCAGGTCAAGACAAAAGAAATGCACGACGAGGCGGAATACGGTATCACCTCTCATTGGGCATACAAGGAAGGGGTCAACTTAAAAAGTCAGAGAAAAAAATTCGCCTGGGTCCAGCAGTTGAGAGACTGGCAAAAAGAAGTTTCCAGGCCCGGAGAATTTCTAGAAAGTTTGAGAATTGATTTTTTCAAAGACAGAATTTTCGTTTTTACCCCGAAGGGCGACGTTATTGACCTGCCGGACGGCGCTACTCCCGTAGATTTTGCCTACAGCGTACATACTGATATCGGCCAGCATTGTTCAAGCGCAAAAATCAACGGAAAAATGGAGGCCTTGTCAAAACCGCTCCAAAACTGGGATGTGGTTGATATTCTAATTGATAAAAAAAGGAAACCGTCAAAAAAATGGCTGGAATTTGCTAAGACCAGTTTTGCCCGATCAAGAATCAAGCGTTTTTTAGAAATTGATACAGACGAAATTTTTCCGCAGGCAGTCGTCAAAAAATTAACCCCCGAAGAAGTTTCTCATAAGCCGCTTTCGCCGGCGATAAAAATAAAGACCGGCAAAGAGGGTTTTGCCATTTTTCTGGCAGGGCAATCAGGCATACAGGCATCCTTAGCCAGGTGTTGCCAGCCTAAAGCCGGCGAGAATATCGGGGCGTATATTACCCAATCGCGGGGAGCTACTGTTCATAGGGCTGACTGCAATAATTTTATCAAATCAGAAAAAAAATGGCCTCAAAAAATCATTGAGGCCTCGTGGGGCAGCAAAGAAAAATTACGCGCGCTATCCTTAGAAATAACAGCCGAAGATCGCCTGGGACTATTAAGCGATGTCTCCTTGGCTATCAGCGGGCTGGGAATCAATATTCTTAATCTGCAAACTAAAACTGGAGAAAAAATAGCTAAAATTTCCCTGGATGTAGAAATTTCCGATCCAGAAAATTTAGACCGGCTCTTTCATCGCCTCCGCCAAATCAAGGGAGTGACCGATATTAAGAAGGATTAATCTTTTTCAGAAGCGCATCTAATTCCTTTTTTGAGTCAAAAAATATAGTCAGCTTAGGCAGGCCGGATTCAATACGAAGCTTGAGATTTTTTATGCCAATAATTTCTCTGATTTTCCCTTCCCAATCCTTGACCTCCTTAGAAGCGGCGGATATCTGACGCTTCACCGGCTGCCAGATATTCAGTTTTTGAACAAAATTTTCTGTTTCTCTGACGTTTAGGCCGTTTCTGACAACTTGAGCAAAAAGATTCATTTGTTTTTGCGGGTCTTGCACAGCCAACATGGCCCTGGCATGGCCTTCAGAGATTTTTGCTTCCTTTAATCCTTCTTTTATTTCTTGGGGCAAATCCAGAAGACGCAACGTGTTGGCTACGGCCTCGCGACTTTTGCCGACCAGTTTGGCGATATCTTTTTGAAAAAACTTAAATTCATCCTGTAATTTTTTGTAGGCTTCGGCTTTTTCTAAGGCGTTCAAATCTTCTCTTTGCACATTTTCAATCAAGGCGACGACTAACTTTTCCTGTTCGGTCGGATCCCTGACAATGACCGGGACCTGGCTTAATCCGGCCATTCTTGAAGCTAAAAGACGCCTCTCGCCGGCAACTAACTGATATTCGGTGGGGCCGCCTGATTCTTTTTGCGGTATGCGGCTGACGAGCAAGGGCTGTAAAATCCCGTGTTCCTTTATGGAGTCGGATAGATTTTTTAACGCCTCCTGATCAAAGTCTTTTCTTGGCTGATAAGGATTGGATTTTATTTTTTCCGTATCAATGTAAAAAATCGGCTCCTGCCTCACCGCCGCCGGTTTTTGGCTGTTATCTGTTTTCTTGGGGATTAAAGATTCCAAACCCTTGCCGAAAGTATTGCTCATATTTTAGGATTTTCTAAATTAATTATTTCTTGAGCTAAGTCCCTGTATGCTTGAGCGGCCATGGACTTGGGAGCATACTGTAAAATCGTCTTGCCGAATCTCGGGGCTTCGGCTAAAACTACGGCCCTGGGAATTACGGTGTTGAAAACATATCCCGGAAATTTGCTTCTTACCTCTTCCGCCACTTCTTGAGACAGCTTATTATTTCTACTATACATTGTTAAAAGAGCTCCGGCAATCTTTAAGTCGTGCCCCAAATTATTCTTTACCAAACTAATAGTGGATAATAATTGCTCCAAGCCTTCCAGGGCCAAATATTCGCACTGCACGGGAATTAAAACTTCGTTGGCGGCGCAAAGAGCGTTAAGGGTCAGTAATCCCAAACTCGGAGGCGAATCAATGATGATAAAATCATACGGCTCCTTGACTTTATCTAAAATTTGGCTTAATTTGAATTCGCGATTTTCAGCGGAAACAAGCTCAACCGTGGCACCGGCCAAATCCGGAGAAGCCGGCATAATTTCATAGTTGAAAAATTGGCTTTTTCTGATAATCGCTGAAGGGCTCACCTGGCCGGCTAAAGCGTGATAGATAGACAATGGTAAATTTCTTGGAGCAATCCCTAAAGACAAAGTGGCGTTGGACTGGGAGTCCATGTCAACCAATAAAACTTTTTTCCCGAGAGCCGCCAAAAAAACCGGCAAATTTACGGCCACGTTGGACTTACCGACCCCGCCTTTTTGGTTTACGACAACGATAATCCTCGTCATTAAACTAATTTAACATAAAATTTTTACTTTGACAAATAACTAAAAATTGATAAACTTTAAGGTAGTTTCGGGCGAGTGGTGGAATGGCAGACACGATGGATTCAAAATCCATTGAGGGCAACCTCATGAGAGTTCGACTCTCTCCTCGCCCATATTGACTTTTTGATTGGCGCGTGCTTAAATCAAATGTTGCCAATCGCACATTAAAAAAATATTATGGAGGAGTATGTCGGAAAATCCGGAAGAAAAAGTGAATCGACTAAAGGCGCTTCATGAAGCAAAGGATGCTGTCAAAGATAAAATGCTTACGGGGGTCATGACGGCGTTTGGCGTAGCAGCCGCTCTGGCATGGAACGACGCCATCCAAAGCCTATTAAAGGTCATTTTACCTGAAGGCGGAGGAATCATTGGCAAATTCGTTTATGCTCTTACTATTGCTGCGACAGTAGCCATAATTTCTCTCCGGCTGGGAAAAATCACCGAAAAAAAATAAAAAAAGGGGGGATTAACATGTTTAATCTAACGAGAGAAAAAATCAATAGTTATGTCAAAGAAAGCAACGCTATTGAAAATATATTTGAGCCGGCTAATCATCCCCTGGTGGTTAATCACAAAAAAGCTGTTAAATTTGCTTTGGAATGGGCGCGAAAAGGCATTATTGCTGATCACTCAACTATCCACGAAATAATTATGAAATCCGAGCGGAATAAAAGACCAGGACTATACAGAGATGTCGGGGTAACTGTGGGAAGGAACAGAACCCCGTCGCCGAATGAAATATGTGAACTCATGGCCGACCTCCTTTGTTCGCTTCTTCAAGAACCGAAAGCTAAAGAAAATATCGAACAATGGATATGGAATATGCACTATGAGTTTGAATGTATCCACCCATTCATGGACGGTAACGGCCGAACCGGACGGATTTGGATGAATGCCATCCGCATCCTTTATGGTTTGCCATGGCTGACGATACTTGAAAAAGACAAATATGACTATTATCACCGAATCGATGTCTTCAGGTGGGAAAACCCGCGCTATCGGCAATACGGCACCGGAGATCCCGCATATGACGTAGAAACATTGTGCTAAACAAAAAGCCGCTAGTTATCATGATTAGCGGCTTTTAAAAATTCTTACAGCCAGACAGCCGGAGAGAATGCCGACGAGAACGCCGAATAAAATGTCGGAGGGCCAATGGACGCCGACAAAAATGCGAGCTAGTCCCATGAAAACGCTCACCGCAAAAAATATTATTCCCAATTTTTTGTTATAAAAATATACTACGGCAGATATGGTAAAATAAAATGAGGCATGGCCCGAAGGAAAAGACGGCTCGGCAGAACTTTGAGAAATAATTAAATTTGCCTGATTTTCCACAAACGGCCTTAGTCTCGGCCAAAAAAATCTGATTATTTCCGTTATGATAAATCTGGAGACTATCGCGGCGGAAAATGCCCCAACAACCATCGGCCAATATTTTCTATAATTCCTTACTGAAAATAAAAGCAAAATTAAAATCAAGGCGTAGCCCGAATACCTGGCGAAAAAAATTCCCAGAGTATCTAAGTATGCCCATTGCCCGGCTAAGTTATTAATTTTTTGGAATAAAAAATAATCCATTTCTAAATTCTTAAATTAGCATCGGCTTCTATATTTTTAACTTTCTCTGCGCGATGGAAATAAGCGGCTACCGCCACCATGGCGGCGTTATCGGTGCATAAAATTTCTGGCGGAACCAGAAATTTGATTTTTGATTTTTGATTTCTCCGACGCTTCGGTCGGAGCCCCGACATATTGGCGTCGGGGTTAATTTTTAATTCGAACTGATTACGCAACTCTTGATTTGCGGCTACGCCGCCGCCGAGAATTATTGATTTTACTCCAAAATCTTTAGCCGCTTTTATGGTCTTATGAATTAGAACATCAATAATTGATTGCTGAATTTCGCGGCACATTTCTATTTTATCATAATTCCCCTGCTTAACCATATACAGCACAGCTGTCTTAAGTCCGGAAAAACTAAAATCATAGTCTTTCGTATACATCATCGGCCGAGGCAATTGTAGCTTGTGGCTTGTATTTTGTATTTTGTATTTTGCGGCTTCGGCGGCGATGATGGGTCCCCCAGGATAACTTAGACCTAAAATTCTGGCCGCCTTATCAAAACATTCACCGGCGGCATCGTCTCTCGTTTCGCCTATTAGCCTATATCGCCCGATCTTTTTAATTAAAATCAACTGCGTATGCCCGCCGCTAACTACCAACGCTATTGCCGGCAAATTGAATGAAGTCGGACTTCCTTCAATTAGGTTGGCGAGGATATGGGCTTCAATATGATTAACGGGGATTAACGGCTTTTTATATTTTTTAGCTATTTCTTGGGCAAAATTAATCCCCTGCCACAAACAGGGCTCGAGACCGGGTCCCGATGTCACCGCAACAAAATCGATTTCTCCCTGAGAGAGCGAAGCGAATCGAAGGGCTTCATTCAATACTGCCGGTAAATTTTTCTGATGCTCTCTTTTCGCTAAAGAAGGAAAAACGCCTCCGTATTTTGCGTGGAGTTTAACTTGCGACGAAACGACGTTGCTTAGTATCTTGTATCTCGTATCTTGTATCTTAACTAGAGCAATGGAAGTGTCGTCACAAGATGTATCAATGCCTAAAATTTTTATTGTCTTAATATTTTTGGCGGCCATATGGTTAAATCAATAACTTTTGACGGTTTTGCTTTTAGGAGATTCCCTGCGTCAATTACCAAGTCGGGCTGATATTTTTGCTTATCAAACTGCCTTAAAACATCTTTTATTTTAGTTGAAGCCGGCCGGCCCGATATATTAGCCGAACTCTCCGCCAGAGGGCCTGTGTGCTTGGCTAAGCCAAGCACAAACTTATGGTTGGGGACCCTTAAACCGATGGTGCCCTTCTTTTTACTTTTTAAGATTACCGTAGTTTTACCGGGCCAAACTTTTCCCAAAAAATCTTCCTGCTTTTTACTGATATAAGCTAACTTCTTTGCCATTTTTATATCTTTAACAAAAATTGGTAAAAGCTTCCATTTCGGCCTTTTTTTTATTTTATACAATTTCTCAACCGCTTTTTTGTTTTTAGCGTCGCAAATCAACCCGTAAACCGTGTCCGTTGGACAAACCAAAACCTTCCCTTCTTTTATCGCTTTAACCGCTTCATTGATATCTGGTTTAATAATTTCCATATATTCAATCTAACGTATTTTTAAAAAACAAAAAAGAGGCCGGTTTTTACCTGAAACCTCTTTTTTTATTTTATCTATTTATCCGCCAATAGGATCAATCTTTTTGTGTCCGCATTCCGGACACTTTTCCGGCTTAGTTTTACCTCCGATCTGTTTCCTTATAACGGGACCGGAGCCAAATTGATAAGCCGCCTGGGTCCTGTAATTATCCCAAAGAAAAGTAAGATGACACTTTTCGCAACTCCATCCACCACCGCATAATCCGATGGTCTCTTTGGGTTGGTTGTTTTTCACTTTACCAGCCGAACAAGACGGACACTTCCGGGGTTCTTTAAAAAACCAGGTAAAAGTTTTACCGCAATCTATACATTCAGCATCTGCGCTATTTCTGCTCATTTTTCCTCCTTTCTTTAATAACTTTCTTTGGGTGAATCTTTATACTTCCCCTTCGATTTTTCCGCTTTAAAAACCTTGCACCCGTCGCAATAGCCCGGCGTGCGAACCCCGCAATCAACTTCAGAGCAACCCGGGATCCAACAGGGAGATCCTCCGTGATGAATAGCGTGGGTCCATATCCACCAGCACTCCTGCGAACAGGTTGGCGGATAAACCAGCGAATCCAAGGGATTATAAAATTTGTGGCAGATGGGATAATTTTCCGACTCCCCGACAGCTGTGGCCATTTTTCCTCCATATTTTACACATTAAGAACATACTTGACATTAACAGTTTTGCTTCTTTTTGTCAACATTATTAATAAACTTACGGTAAAAGACCGAATTATCCTCAACATTATCAAAAATAACCGAACTTGGCCCGATGGCGCAATTTGAGCCGATTAAAACTCCGGGCATTAGGGAAGAATTAATTCCTATATGCGTATTTCCCCCGACGATAGCTCCCAAGGAATTTAATCCGGTATTTTTAATATTACCCCTGTCCAGTCTGACATTAGCGGTAATGATGCCTGCTCCAGCCCGGCAGTTTTCTCCTAAAATGGAATCGCCGAAATAGCCGGAATGGCAATGAGCGTTTTTTTGAAAAATAGACCTGGCCACTTCGGCTAAGGCTCCGACCATGGCGCCTTCTTCCAAATCGGCATAATCCCTGACAACGGCATTATTTCCTACGATGCAATTATCGCCGATATAGCAGGGTCCGTTGATTACCGCTCCCGGAAAAATTTTAACATTCTTTCCTCGGCGAACTTCGTTCTTTTTCAAATTATTATTAAATAAATACTTAACCATTGAAAAAAGATGCCATGGATATTTCAAAGAAGGCGTCTCTCCTTCCGATTTTTTTAACATACGGACTATTACCTCGTTTTCTTTCATGTATAAAGAAAGCGTATCCTCAAAATCATACTGGTGTTTTTTAACTTTAGGATAATATTTAAAAAATCCCTGCTCTAAAAGATAAACCCCGACCGCTTTAATGTCTGAAGGAGCTTTTTCTTTGGGCTTTTCTATGACTTCTAAAACCCTATTGCCCCTTAACCTCATCATTCCAAACAATTCGGGAGTTTTAGTTTTTTGTCCGAATAAAAATTTTCCACTTACCGGGATTTTTTGCAAAATTTCGTCAATATCAACTCTTCCTGCGTTCAAAACAACAAAAGGCCCCTTGATAAGCTTTTTTGCCTGCCACAAAGCGTCGCCCATGCCTAAGGGTTTTGATTGAGTTATGTATTTAATCTTTTTATCGCCCAATTCTTTTTCTATGTCTTTACTGGCTCCCTGAACGATTATAATATCCTCAATGCCTGATTTCTTAAGGCCATCTATGGTATAAAAAATCAAAGGCCGGCCCATTATTCTGATGAGTGACTTGTGCTTTTGATTTAACGGCCAAAAACGGGATGATTGGCCTGCCGCTAATATTACAGCTTGCATAAATTGATAATTATTTTTGCTAATTTATCAGGATCGTGAACGATGGCGCCGCGGTCGGTTATAATATCTTCACCGATAAATTTATCTTTATCTAAAATTTCGGAAAACTTTATAAGCCCCGGCAATTCCGGATGCTCTTTCTTATAATTGGCGACCCTTAAGGGCGACGGCTTTCGTTTATTAAAAATAACGCGGTCAATTTCTTGCCCAAGATACCTTTCCATTTCAAAAGTTAAATCCAAGACTGAAAAATTATCGGTTTCGCCGTGTTTTGTCATTAAGTTGCAGATATAAACTTTCTTGGCGCGGCTTTTCCTGATTGCTTCCGAGATTCCTTTTACCAATAAAATTTGGGACAAAGAAGAATATAAATCTCCGGGGCCCATGACAATTAAGTCGGCATCTTGTATTGATTTTAAAACCGGGGGGTAGGCCTTGGCTTCCGGCTCCAAAAAAACTTTCTTGATTTTTATGCTCCCGTCGTGTTTTGGAATGTCTATGTTGGTTTCTCCTTTGATAATTTGGCCGTTTTCCAGCTGAGCGCAAAGCTGGGCATCATCTAAGGTGACAGGCAAAACTTCCCGATCATCCGGAATATTCAAATCTTCTTTCAGTTCTCCGGGAAGCTCTTCCACGCTAAAAGAAGAGGCAATATTTGTGCAATAGGCATTTGCCAAAATAGTACCGTTTTCAAAACGGCTGGCAAAGAGATCTTTTTTTCCCTTGGGAGCATCCGATAAAGCAAGAGCGGCTCTCCTGATGTCGCCAAAAGCTACTTTGGTTTTGAACAGTTCCCTCTCTTTTCCGGCGAAACCGCCGGAGTCCAGCATAGCCGAAATCGCCGATATTTTTACCGGGTATTTTTTAAGCCCTTCCAGCACGGCCTTGGGCATGGCATTTCCTCCTCCTAAACAAACAATATAAGGTGTTTGTTCCATTTATTGGCTATTTAAATTCTCTGGTTATATTATCCCAGTTTGGCTTTCTGTCAATCGTATGCCAGGGCTGTTTTAGTTGAGGCCATTGAGATTCAAAGGTGGGACGTTCTGTTTGGTAAAAAACGCCGATAGGCACTTTGGCATCTTTTTCGTAAGAATAGTCCCACTCCCTCGCCTTTTCTATGGCTTGACCGAAGTTACTTATATCGTGAGTTTCGTCCAGTTTATAGGCATTCTTGCTTAAATAAGGAACCGAATGTTTATGATAAATAATACAAGGCTGGAGAATATCAATATAGGAGAAACCTTTATGAAGTATCGCTTTTTTCATAATTTCCTTTAAGTGGGGCGCCTGCAAGGCATACCCCCTGGCAACGAAAGTGGCGCCCATTTCTAAAGCCAGAAGAACGGAGTTAATCGGCTTTTCTCCCTGGCCCAAGGGTGTGGAACCGTCAATAAAGCCTTTTTCCGTAATGGCGTTGGCCTGGCCGGTGGTCAAGGCAAAAACCTGATTAATATGAACCATCATTGTTATATCCATGTTATAGCGGCAAGCGTGAATGAAATGAGAAACGCCTTCGTCAAAAGTGTCGCCATCGCCGCCAAATCCGATAACGGTTAAATTGGGATTGCCGAGCTTTGTCCCAAAGCAAACCGGCAAAACTCTGCCGTGAAGCCCGTTAAAACCATTCAGGTTTAAGTAATCAAAAATCTTGCCATGGCAGCCGATGCCCGCCGCCAGAGCCGTATCTTTAGCGCTTAATTTTCCTTCGTTAACCAATTCAGCGATCGCCTCTTTAGCCGAGTTTAAAATACCGAAGTTGGGGCATCCGGGACACCAGGTATTTATTTGCGCTGTTTTTAAATCTTCCGGCTTCATGAATGTGTTGATTTACGAAATCCTCTCAAATTTGAGTGGATTTCGTAAATCAATAAATCAGGCGTGAACGGTCGGCCGTCATATTTTAAAATCTTATTCTTAATTTCAATGCCGGTTTTTTCTTTAATGACATCGGCTAAAGCTCCGGTAGCTGAATTTTCCACTAAAATAACTTTTCTTGATTTTTTGATTTCTTTGGCTACGGCTTCTGCCGGAAAAGGCTCCAGATAAGAAATCTGCAAAAATCTGAAATTTTTAAGTTGAGGTAGCGCATCAAGTATCGCCCCCTTGGTTGAGCCGTGGCTCACAAGCAAATTGCTTCCTTTGCCGTATACTGAAACCGGATTTAATTTATTGATTTCTTTTTTAAGATAAGCTGATTTCTTGAATCTTTTATCCTGCATTTTAACAGTTGTGGCGGCGTCTTCAATGGTATAACCATATTCGTCGTGCTCATAACTGTTTGCCCTGACAATCGGCCCCTGGCCGGGAACGGCTGCGGGAGAAACGCCGTTTACGGTTATTTTATATGATTTATAATCTTCGGGCGGATTTTCTAAAATAAAGCGATTGGCGGATAATGTAGATTTCTTGATTTGATTAAAAGTATAATCGCTTTCCGCCAAATGCTTATCCGAAAGAAGAATAACAGGAATTCTGTATTTGCCGGCCAGATAAAAAGCTTCTTGAGTTCTGATTATTGCTTCTTGGGCATCGCCGGGGGTCAAGACTATTCGCGGAAATTCTCCATGGCCGGCGTTAATGGCGAATTTTAAATCTCCCTGCGCGGTATGGGTGGCCAAACCCGTAGAAGGCGCTCCTCTTTGGCATGAATAAACCACCAAAGGAAGTTCGGCCATTCCGGCCAAACTGAAAGCCTCGGTCATTAGAGCAAAACCGCCGCCGGAAGTTCCTATCATTGCCTTGGCTCCGGTAAAAGAAGCGCCGAGAGCCGCATTGATTACGGCAATTTCGTTTTCCGGCTGAAAAACCAAGATATTATTCTCAATCTGTCTTTTCGCCAAAAAATGCAAAAGCGGAGTCGCCGGCGTCATGGGGTAAGCCAAATAAATATCAAGACCGGCGGCTATCGCCCCGATGCCCATGCCTTCGGTGCCCGAAATAAAACACTTGGGTGATAATTTTTTAAATTTTTCTTTTTCCGATCCCAGTTGATAACCCTCTTGAATGGATTTTTTTACCATGTCGGCATTTTTGCCGAATGTCTTTTCCGCCGCCACAAAAAGAATGCTTAAATCCACTCCGAAGTGCTTAAAAAGCAGGCCTATCAAAACATTGTTGGCCAAAATTTTTGGCTCCCCCGCCTTAGCTTCAAAAACAAGGCCTCCTTTGTTTAAATCTTTCTTGTGAGTATCAATGGTTTTTTGGTCCAAGGCCAGAATAAAATCGTATTTAAGTTCGTGGGAATAAACCGGCTTGTCCGAAATTTTAAGAATATTAAAATTATGCCCTCCCCTGATTAAAGAAGGGTAATCTCTGTAATTAAAAACATAATATCCCCATTCGGTAAATATTTTTCCGATAAAATGAGAGGTAACGGCGGATCCCATTCCCGCCTCCCCTCCGATAAGAATCGTCTTTTCCATAATATATCTGATTTTTATAGTATCATATTACCGCTTTTTCTTCAAAACAAAAATCAAGCCCGACGGCTTAAAAATTTAAAATTCAAGATAATCAAAATTTATTTAATACTCCAGCTTGATGCCGAGTTTATCGGCAATCAAATGAAACCATTTTTCGTGACGGTCAACTTTATGAGACAGCATCACCATCTCTTGGAAGTAATCATCTGCTTTCTTGGCGTAAGCATCAACCGAAATTTGAAGATTTCTAAAGTCTTCTTTCAACTCTTCGAAGTCTTGCTTAGTTATGATTTCTTCTCTGGTGGCAAAAACTTCAATAAGTTTTTGAATATCTTTGTCGTTAAGCATATTTGTTTAATTTTTCGTTACCCTCTACGCCTTTATTATATCTCAATATAAAAATCCCTGTCAAATATCTATAAATCCACCAAAACGGTTACTTTTTCAGGACTGACCTCTAAAACTCCGCTCTGGATTGGAAAATTCAAATCTTCTTTTCCTCGTCCTGAACCTGCCGAAGGATTGCCGGTTTTTATCAAAATTTTACCCTTAGACAGGGGAGTGATTAGCGGGATGTGATTTTTTAAAATAGTTAACTCTCCCTCTGCGCCTGGCAGGGTTAAAGATTGAGCTTCGCCGTCAAAAATAATTTTATCTATGGCGCTAATGGAAAGTAAAAACATGCTAATTAAAGATTTATGAAATCCACTCAAATTTGAGAGGATTTCGTAAATCTACGCAATTTCGTTAATGGAGCCTTTCATATAAAAATCTTGCTCTGACTTGTCGTCGTGCTTTCCTTCAAGGATCTCCTTAAACTCCTGAACGGTTTTCTTTTGAGAAATGTATTTTCCCGGAAAGCCGGTGAAAACTTCCGCAACCGCAAAAGGCTGTGATAAAAATTTCTGTATTTTTCTGGCCCTGGCCACGGTGAGCTTATCTTCCTCTGATAATTCCTCCATGCCTAAAATCGCAATAATATCCCTTAGCTCTT
>Ga0209541_10007619_pt1 | contig 18143 bp, 17 predicted proteins | sample RifCSPlowO2_01_FD_184027 | JGI IMG/M metagenome (GOLD analysis project Ga0209541, IMG submission 184027) | Groundwater microbial communities from Rifle, Colorado - Rifle CSP2_plank lowO2_0.1 (SPAdes) (version 2) | ecosystem: Environmental > Aquatic > Deep subsurface > Groundwater | place... | reverse complement strand
AAAGGCAGTCGTAATAAGCCGCAGAGCTTCATACCCTTCTGCTGCATATCCATCCGGCAACGTACCATATTTTTCTTTATAAGAATCGATAAAGGTTTTGGCAGTCGGATTCTCTTCATTTATATCGTAATAGCTGTAAATAATCCCATTGGCGACATCACCAGCATTACGTACAAGAACAGGGTCTTCAGTCGAGCTAATAGAAAGGAATTGAGTTTTTAAACCTATCTCAGCTGCCTGTTTTATGATGTTACTATAGTGTCCTGCTGTTCCTGTTAAAAATACTGCGTCAGGACTAGCCTGTTTTAGCTTCGTAAGTTGAGTTCGGAAATCTGTTTGCTCTAAAGTAAATAGCTCTTCTTTTGTCACAGTTTGAGGGCTAATGTTTTCTTTTAGTCTATCTTTAGCACTTACTCCGAAATCGTTATTAAGATACAACATGCCAACTTTTTTGAAATTCCTTATTTGAATGAAATCGGCTAGCAGCTTTGTTTGAACATCAATAGTGGGAATTGTACGAAAGGATAGGTCATCTGGGGATGAATACTTACCAGATGTTGTAGCAACTGCCATCTGAAGAATCCCGTCTGCTGCTGCAAGGGGTTGAATAGCGAGCGAGACGGGGCTTGCTAATGTTATTACTGCATCAAGTGGTGTTTTGTTTTTTAATGCTTGGTACGCATCAACACCACCTTTTGGGGTATATAAACTATCTTCATAGTGAAGGGTAATCTCTACATTCGCATACTTGGCATTCAATTGTTCTTTCGCTAATTCAATCCCCTTCTGCGCTTGTTCGCCGTAATAAACAGCTTGTCCCGTGAGTGGAATAATGACGCCCACATGGAGACTTTTTTCTTTATCTCCATCGATATTCTTCACCTGCTCCCGATTCCCCACCCATAATATTCCAACAATAATAATCAATCCAATCGCTCCAATAAAATACGATTTTTGTTGGTTATTCATATACCTTAGCTTCACCATCTTTAATAGTTTTTACCGCTGGCACAAGTCTTGTTATATCCCCTTCTGGAGTAAACCTATAAGTGCCAAGTAGTCCAGTAAAATCTTCCATTTCGTAAAAGTATTTCTTAAGCATTTGTGGATCATCTCCGACTTTTTCTAATCCTCGACGAAGAATCATCATGGCGTCATATCGCTGTGCTGCAGCGAACTCTATATCAGGGTTAGATCCATATCTTTCACGGTACTTTTCAAAGAAACTAGTTTTTGTCTCATTCTCAGGAACGAGCGGATTTGAGAAGTAGATAAGACCTTCAGATTCTTTCATTGTTGCTATTTCCTCAGCGTCGCCAAAGTAATTGCCATATATCTGTCCGCTAAATCCCGTCTCTCGAAGTTGGCGTAATACTACAGTAGCAGTATCAACACCATCCACAATAATAAATACCGTTTCAACGTTCTTGCCTCGTAATTTTGTAATTTGAGAACGCACGTCTTTCGCCCCTCTCTCGTATGCCTCAGTAATCACTTGACTACCAAGTTCAGTTGCCGATTTTTCAAACGCATTCTTAATACCCAGCGGATAGTCTACGTTTTCATACAAAACTCCAATTTTCTTAAATTGCGGGGCGATTGTTTTTGCAGCAATACTAGCGATATCTGCATCAGAATACGAAACACGAAATACGAAGTCTCCCGCCTTTGCAGCTTCAGAGTGAGTTGCTGAGGTTAAGAGTATTGAACCTGTTTGTTGTGCCAGAGGTGCGATTGCGAGTATCTCTGCCGAACACATGGGAAAGATTATTCTTATACCTTCTTCATTAATCAGTTTCTGACCTGCAGTAACAGCTTCTTTTCCATTACATTTTCCATCCTCATAACTTACCTGCAACATTCTACCGTTAACTCCTCCGTTTTCATTAATTTCTTCCCTTGCTAACTCCATGCTATTTTTTTCGATATTGCCCCATAGCGCTACGCCACCCGTTAATGGTCCAATAAAGCCGATCTTAATAGGCTCTTCAGTATTGTTTACAGAGGTGTTTTTAGTACTTCCCCCCCACCAAATAAGGGACAATATAATAACTATTCCAACTATTCCCCATCCGTACGTTTTGTATTGGTTATTCATTACCTTGTTGTTAAAAAGTCTTTTCGTATGCAAAGCACTGTCTTACACATCCCCATTTCAAAAAACACCCGTACCACATATACTTCACCGATGTTTTGCATAATCTCATCAACGGTTAGTTTTTCTCGCTCATCAACACGATAATGCTCTGCCCAATCCTCTGCAAGGAGGCTTAAGTTGTGCCTACCACATACATTCTGTATTGCCTCAATATCATTTTTATAACTCTTCTGATACTTGACGGGATCCGGATCGGCAATCTTTTCAGCACATACAAAGAGGGTAGGAGATAACCGCAAGAGCTCACTCCAAAATAGAGATCTTTCTTCTTTAGGAATGTTGTGTATGGAGCCGCTAGTGATCACTATATCAAACATGCCTTGCGTAAAGTCATCCATGTGCATTGCATCAGCTTTCAAGAGCCGTACGTCCTCACCGAGTCGCTTACGAGCAGCTTCCAACATCGCCTCATTAATATCTATCCCCGTAAGATGTTTGCAGCCATCCTCAAGTAGTAGAACAATACTATCCCCTTCTCCTACGCCTATATCTAATATTTTTGCTTCTCGATAGCTTGGATACGTTTGTTGAATAGCGTTGAGTATGGAGAGTTCGAGTTGATCATAATCGAGTCCGATTTCTTTCCATACCTCCCGCATAAGGTCACCGTATTTATATGATAATTGCTGAAATCGATCCGTGTTACTTTGTCGGATCATATGGAACTGTCTTACCATCTTTTACAATGACAACTAACGGATCTTTTGTGACTCCGCCCTTGCCGTCAAACGTAAGATGACCGGATGCCCCGTCATACGTTTTGAGAGCGCCAATATATTTTTTCACAATCATAGGGTCTGTGGATTTTGTTTGCTCTATCGCTTCAGCAATCAACATTATCGAATCATATGAAGTGTCAGCACCGATGTCCGGCAACTGTTGATATTTTGATTGGAATTTTTGAGAGAATTCCTGAGTCGGACTAAGAGATGTACCTGCTATAGCACCCTCCATTGCACCTTGAGAGCTTTTAATAACCTGACTGTCCACTAATACTGAGAAAAATGGTGCTGTAACACCAACTTCACGTAGCTGTTTTGCCCCATTCCCTTCATATGCGTAGTTTGTCATAACTACTGCCTCGGGATTACTGGACTTTATTTTTAGTGCCTCCGATCGAAAATCGCTTTGATCAGCCTGAGGTAACTGGTATGAAACCACTGTACCACCCATATTTTCTACCCCCATACGGACTGCCTCAGCTTGGGTTCTTTCCCATTCTTGAAGAGAGCCTAAAATCGCTACTTGTTTATGACCTTGCTCCACAATCATTGATCCTAGTTTTTTGCTTAGCAAATCATCATGAGGCCAAAGATTAAACAGTGAATCGCATGTTTCATTAAACTCAGCGACTCCGAGCGTAGGGGAAATAACAACCATATTTTTTGAACATGCAACGGGAGCGATCGCGAGACCGGAAGGAGTCCAGTTCGTGCCAATCACAAATGCGATTCCTGATTGTTCAAATTTATTGATAGCGGCTAGTGCCGACTTGGTGTCATCTCCTACGTTGTCTTCGTGTACGGCTTCAAGTTTTTTCCCAAGAACACCGCCCCTACTATTAATCTCCTCAATGGCCATGTCTGTCCCCTGCCTTGAATTTTGCCCCGTATTTACGCCAACCCCTGAAAGGTTGTATATTGTTCCAATCTTAATACTTCCCTGTTCCGATTGTTTGTTGTTCCCAATCCACACCAGTGCAACTATAATTATAATTCCTGCAGCCCATACATATGTTTTTTGTTGTGTGGTCATAGACTACAAGGGCTCTATCGAGCCGTTTTGATTAATTTTCTTTATTATAAACTCGCCACCCTGGACTCCTCCTATTTCATCAAACTTTACCGGACCAAATGTAACGGTATCAAAGGTAGTAGTGGCTACATAATCTCGAATATCTGGTCCAGATACATTTCCTGCCGCAATTGCGTCTAACACCATATTAGTTGCATCATACGAGTTGGAAGCACCAAACACCGGATCGACACCAAACCGTTCTTTGTATTTCTGCGCGAATTCTGGAATATCTACCTTGGGTGCAATAAAATGTAAGTTTGTCAGTAGTGGCTTGTATTCATCTTTTTTTGCAAACTCCTCAATGGACTCCGTCGCGAAGAGATTTGAATCTGGATATATTTCAATTCGCTGTTTAAGAAATGTATTCAATTGTGATTCATCGCTAAAACCAAAAACAATTACATCTGGTTGTAGGTTCTTAAGCTGTGTAAGAGCAGTCCTAAAATCTGCATCATTAATATTAAACTTAAATTCTTTTACGACATCAACGCCAAACCCAGGAGCAGCTTTTTTGGCGCGGTTTGCTATATCTTCCCAAAAAGGGTCATTAGTGAATACAAACGCTACCTTTTTCTGATTCTTAGAAGATAGATGCTGTATGAGCTCTTCTGCTTCCTTGTCTGAACGAAACCAAGTAGAAAAAACATATTGATGAACTTTTTCGGCCTGCACAGCTGTAATAGCACCACTCGGAGTAATCATTACTACCTGTTTTTCGTCAGCAATAGGCGCAGATCCTGGAAATGAATCAAACCACGTAGGACCAATAATGACTTTAACCTGGTCTACAGAAATAAGTTTTTGCACAGCTGAAATCACTTTTGGGCTGTCGCTTGATATGTCTTCTACAACCAATTCGACTTTCTTATCATGGCCTCCTCTTTTATTAAATTCTTCCAAGGCAAGGGTAGCTCCATTTAAATCCGCAACTCCCCACTCTGCAGCAAACCCAGACAACGCAAATGCGCCACCAATTTTATACGTTTCTTGGTTGTTTTCTTTCTGCCCTTTACTAGCTCCCCAAATCACTACTGCAACCACAAGTATCCCAATCACTGCCCATGTGTATGTTTTTTGTTGTGTGGTCATATAGTTATTAAACAGCTAAAGATAGCTTAAAACAATACTATTTGCAAGGGTTCGTTTGTTCTTATCCTTTCAAGCTTATTCCATTGCCCCAACAAACACTTGCTCGAGTATTTTACTAATCTTGAGGTTTTTTGCCGTATCGTGTGCGATAATTTTCCCTTGTGCCATAATGTATCCAACATCCGCAATAGCAAGTGCGCTTTTAATGTTATGTTCTACAATTAATACGGTTACTCCAAATGTCTGGTTTATGTGCTTGATTTTCGCAAACACTTCTTTCACAAGCCTTGGCGAAAGCCCAAGAGAAGGTTCATCAAGTAATAACAACTTCGGAATCGTCACCATCGCACGAGCAATTGCGAGCATTTGCTGTTGACCGCCCGATAGCTTAAATGCATATTCATTCCATTTTTCCTGTAATAGTGGGAATTCCTGTATTACAAGATCAATATTCTTCTTCGCAAGAGCTGTATCTTCAATGTGGTATCCACCCAAGAACAAATTTTCTTGGATCGTCAATGTGCCGAAGTTAACTTTTCCTTGCGGTACATAGGAAATTCCCTGCTCAAGAAGTGCGTGAGTTGGGAGCGTTGATAGTAAAATATGATTAAATTCTATTGTTCCGGATGTAACAGGAACGAGATTAAAAATAGATTTTAAGAGTGTCGACTTCCCTGCTCCGTTTGGACCCATCAGCACAGCAACCTGCCCCTGCTCAATTTCCAGGTTTACATCATGCAACACTTGCAGATCGTCATAGCCGGAATTAAGTTGAGATATTTTTAACATGGTGCATTACTCGAATTTTCGCTTTGTAGCAGCCAACCTATTTTTATAATAGGGATTTCATTTAATAAAAGTTTGCTTTCCATTTTTTACCTGATAGATATTTTCTGTCCGGTCCAGCGTCCTAGAGGGGCCAATAATTTTTATTAATCCTTTTTGAATATTGCCTGAGCCAGCATCTTCAACAGCCTCCTGAATTGCTTTAAAACCATCATAGCCAAAAGATACTAAGGTTGTATCGATGGGATCAGACCCAAACATACTGTGGTAGGATTTTGTAATTTTGATTGCCTTAATCTCATCGGTAAAGAAGTTAGTAAAATACACGCCTTCCGCAGCATCTCCAGCCGCATCAATCTCATCTTGTAATAGTGAGTCGCCGGAAAGAAGCGCCGTATCAACGCTAAGGCGTTTGGCTTGGGTGAGGAAATCTGCACACGTTCCAGGAATGAGCGGGAGGTAAATAGCATCGACGTTGGCATCTTTCGCTTTCGTAATAAACGTTCGATAATCTTTTTCTGAAGGTTGGTATGCCTCCTGAATAACAATATTACCACCTAGAGTTTTAAACTTTACGGCAAAAGCTGTGCTGATAGTTTCCGACCATGGGTCGAGTTGATTAATCACTGCGATTCGTCGTGCTCCAAGTTCTTCGTAGGCATACATTGCCATCTTCTGGCCTGCCTTCTCTGTAGAAAATCCTGTACTAAACAGATAGTCACCAGCGTTTTCAACAAAGGCATCGCTGTCCCACGTTACCACCAATGGTATTTGTTGAGCAGCAAACAACGAAGTAATTGGCTTTGCTTCTTGAATAAGACCTGTCAGACCAGCGTCAATATCATCAATTTCAAGGAGTTTTTTCGCCCCACTCACGGCAGATGCTGCATTAAGACTCTGGCCATCTTCATACACTACTTCAATGAGCATACCCTCGGCTTCCGCTTCTTTCTGGGCCATCTTAATGCCCTTCTGAATTTCCTCCCCAATAACTGCTAGATCACCACTAAGTGCCAAAACTGCGCCGATTTTGAGAGGTTTATCTAGCGTTGGTACCTGTTTCTGATTAAAGGCCCACCACAAAACACCAACTACAACGACTGCTATAATAATTCCTCCGGTCAATTTTTGTGTATTGTTCATAATAAATCGTTTATTCCCCCAAATAAGCTTCTATAACTCTTTTATCACGTAACACCGTCTCCGGCAAGCCTTGGAGGAGCACTTTGCCTGCGTCAAGCACAATAACCTTATCTGCCAGTTTTCGTACGAACTCTATGTCGTGTTCTATAATCGCAATGGTTTCACCTTTTTTCTTCAAATCCATCAAAAGGTTTTCAATCTTTTGTTGTATTACTGCATTCACCCCAGCGACAGGTTCGTCCAATAACAAAAGCGTGTGGGGTTTTCGCAATGCGATGGCAAGCTGAAGAAGTTTGCGTTGTCCATAACTTAAATCTCGAACGATTGTTTCTGTAGGTCGCTCAATGCCAAAACTTTCAATATATGATTGATATTCTTCAGTAGCACTCTTCGTATCTGGTAGCAACGAACGAAAAAACCGAGTATCATCGTTGCCTTCTGCCATGGCAAGATGATCCGCAATGGTAAGATTTTTGAATAGTCGTACCTGTTGCCATGTTCGCACGATTCCGATGTTTGCACGCTGGTGTTCTTGCAAATTTGCAATATCATTGTCATGAAACGTGATCTTTCCCTGGTCAAGCGGAACTAATCCGCTTATTGCATCAAAAAGCGTAGTCTTCCCCGCGCCATTAGGGCCGATAATCGCCGTAATTTTTCCTTGCTCTAGTGAAAAGCTACAATTATCCAGCGCCGTTACTCCACCGAACTTCTTTGTCATCTGCTGAATAGAAAGCAACATAGTTATTCAAGATCTACTTTACCGAATAATCCTCTTGGCCGAAGAAGTAATACACAAAGTAACAGCACTGCATAAATAATCTGTCGCGTGGGCCCTATCATCGACGATGGTAGCGCTACGAATCGAAGTGCTTCAGGAATAAGCAAAATAAGAACAGTTGCAAATATCGACCCACGAATCGAAGCGAGGCCGCCGATCATGACAATAGTAACAACAAGAATAATTTCAGATAGAAAGAAACTGGAAGGGTCAATATACGTTATATAGTGAGCAAAAAGACTTCCCGCAATGCCTGCGCAAAATGCGGAAACCATCATGCTTTGTGCTTTTAACTTAAAAGTATTTTTTCCTAACAACCGAAGCGCAATCTCATCATCACGCACTGCTTCCAAGAGCTTCCCATACCTGGATGTTGCAAGCTTCCATACAAACATCACGACAAAGAATACAGTAATTGTAACAAATAGAAGGTACGAAAAGTTGTCTGCAATGCGCAGGCCAAACAGTTCAGGTTTTGGGATTCCAGGTATCCCAAGCGGGCCCCGTGTTACTTGGGTCCAGTTCAAGAACACAGAATACACAACGAAACTAAAACCGAGCGTAGCGAGCGCGAAATAATCCCCTTTTAGATTGCGTGTTCCTACGACAAGCAATAGACCGAACAATGAGGCGACGACTCCCGCAAGAAAAAATGAAATAATAAATGGAACACCTGCCAACTGTAAAATCGCCGACGTATATGCACCGATGCCGAAAAATGCAATATGGCCCAAGTTGAGCAATCCAGTAAATCCTATCGATAGATTCAGGCCCACGGCTAATACAATATAGACTCCAATTAAGATCAGAAGATGAATAATATATCCTTCAATCATAGCTATTCTTTTATCCCCTTAGAGATTCCAAGAATACCACTTGGGCGAACGAGGAGGAATAGAAACAATAAAACAAAGGCAATTGCATCTTTGTACCCACTCGGAAGCCACCAAATACCAAAATTCTCAACAATACCAAGCAGATAACTACCCAGCACCGCTCCTGGAAGAGACGATATTCCTCCAATAATTGCTCCAGTGAATCCTTTTATTATGAGCCCAGTACCCATGACTGGTTCTATATTTTGTTCTAACACAACAAGCACGCTAGCAAGCCCCGCGATGCCAGAGCCGAGCACGAAACTCTTTGCCTGTACCGCGCGTGCATTCAGACCCATAATTTCTGCCAGTTCCTCATTGTCCGCAACTGCCCGCATCGCCTTACCAAGTTTCGTATATTTGGTAAATATCCATACGAAACAGAGCAAAAGCAGCGCTGTTGCTATTATCACAATTTGTAACGGAGTAATGATCGCACCCCATAGCTCAATCCCTTTACGAACAGGTATGTATGCAAGTGTTTTTACATCTGCACCAAACAGAAGTAGCATGAGATTTTCCAAAAAAATCATTAGTCCAATACTTGCGACTAGTAAAATAGCATTCGATGATTTTCGCTGTTTGAGAGGCCGATAAATCAACAGAAACATGAGTAACCCCAAGAGCCCAGTACTAACAACTGTGCAGAAAGCAGCGATAAAAAAGTTCAGCCCAAGTAAGGAAAAAAACGTGAATAGCATATATGCCCCTACGGTTACCGTTGTACCGTGAGCAAAGTGAACGAATCTATTGGTGGCGTAAATAAGGGAAAAACCCGAGGCGACAAGTGCATAGATTGAACCTGCAATTAGGCCATTCACGAAAAGCTGAACTGCTATCATGTGTGTAATAGTACACGTCTTGGAGGACAATGCATCTAGATAAGAAAAAGACCGCTGGGTAAGCACCCCGCGGTCTTTGTTTTTGCTTCAAGTGTGCACTTCTTGCTTTTCACGACTCAGTTGTAACTGTTTCTTCATCAAAGTCATCTTCAGGAATGGCGTTGATGTCGACACCCATTTTTTCCAGAAGCTTCTCTCTGGTTTTTGGTCCGAACTTCCCGTCAATGTCGTCTCCACGGAAACCGAGATGCCTTTGGAGCCTCTTAACGCCCTCAACGGTCTGCTGCCCGTATATACCATCTGGCACAATCCTTGAATTGAAGCAAGCGAACTTCAGCATATGCTGCAAGAACTTGGTGGCTCGCCGGACACCTGGTCCCTTTGAGTTTTCATCAAGATAATCTGGAAAGAACTGGTTCATCACTACTCCTTTGGCAAATAGTGCCAAAACACTGAAATTGAAGAGCTACGAGGCTCGCAAGTAGCCTATAGCGAAGTTAACTTGGCGTCAATGTGTTTTCGTTTCGTCAAACTCCGAATATAATCGTCCTGCAGCATAGCGTTCAAGAGCGGCTCGAATATATGGAATAACATCCCCGGGCAATCGTGTTATTGGAAACCAATCTAATGCGGAGCACTTTTCAGGTTCTGGATTAAAAATTTCTCCACTCCATTTTTTCACTGCAAAAAAGTAGTCTGCGCGTACATGATCGGCGCACATGCGATACATGACATGCGCAATGCTAATATCGCCTGGCATAATATCGACTCCTGTTTCTTCTTTTGCTTCTCGAATAGCAGCAGCTATTGCATACTCCCATTCTTCTATATGCCCTGCGGGCAAGCTATATTCCCCGTCGTGATATCCCGTATTTTTCCTACGAGAAAGCAATACTTTTTCTCCGTCTCGGAAAAATAAGTAGCTCGACGGCACGACGGTGTAGTGTTTGCGTGGTTTGGATATTTCCATGCATAGATAGTACTCCAACTCGATTGCACATTCTATTGTATTTAAAAAAGCAAAAAAAGACCACCTCGTTGCCTTTGTGGCTAGGGTGGTCGATTGTGTCAGAATGTTTCTCTTCCGAATTAGCCCAGACCCAGGGCACTCCACGCTGCGTTGCTATTGTACCAGGTTTCTCGAATGGCATGAAGGATAAGTTCCCCCTGCTTTTCGGCAAGACCAAAAGTTTCGGCAAACTTGGCGTGGCCAAGACATTTCACATTTGAGAAGTCTACACCGATTACGTTTGCTTCATAAAAATCTGCGCCCCAAATGTTAGCCCAGTTGAGCGTAGCATCTGACAAGTTCGCCAGGTTGAAGTCACAGTTAGAGAGATTCGCGTATGAGAGGTTGGCACGTGAGAAATCTGCTTCTGTGAAATCAATACCAGCGAAGTTCGCTTCAGACAAATCAAGCCCTGAGAGTTTGGCGCCGCCGAAATCAAGTTGCTCGGCAAGTGAACTTTCACTTCGCACATAGTCCAGAAAGTTTCTGTCCTCCGCAAGAGGAGCCTCTCTGAGTTTACGTTCACGACGATCGGAAAACTCGCGTCTAGTCTCTGGCCGTGCTTTGTTGAACTCTTCAATCCTGCCCATTTGGAGCAATTTAACAAGTTCATCTGTTGAAAGAACAGTCGTTGTGGACATTTCGTCCTCCTTAAAGAGAAACAATCAGACACTACAGACACCGCACGACTCAGTGTACATATTGTGGCCTTATTTGCAATATCACCTTCATTTCCCCGCCGCTTTTATGAACGTATTAAACAATGGATGGCCGGTGAGGGGGCGGGAGGTGAATTCTGGATGAAACTGCACGGCGACGAACCATGGATGGTTTTTGAGTTCTATTATTTCAACAAGCTGTTCATCTGGCGTTGTTCCGGAAATTACTAAGCCCGCGTTTGTAAGCTGTTCCCGATAGTCATTATTGAATTCGAACCTGTGCCTATGTCTCTCCCGAATGTTTTTATTGTTATATGCAGCATATGCTTGTGTACCCTCCGCAAGTGTACAATCCCAGCCCCCTAATCTCATTGTCCCACCTTTGTCTGTGATTTTTTTTTGAGACTCCATGATGTGGATAACTTGATTTTTTGCCTTTTCATCAAATTCCTGACTTGTCGCATTTTTTATTCCCGCAACATTTCGTGCAAATTCTATAACCGCAAGTTGCATACCCAAACATAGCCCGAGATACGGAATATTATTTTCTCTCGCATATTGGATTGCCTGTATTTTTCCTTCTGTACCGCGTACGCCGAATCCGCCGGGCACTACAACGCCTTTTGCCTTTTTAAGCATAGAAAGTGCTCCGGGGTCTTTTTGCTCTATTTTTTCTGCATCTATCCAAAGGAGTTCTAAATCACACCCATTTTGCCAACACGCCGCCTTTAATGCTTCCACCATGCTTGCATACGTGTCGAGCATGGTGATATACTTCCCTACTACGGCAATTGGCATCTTTGGTTTTTCTTTTTTGATTGTTGCAACTAAATTCTGCCACGTATCACTCATACGCTTCCTATTTTTTAATCCAAGCTTTTTCATGATAACATCGTCTAGCTTGTGCTCCTCCATAATAAGAGGTACTTCGTATACACTTTTTACCGTCACGAGTGGCAATATGGCTTCTTTTTCAACATTGGTGTATAACGACATTTTCGCAATGTCTGCCTCCCCAATTTCATAATCCGTACGCGCAATTAAGACATCTGGCTGAATACCGATACTTCGAAGTTCCCGTACGCTATTTTGTGCTGGCTTTGTTTTTACTTCATCCGATGCTTTTAAATACGGCAAAAATACTACATGCACATACAACACGTTTTCCCTTCCTTCATCAAGCAACATTTGGCGTGCGCCTTCCAAGAAGTGGAACCCTTCATTATCTCCCACCGTTCCGCCTATTTCTACAATTTGTACATCAAAGTCGCCTGAAGTAGCGGACTTGCGGGCACGGAGCTTTACTTCGTTTGTGACGTGAGGAATAACTTGCACCGTTTTACCCAAATATTCGCCCCTCCGTTCACGATTTATCACTTCTTGGTAAATTTTCCCTGTCATCACAGAAGAATCCGCATTTATATTTTGATGCAAAAACCGTTCATAATGGCCTAAATCTAAATCCGCTTCTGCGCCATCGTCCGTTACAAACACTTCCCCGTGCTCTGCAGGATTTAACGTACCAGCATCGACGTTAATATATTGGTCAAATTTCTGCATGTTTACTTTAAGGCCTCTGTCTTTTAGTACATTTCCAATAGATGCTGCGGTTATACCTTTTCCGAGGCCAGATAATACTCCGCCTGTGACGAATATATATTTTGGCTTTTTATTCTTCATGGGTAGTTACTGTTACGTGCATATGAAATTCGACTCCCTGCCCCAGCTGCACTGTAACATCGTACGTGCCAAGCTTTTTGAGCGGAAATTGACCTTTGATATTTTTTAGGGGAACAGAAAGGCTAAAATCTGCATGTAACCGTTCGAGAATAGTTTTTGCTAAAATACTTCCATAAATGTCTTCCCCATTTCGAACCTTTGCCTTAATAAATATCTCGGTGTTTTCGAGTCGGTCTGCAGTTGCTTGAAATTTTTTGAGCTCTTCTTCAGCAATTTTTCTTGCAGCTGCATCTTTTGCGTTTCTTTTTTCTTGCACTTGCTTTGTTGCGAGCGCCGCTTTCCCGTTTGGAAACAGGAAATTCCGCGCATATCCATCTGGCACAGAGACAATATTCCCTGCGTTCCCTAATGTATCGATATCTTCTAGTAATAGGACTTGCAAGGTGTGTGTCATACTACTTTTTCAATTCTTCTAAAGCTCTTTGCAGCTGCTCGTCCCCCTCCGTCTCTTCGTTATTCTCAACAGTAATAGACGGTTCTATTCCCTGCTCGTTAATGGAACGGCCATTTGGGGTAAACCATTTCGCAATTGTCACTCGCAAACTGGAGCCATCTCGTAAATCAATCACTTCTTGTACCGAGCCTTTCCCGAATGATTTTACGCCAATAACTGTTGCGTTGAGATTGTCTTGCAGCGCCCCCGCAACAATTTCCGATGCTGATGCGCTGCTATGGTTCACCAACACAACTACCGGTACATCTCGAAGAATTCCTATTCCGCTCGAGCGATGTGTCGTTTCCCTCTTCCCTCGTTCAATAACAACAGGTAATCCTGCAGGTAAAAATTCTGAAGAAATATCAACAGCGGAATCTAAATATCCCCCTGGGTTGTTACGCACATCCAGAACTACGCCTTTCACGTTTTGTTTCTTGGCCTCTTTTGCTGCCTGCGTAAACTTCAGTGCCGTATCTCCGTTAAAGTTTAAGATGGAAATATGTGCAATACCGTCTTTTATTTCAAACTTAATACTTTTTACTTCAATATCATCCCGAACAATAGAAATATCTGTTGTTTCATTGGCATCCTTGTGAATAACTTTTAACTCAACTACCTCTCCTCGTGGGCCACGAATTTGTTGTACTACTTCATCAAGCGACATATCTTCCGTAATATTCTTTTTATCAACAGCCACAACAATGTCTCCTGCTTTTACCCCTGCCTTTTCTGCAGGAGATCCAGAAAGAGGAGCAATAACCACAACAAGTCCATTTTTCATGCCCATTTCTGCGCCGATTCCTGAAAAACTTCCTTTGAGGGCATCTTTAAATTGTTTTGTTGACTCCGGGTCAGAAAAAGCCGTATACGCATCGCCCGAAGCCCTTACCATTCCCTCTACGGCGCCATAGGAAAGTTTTTTTCCGTCTAGTGTGCCAATGAAGTTTTCGTGAAGTTCGTTCCATGTTTCCCAAAACGGTGAGGCAGCAAATGCATCGGCCCCCGATACAGGCTCTTGTATGTATAACGCAGGAAAGCTATATCGCCCAATAAGAATTCCAACTACCAGAAGAAGTATTACACCAAGGAATTTTTGAATCTTTTGTATCATATCATTATTAGGGAGTTAATCGCTTCACTCCTCGATATACATACGACGCCTCACGAATACTTTCTAAGTTCAGCATAAGCATAACCATGCGGCCAAACCCAATACCCGCACCTCCGTGAGGTGGGCAGCCATAGCGGAAAAAATTGAGGTAGTCTTGAATCGAACTTTCTTGCATTCCTTTTTCTTTTGCTTGTTTTTTAAGTACATCATAGCGATGTTCCCGTTGCGCACCTGTTGTAATTTCTAGCCCCTTCCATAGTAAGTCAAAGCTTAATGTAGCATTGGCATCGTCTTCTTTGCGCATGTGATAAAACGGCCGAACACTAGAAGGATATTCCGTGACAAATACAAACTCATGACCATATTGCTCTTTCGCAATAGTTCCAAGAGCACGCTCCTCTTCGGGGCTGAGGTCGCCGTCACGTTCATTTTCAATATTCTTTTTCGCCAGTAGTGCCTTGGCTTCGCTCATGGTGAGCTGAGGAAATGGGAACGAAGGAACAACAACGTCAATGCCATAATGCTCCTGAATTTCTTTACCTAATTTGTTTTTAACTTGTTCTAACGCATATGCTATTGCCTTCGACCAGATATCTATAACGTCTTGATGTGATGTAATAAAAGATATCTCAAAATCGAATCCTGTAAATTCCGTTGCATGTCTGGTTGTAAATGAAGGCTCTGCACGAAACACTGGCCCTATTTCAAACACTCGCTCAAATCCAGCTGCCATCGCCATCTGCTTATAAAATTGAGGCGACTGCGCCAAATATGCCAATTTGTCGAAGTATTTTACCTCGAACACTTCTGCGCCAGACTCGCTAGGCGAGCTCATGAGTTTTGGCGAATGAATCTGAAGAAATTTCTGTTCTATAAAAAAATCACGAAGCGCTTGTTCCAGATGTGTCCACACCTTGAATACCAAAAGCTTCTGAGGTTTGCGAAGATCAAGCCAACGATAATCCAATCGAATAGCTTGATCCGTTTCGTTTTCGCTCTTTTCAACAACTGGAATAGGTAATTGGGGGTCAGCTGCCGATATCACGGTGAGCGCCGTAACCTGAAGCTCGAAACCACTTTGTGCTTGTTTTGCTGCAACTATGATACCCTCAACGGTAATTACAGACTCTTGTGATATTTTTTTTGCAACAGAAAATGCCTCTTCGTGTTCTGGAAGAACCACACATTGCACAAGACCATCGTAATCGCGAAGTACCAGAAAAATAATCTTGCTCTGAGCACGTATCACTTGTACCCAACCAGCTAAGTGCACAGTTGTTCCAATAAGAGAAGTGTTCAAATCCCCCACCATATGAGTTCGATATTGATTTGCAGTATTCTTCACTCCTCTAGAGTACGACATCGAGAGACTATGCACAAATATTTATTGCGCACACTCTCCCAGGGGTCGTATGCCTGGGATGCACCCCGCTCCTTCAAAACGGGGTTCATAGAAAAAAGATCACTGATCGGTATCAAAAGATAATTCACAGATTGCCGTGAAGGCAACCAATTACTATAAGGGAAAGTAAATATTTTGCAAACGACCCCCGTGGTGCGAAGCACTTTACGGGGAAACAAAGCATTTTTGTAGCAAAGAGTGTTGATAGTTACGGGAGCAGGAGCTCCCACAACCGCCTTTTTGCTCAAGAGTATCAGAGCACCTTCCCCGCCGTAGGGCGAGGGGGAACTCCGATTACCTGTATTGCTCAAAGCTTCTCTTTGCCACAAAAATGCCCTATTTGGCACGTTTATTGAGTCTTTTTAAACGAACCTGGTAATATAGCATACTACTTGCCTATATGTCAATAGCGACTTTTTGACACATGTCTAGCATCATGCTATACATACTCCTGTGCCATTCGGCACGGGTTCTCTCCCAATTCACGTTTTAGGTTTTGAAAGGATTCCGGTTGTATGAATATCCCCTTACCTCGGTGCAGAAATTGTCACAGTCTTTCCTGGGGCACTCGTTTCCCAGAAGACTCTCATGCACCAACAAAGATCGTACGATTTACCTGCGCATGCAGAACCCACTTGACCTTGGCACACCAAGGCCATGAACGTGGGTTCACTATCATGTCAAAAGAGCTGGGTATCCCTATCAGTTCAAAAATCGAAAGAACGTTATCGATACTTCTGGAGAGCTACGGTCATATCCCTGACCTGCAGGACGAGCTCAACGATCACTTCATTTTTCGAATCGCAAGAACAGGAAAAAACACATTGACATGGGAAGAGATTTTTGCAACTCAGCCCATTCTTGCTGGCTTGCGTGATTCCCAACTAATCCTTTCCGCCGCAAGACGCTAAACATCGTTATCGACCATCCAATTGCACATTCACCTCTCCTATGCCCCATGGCGTACGAGAGGTTCTTTTTTTCTTCGGTTGCAATAATAGTCATTCTTACCCATAATACGAAGCACGCGCTCATAGCTCAGGGGTAGAGCAGTGGCCTTTTAAGCCAACGGTCGGGGGTTCAAATCCCTCTGGGCGCACTTCGACTCGGCCTTGCTTTTGCAAGTCCTCGCTCAGTGTAAACACTTTTATATTAAAGAAAAACTAATTGCCGGGGAATGGAAATAAAAAAATCCCCCAAGTTCTCCAGTACCGTAAAGTACTAAGAACCCAAGGGACAAAATGAACGTGGCAAAGTTAACAAGTATTGGAGTTGCAAATGTTACGCTCCAACTGCACTTCCGGCAGACGGCGCACCCCAGTTCCGAAAGGAAAAACCACGCCAGAGGCTGGGTTTGAGCATCGGAAATTTATCGCCCATAGAGAGGCACGGCACGGACATCGACTCGTAGCGAGAGCCAAAAAGATCAAGGTTGTGGCCTTTGGGGCTCTCGAGAACGTACGGAAACAAAATTCCATGAATCAGCCCATACCACGCTGAGTACGCAATTCGTCCTTCAAGCTGAATATTCTCAGAGATGAGATCGTGTTTCGTGTTAAGACGCTTGCGTCCGTCCTCGATGTCAATCAGAAGATGTGCGCCTGTGGGTACAGGATTCACGTCGGTTAAGTGTTGCGGATCGAGATAATTCTCGCCCGGCTCACGATTTACTATTATGAGTCTCATCAGTCCCTTTAAGTCGAGCGTGTCAGACCGCCGAGGAACAACGAGAAACAGTTGCGAATCGCTCGGAATGAGCGAATACAGTCGATCGACATCTTCGTCTGGCAAGTCGAGACCCTTTTCCTGGAGAATACCCACCTGGTAATCGAAGAGTTCCCGTTGGGTAGGAAGGACAAGAGGACTCTGTAGAGCATGGTATTGATCTGCAGAAACGTACGAAAAAGAAGCGGTCATGGTCATCAAACTTCACTCCAACTACGATTATTGGGACTGGAAAGAACAGGAATATACGATTGATGTAAAGTACATTAAACGCATGCACTGTGTCAACTATGCGGTGGGGCTGACTCCTTAGTTTCGTTCAAAAAGGTCCGCGCAACGTGTATAATTACGGCACCGACAGAATCTTTAGTTGTTTTCGGTCAGCTCTTGGGCAAGGATTTCTTTGCTGAGGATGTTTTTTCCTTCTTCTTTAATGACCGTGACGTATCCTGATGCGTAGTCATACGAATGAACCTTCCAACCAATATCGAATACACCACTGCTCCTACGGACATTCAAAGATCTTCCTACGTATGGAAGAAGCCCCCTGGGCATAAACTCGATCAATATTACGCTCATGTCATCAGGCT
>Ga0209541_10007618_pt1 | contig 18146 bp, 16 predicted proteins | sample RifCSPlowO2_01_FD_184027 | JGI IMG/M metagenome (GOLD analysis project Ga0209541, IMG submission 184027) | Groundwater microbial communities from Rifle, Colorado - Rifle CSP2_plank lowO2_0.1 (SPAdes) (version 2) | ecosystem: Environmental > Aquatic > Deep subsurface > Groundwater | place... | reverse complement strand
TATTCCCCGGGGCTCGCGTCCGCATCGTAAAAGATTTTGAAGGATGGCCCCGCATCCTCACCATCCAATTGCCTTAGTTCTCGCGTTCGCCGAGTTTGACTTTGACGGTTTTTTCTTTGCCGTCGCGAATAAACTTTATCTCAACCTCTTCGTTCGGCGCGAATTTGCGCAGCTCGGTAATGAGAGAATTGCTTTGATTCACTTTATTGTCATTGACCGCGGTCAACACATCGCCCTCGCGCAAACCGGCTTTTTCCGCCGGACTGCCCTTAACCACCCCCTTGATACCCTGGCTCGCGTCACTGGCGATAAGAAAACCTTCGGTGGTGGTTATTTGCATCTTATCGGCGATATCTTTGTTGAGTTCAATGGTGTTAACCCCCAGAAACGCGCGAATGATTTTGCCACTTTTTTTAACGGACTCGATGGCGCTTTTTGCCATATCGATGGGGATGGCAAAACCGATGCCCTCCGCCTGACCTTTAGCCGCCGTTGCCGTATTGATACCTATGACCTGACCACGCAAATTCACCAGGGGACCTCCGGAGTTACCAGTATTGATCGCTGTGTCGGTTTGTAAAAGTCCGTCAAGAGATTCGCTGCTTTGTTGGGCGCTAATGTCGCTCGCTACGATAGATCGTCCGAGGGCCGACAGAACGCCCGCGGTTACTGTATTTTGAAACTCACCGAGAGCATTACCGATAGCTAATACTTTTTGCCCCACTTGCAAACCATCTGACGAACCAAGCTCGACAACCGGCAAGCCCTTAGCGTCAATTTTTACCACCGCGAAATCAAGCGCCGGGTCCTGCGCCAGAACGGTTGCGTCGTATGTCTTGCCGTCATTAGTAATGACCGTGTATTTGGCGCTTGTGTCGGAAACAACATGCTTATTGGTCGCTATCAAGCCATCGGCGGTGATGATAAAACCGCTACCGCCGCCTTTTTGCTGGATGACCTGTGAGCCCTGGCCCCAAAAATCAAAAGGATTGATGGCATTGACATCTTTAGTAAAGGTGATGCTCACCACCGCTGGCGCTACTTTTTTGGCGGCATCGATGGTTGCCGACTCTTCCTCGACTTTTATCCTTTCGGTCTTAACAGCGTCGCTAACCGCCGTTTTCAGCTGGTCAATACCGAGCGCTTTTTGAACGCTTTCCGGCGCGCTCGTCGCCAAGACCAAGCCGACCACACCACCCAAAATTCCCATTATAAAACTCAAAATAATGGCGGCAACTACCAAGCCGCCGCGCGGGCGACGAGCGCGAGAAAGCGGATGCTCCGCGCCGGTATCGTCAATATAACGAATGTTTTTTGCCATGATATGGCCTCCTTAAATATTTTGGTTTTTGTTTTCTTTTTACCCTCCTCCGCATAAACCATGGCCGTAGGCCGTGATAGTTGTAAGAGAGGGTAACCACGCCGTAGCTCGTAGAGCGAAGGGTGGTATGCTACGGAAGGGTTTTCGCCTTTATTTTATCAAACGGTTGGGCACCACGCCCCTTAGGGGCGTTTGGCTCTAACGACGAATCTTTCGCTGACTCTGCCTAAATAATAGGTAATTGCCACCGCCAAAATGGTCGCCACAGCCGCATAATAAAACTTTGACCGCAGCCCGCCTTCGGCGGAAACATAGCGGTCAATTAATCCCTTAACGGCTTCGTTCCACGCCAGCGCGGCAACCAAACCGAAGGCGGCGGTAACCATGGTCGAAACCTGTTTAAAGAATTCGTATTCGATCTCTTTGCGGATTAATCTCTTGGGCACTTTCGTTTTGATACTATCCGGCATAATAACTCCCTATTTAATCATTTATAAATAACCCTGCCTAACCCACCCATTACCACCTACGCGGTGGTAATGGGGTTACCTCAATTCTTCGACTAATATTTTATTGACCATTTGCGGGTTGGCTTTTCCCTTTGACGCCTTCATTATTTGCCCCACCAAATATCCCGCCGCTGTTTTCTTCCCAGAGCGATAATCATTGACGGCCGCTTGATGGTCGGCTATTACCAGGCGCGCGACTTCTCGTATTTTATCACTGTCTGACTCTTGCGCGAACCCTCCGTCCCGCACAGCTTGTTCAATACTAACCCCCTTCTCAAGCACCTCGTTGATTAACGGGCGGATGCTTTGCGGGCCTATCGCGCCGGCCGATGAGAGCTCCGCCAATTCCACCAACTGCTCGCCGGATAGCCGCCGAGCGGCGCTGAAGTTAATGGCTAAGCTCACGGCTTTTTGCGCAACTTTATTGTCCGTTTTCTGCTTAGTAATGCTATCGAAAGTGTCAACAAGGTTATGGTCGGAAAAAATCGTTTCGATGTCGCTGTCGGATAAACCAAGTTTTTTGGCGCGCGCGATTTTGTCATCGATACTTTCCGGCAATGTAATGTTAAATTCTTTGTCGAGCGCCAGCATCGCGGGCAAGTCCGGCTCGGGAAAATAGCGGTAATCCGGCGCCAATTCTTTCGACCTTTGGCCGATTGTTACACCCTTGGCATCATCCCAGCCGCGGGTTTCCTTGCTAACTTTTTCACCCCGCGCCAGAATCTCCGTCTGCCGCTTTATCTCATACGCCAGCGCCTTTTCCACCATTAGAAATGAGTTAAGGTTTTTGATTTCAACCGGTACGCCAAGTTTTGACATTGGAAATTTGACATTTGAAATTGCTGTGACGCTGACGTTTGCGTCACAGCGGAAGTGTCCCTTTTCCATATCGGCATCCGTGATGTCCAAATAACGCACAACTAACCTTAGCCGCTGCAAAAACGCTTTGGCCTCCGCCGGGCTTTTTATCATCGGTTCGGTGACAACTTCCATCAGCGGTGTGCCGGCGCGGTTCAAGTCAACCAAAGAATAATCCTTGCCCTTAGGGTGAACCAACTTGCCGGCGTCTTCTTCCAAGTGAATGCGAGTGAGCTCGATGGCGCGGCCGCTTAAATTTATTTGCCCGCCGCGCACGATGGGGTGATCGTATTGAGAAATCTGATAACCCTTCGGCAAGTCCGGATAAAAATAATGTTTGCGGTCAAATTTTGTTAGTGGCTCGATATTGCCGCCAAGATATTTGCCGAGTTTGACCGTCCATTCTATCGCTTGCCTATTGGCTACCGGCAGAGTGCCGGGCATACCCAGGCAAATCGGGCAAACCACGGAGTTAGGCGCTTTGCCTTCGGCATTGTTATCGCAACCACAAAACATCTTGCTCTTCGTTTTGAGCTGGATGTGTATTTCTAATCCGATTGTTGGAATATATTGAGCCATTATCGATATTTAATCAATTCTTAATAAATGTGTCATTGCGAGCCCCAGTGGGGTGAAGCAATCTGACGTAATTGTCATCCCGAGCGAGGTCTGCCGAGTCGAGGGATCCCCGCCCGAACGACTTGGTCGGGCAGGCCTCCATTCCGCCCCCCATTGGGGGCTCCAGTCGGGATGACCGCGGACGGTCGGTTTGCCGCGTCGTCCCCGACCCCAGTGGGTCGGGGCTCCTCGCAATGACATCAATATAATTGTCTTCATAGTATTCTCAACCCTTCCAGGGCTTTACGGAACTGCTCAATCGCGCCCCTGGCTTGATAAAATAAAATCTCCGTATCGTGATCATGAACCAGAGTATTACGCAGCTTATGACCGTCCCAGGCCGCCTGATAGCTTACACGGTCGTGAAACAGGTTCTGGCTATTTTTCAGGCGCTCACCCATAGTTTCACCTCGCGCGTCAAACCCTTTTAAGCAATAATCAAGTAGTTTGTCGGCATTGATAACAGCTGACTGATAGTGAGCCGGTCCGGTTTGTTTGAGGGAAAGATTTATCTCCCGCCAGCGCTCTACCACCAAAGCGCGGTCAAGCTTCCCTGAATTTTGGCGGTTCTTTTTCGCTCTTCCGCTTGCAAATATTTTTTTGACTAGGCGGGCAAATCCCCAGACCAACTTAGTCTCCCACGTTTCTTTTGTTTTAACCACGGTTACCGCCTACATAATTTTCATACGCCACGGCTAAATCTAAAATAGTCGCGTCATCGTCAAAACGGCCGGATAATTGCATGCCGACCGGCAAACCGTCAACCGGCTCAACGGGTACCGAAATGGAGGGAATGCCAGCCAGGTTTACCGGTACGGTATATATATCACTCAAGTACATCTGGAGCGGGTCGTTGACCTTCTCGCCAAACTTAAAAGCCGGTGTCGGGGAAGTGGGTCCGGCAACGACATCAACCTCGCGGAAGACCCGCTCGAATTCCATCTTTATCGCTTCGCGCGCTTTCTGCGCTTGGCCATAGTAGGCATCGTAATAGCCGGCCGATGAAACATAAGTGCCCAGTACTATCCGCCTTTTGGCTTCAGCGCCAAAATACTTCGACCTAGTTTTTATGTAAACATCCTGCAGGGTTTTGGCTTGGCCCGCAACCGAGCTGCCGTACTTGATGCCGTCAAAGCGCGACAGGTTGCTGGCCACTTCAACCGGCATAATAATATAATATACCGCCAGCGCGAAAGGTGAAGCCGGCAAACTGATATCTTTGACAACACAACCCATCTTTTTGAGTGCGTCTATTCCCTTTTCTACCGAACGCCTAACACCGTCATCCAAACCGTCGCTTTCAAAAAATTCTTTGGGCAAACCGACCTTCAAGCCTTCAAGCGGCCGCGCTTTGGCGGGCGTGACTTTAAGCGAGGTGGAATCAAGCTTGTCATAGCTAGTGATTGCTTCATAGAGAATTTTGGCATCAGCAGCTGTTTTGGTCAGAGGACCGATTTGGTCAAGACTCGATGCCATAGCCAACAAGCCATATCTAGAAACACGGCCGTACGTCGGCTTGAAGCCGTAGATGCCGCATAAACTCGCCGGCTGGCGGATAGAACCGCCGGTATCTGACCCAAGGGCCGCGACACACAAATCGCCGGCAACAGCCGCCGCCGAACCGCCGCTTGAACCGCCGGGAACCCTTTCTTTATCTGCGGGATTCAAGGTGGGGCCATAAGCGGAGTTTTCCGTCGATGAGCCCATAGCAAACTCGTCGAGATTGGTTTTACCTAAAAAAACAGCGTTTTGCTCTTTTAGCTTCTCCACGACGGTGGCGTCGAACGGAGGAATATAACCATCAAGAATTTTGGACGAGGCCGTCGTGCGCAATCCTTTGGTTGAGACAACGTCTTTAATGGCGAGAGGGATACCGGTGAGGGGCTGGGCATGAGAGCTTCTAATGGCTTGGTCGGCGGCGGCGGCACCAGCGAGCGCGCCCTTCTCATCCACCGTAACGAAGGCATTTAGGTCGCTCTTTTTGATATTACGTATGTAATCCCTCGTAAGTTCAACGGCGCTGGTTTTTCCGCTGCGCAATGCATCACGCGCCATGCTAATAGTAAGCCCTTTACTCATCATCGCCACCCAATATTGCCGGCACTTTAATATGAGTTCCTTCAAGCTCCGGAACGTCGGCTAATAAATCTTCGATTGATACCGGTGAGGGACACACTGCATCCGCGCGCCAGATATTTTTTAATTCGCGGGTAGCAAGTTTGGAATTTGCACCTTTCTGGGTATCTTGGACAAGACCATTAACCTTGCCCACATAACCCAATATCTCGTCAAGTTGACAGGCGTATTTCTCAAGATCATCTTTTTCGAGCGCGAGCTTCGCGAGGGAAGCGACTCGCGCCGCCTCATGAGTAGAAATGGAAGATTTTGCCATATGCTCTTACTCTAACACGACAGGAGTAGGAGTTCAATCATAATATCTCACGCGAATACACGCGAATAGGAACACGCCACCGCCTCCGGGCAGGGTCCCGCCAACGGCGGGAAATTAACACTCGAATAAACACTCTAATCCAGCAAACAGGGGTTAAGGGTGGCATTAAACGCGGATGTAGCGGCGGATACTGATTTCACTACAAACCACACCCAATGCCAAGCCGGCCACTAACTGGCTCAACATAATAGTGCCGAAGTGTCCCCCGATAGACTTGAGAATATCCATATCCAAACTTAGCAAGAAGCTCTGGCTAAGTCCGGAAAAATATTTGGTGCCGAAATATATTATGACGAAAGACATTAGAGCCGCGACAACGCCGTAAAGCGCGCCCTCGACATAAAACGGAATTTTAACATAGGCGCGGCTGGCGCCAACCAAACGCATAACCTCGATTTCGTCGCGTCGGGCGTAAATCGCCATTTGGATGGTGTTGAGCGTCACAAAAATCGCCACTACCACGAAAATGACCGTGAGGTAAGCAGCGGTTTTTTTAATAAATTTCGTGCCGTTGTTAATGCGCTCAATGAGGAGCTTATTGTCGTCATAGCTGAAATTATAAATAATCGGTTGATAGGTCGGTTGTTTGACAATCGTCTCAACTTTGCTTAGATTATCCAGCTCGACCGAACGAACGCGCAATCCGCGGGGCAGGGGATTATTGGAAGCGTCTATTAAATCGCGCGTGCTCTGTTTAATATCAGCGCGGCTTTTGAAATCGGCCAGGGCGTCTTCTTTTGAAATGTAACTCGCCACCACGCCGGCTTGGCTAGAGAGCGCCTGCTGGAGATTTTGGATGTCACCTTCCTCCGCCGCCTCGGTAAAATCAACTTGGACGGTAACTTTGTTTTTCAATGCTTTGGAGACGTTATTAGCGAAAAAACTCAAAACCACAAAAGTGCCCATCATAATGAGGGTCATCATAATAATAAGAACCGCGGCGACACTCATCCACTTATTGCGCCAGAAATTTACCAAGCCCAAAATAACAACTCTTCTCAAGCGAACAATCATGATTCGCCTCCCCCGCTGTGGCTCTTTTTCGCCGGCTGGTCGCTGACAACCTTACCGGTGTTAAAGGTAATGACTCTTTTCTTAAGAGCATTGACTATACCTGAATCATGGGTCGCCAGAATAACGATGGTGCCCGTTTCATTAATACGCAGCAGGAGGTCAACCACTTCCGCTGTGTTGCGGTCATCCAAGTTGCCAGTCGGCTCATCAGCAATTAGAAGTTTGGGATTGTGAACCATGGCGCGGGCTATGCTGGCGCGCTGCTGTTCGCCGCCGGAGATTTCATTGGGATAATTCTTCGCTCTGTTTGCCAAGCCGACCAATCGCAAGATGCGCGGCACCCGGTCACGAATAATCTCATCCGATTCATCAGCCACCTCCAGCGCGTAAGCGACATTTTCGTAAACGGTTTTGTTGGGCAACAACTTAAAGTCCTGAAAGACAATGCCGACATTGCGGCGATAGTAGGGCAAATCCCTCTCCCGCACGCGAGTGATATCGCGTCCCGCCACCATAATTTTACCCTCCGTCGGCACTTCTTCGCGTACCAGCAGACGGATAAGAGTTGACTTGCCAGCGCCCGAAGGTCCGACCAACACCACAAACTCGCCCTTGTGGATGGTAAGGTTAACATTGTCAAGCGCCGTGATTCGGTTCTGGTAACGCTTGGTAACTTTGATGAACTGAATAATGACTCCTGAGTCAGATATCAAAGGAATCCTCCAAAATAAATTATACCATAAATAGATACAAAGTTTTCCGAATTTATCACTCGAATACACGCGAATAAGACGCGAATGACACTCGAATATCACACGCTAATCCAAAACAAACAACGGGGGCTAAGTGCGGCGGAGCCAAGCTTTGAGTTTGGCGAGGGGCCAAGTATTGATAACTTCGGCGGCGGTCAGCCAGCCGCGGCGTGCCGTGGCGACGCCATAGGGCATAAAAGACAGATGGTCGGGCGAGTGAGCGTCGGTATTGACGACAAACATCGTGCCGATTTTACGCGCAACGTGAATGAGATTGTCCGGCAAATCAAGGCGGTCGGGAAACGAGTTTATTTCCAGCGCCACATGGCGCGCCGCGCAGGCGCGAAAAACCTTTGGCCAATCGGCTTTAATACCTTCTCGGCGCCCGAGTAGGCGGCCGGTGGGGTGTCCCAGAATATCGACCAGCCCCGTGTCTATCGCCTTTATCAGCCGATGGGTGGTGACGGAAGGGATTTGGTAAAAGCTCGAATGGACCGAACCGACTATGATGTCGAGCTCGCGCAGAAGTTCGTCGTCCATATCGAGGTCGCCGTTGGCCCGGATATCAACCTCGATGCTAGCCAGAACAGCCGGCGCGCCATGGGCGGCATTCCACTTCTTAATTTCGGTGATTTGCCGGCGTACTTTTTTGGCGTCCTGGCCGCCGGCTATGCCCAGCCCCTGGGAGTGGTCGGTGACTGCCATATAGCCATATCCCAGATCTTTATTTTTTTGCCACATAGTACCGAGGTCGGCCGTGCCATCGGAGCGGTTGGTGTGCATCTGCAAATCACCTTTTATATCGTCGATTTTCAACAATTTAGGGATTTGATGCTTCATCGCCAACTCGAGCTCGCCGCGGTCCTCTCTCATCTCCGGCGGCAAATAGTCCATACCCGCGAAGTGGTAAACATCCTTTTCGTCGGCGCACCGCACGGTTTCACCGGCCTTGGCGGCATTCAACACGCGTTTTTGCGCTGGGCTCGTTTCAAATGTTGCAATAGGCCAGCGGCCGCCTTTTAATTTTTTTATGCCGTGCTCGGAAAAACTCAAACCCTTGGATTGTAGATATGTCCTGAACGCAACGTTGTGTTCTTTGCTGCCGGTGAAATGCTGGAGGAGGGAGCCGTACTCGGCGGCCGGCATAATTTCTAAATCTATTTGAATGCTGTCACCGGTCACCACGGTGGCTTTGGCTTCGCCATGCGCCAGAACTTTACCCTTCACCAAATTCAAAAAAGTGTCAATGGTTTCTTCGGGCGCGGCGCTGGCGGCGATAAGGTCAATATCGCCAACGGTTTCTTTCATACGACGCAAACTGCCGACATAGTCCGCGCGCGAAACTTCTCTCTTTTCGCGCAGGGCGGCAATCACCGTTTCGGCAATGGGCAATACTTCGGAAATTAAATGGCGGCCGCGTGAGGATTTGAGCAGTGTTATGCCGCGCAATACATTGGCTATCGACTTCTCGCGAAATTTGCCAAGTTGGGTTTGCCCAAATAGCTTTTGGTACAGTTCGTTGATATCCTGCGCCTTAGTGAGGCGATAGAGCTTGCGGGCGCTCTTGGGCCCGACAGATGGAATTTTGGCAAACTCAATTTCAGCGTTGGGCACTTTCTTTTTGATGCGTTCGAGATACGCCAGCTTGCCGGTTTTTATAAGCTCTTCGATTTTTTCGGCAATGCTCGGGCCGACAGCGGGAATTTTCTCCAATCCTTTAATGCCTTTTTGCTCGTAAACATCGGCGAGTTCTCGGCTCCATGTGGTAATTTTCTGACCGGCTTGCCTGTACGCCAAAAACCGAAAGCGGTCATTGGGATTTTTTAGTTCCAAAATATCCCCTATTCCATATAGCACATCTGCAATCTCTTTGTTGGTCATAGTCCAAATTCAAAATTAAAAATGGAAAATTAATATTGACACTTCCATTGTATTACCAACAACAATACTTTCAAGTATATTCTTTCGTTTAGTAAACTTCCTTCGCTTGATTATATTTAATACCAATATTATCGGCCGTGACAATGTTTATATTTTTTTGGCGTTCCATCCGGTTTCTTCGCTCCGCATGGACAGGGTTCGTTGCGGCCGACTTTGGGAATGGCGCCGCTTGATGTGTTGGGAGTCGATGGTTGGGGGCTTGGCGTACTATTTCCAGCGGTTCTGATTGATACCTCGACGCCGCCGGTTGAGACGGGTGACTGCTCTTTAACCGGCGCGGGCAAGTTTTCCACCTCGCCTCCCGGCATAACGGATTCTGAACGCGGCACTGTTTGGATGCCGCCGCCCGCCAAGTCCTCATCGGCGCCCCGCAACTGCATCTTCTCTGCCACCGGCGCTGGCGCTGGCGGCGCGCCCTGGACTTCAAGTTTCAAAAGCACATCAACCACTTCGCCGTCAATTTCTCGGACCAATCGCTCAAACATCTTAAACGATTCCTGCTTATAAACCACCAGCGGGTCAACCTGGCCGTAACCGCGCAGACCGATGGAATCGCGCAAGGCATCCATGGTATTTAAATGCTCAATCCACGAGCGGTCAATCACCGCCATATAAACCGCGCGCTCGGCTTGCTTCAAGGTTGCCAGGCCGTATTTTTTTATTTGATTCTCGTACAACGCCCGCTCTTCGTCGCTCATCAGAGCCAATATCTTGTCGTGCAGCCAGCTGTCTTCGGCCGGGTTCATGGTCAGAAGTTTGCGGCGGCGGCCGTAAATAACTTCCCTGTGCTTATTGGCAATGTCGTCGTACTCAACAAGGTGTTTCCGAATATCGAAGTTATGTCCTTCCACACGCCTTTGCGCCGATTCGATGGAGCGAGAAATAAGCCCGTGCTCGATGGGCTGATCATCCGCCAGGCCGATGCGCCCCATAATACTCTTGAGACGCTCGCCGCCAAATATGCGCATAAGGTCGTCTTCCAGCGAGATGAAAAACATGCTGGCGCCCGGGTCACCTTGGCGACCGCTGCGGCCGCGCAACTGGTTGTCGATGCGACGCGATTCGTGCCGTTCGGTGCCGATAACAAACAGCCCACCGGCTTCCACGACATCGGCCGATTCTTTCGGCTTTTTTGGCACTCCCCCCAAGATAATATCAACGCCGCGGCCGGCCATATTGGTCGCCACCGTCACCGCGCCGGCGCGGCCGGCCTGGGCGATAATTTGGGCTTCTCGTTCGTGATTTTTGGCGTTTAATACTTCGTGTTTCACGCCACGCTGGCGAAGCATTTTACTTAATAGTTCCGATTTAATAATGGAAATAGTGCCGACCAATACCGGTTGGCCGGCGCGGTGAAGCTCGGTGATTTTTTCGGCAATGGCGTTGAACTTCGCCTCACCGGTCTTATAGATTTGGTCGTGAGAGTCGCGGCGCACCATCGGCATATTAGTCGGTACCGTTACTACATCGAGCTTGTAGATTTTGTGAAATTCCTCCGCTTCCGTTTCCGCCGTACCGGTCATACCGGACAATTTCTTATACAAGCGAAAGAGATTTTGAAAGGAAATTGTCGCCAGTGTTTCACTTTCCCTTTGCACTTCAACACCCTCTTTGGCTTCGATAGCTTGGTGCAAGCCCTCCGAATAACGCCGGCCGGGCATAAGGCGGCCGGTAAACTCATCGACAATAATGACTTCGTTTTCTTTTACGACATAATCGCGGTCTTTTTTAAAAAGTATTTGCGCCTTGAGCGCTTCCTCTAAGTGATGCACGAGCGTGATATTACTTGCGCTGTAAAGTCCCTTCACTCCCAACAACCGCTCGACTTTTTGGATGCCGGCATCACTAATGCTTACCGCGCGGTCTTTTTCATCAAGCTTGTAGTCCTCATCTGCCTTGAGCTGTGGGGCTATGCCAGCAAAGCGAGCGTAAAGCGACGCCGACTCCTCGGCCGGCGCCGAGATAATGAGCGGCGTGCGCGCTTCATCGATAAGAATCGAGTCCACTTCGTCAACGATGGCAAAATGCAAACCTCGTTGGGCGAGATGGCTAACATCGCGCGCCATATTGTCGCGCAGATAATCGAAACCGAATTCGTTATTTGTGCCGTAGGTAATATCGGCGGCGTAGCTCGCGCGGCGGTCGCAAGGCCGCAAGTTTTCCATCTGAACCTGCGCCGGGTTCAGGTCATCCTCGCCTTCTTTTGACTCCGGCTTAAAGTCCGGGTCGAATAAATATGATATGCCCTGATTTTGGATAATGCCGGTCGTGAGACCCAACTGGTGATATATTTTTCCCATCCACTCGCCGTCGCGGCGCGCCAAATAATCATTGACAGTGACAATGTGCACACCCTTGCCTTTGAGGGCGTTTAAATATGCGGGCAGAGTTGCCGCCAGAGTTTTGCCTTCGCCGGTTTTCATCTCGGCGATTTTCCCTTCGTGAAGTACCATGCCGCCTATGAGCTGAACGTCGAAGTGCCTTTGTCCCAAAACGCGCTTGGCGGTTTCGCGCACCGCGGCGAACGCCTCCGGTAAGATGCTGTCGAGCTTCGCGCCTTGCGACAAGCGCCCTTTGAATTCCGCTGTTTTCCCTTTGAGCGCTTTGTCCGATAATTTCTCGAATGTTGGCGCGAGTTCGTTAATTTGCGCCACAATACTTGTATGGCGGTTGATTTCCTTTTGATTGTAACCGCCGAAGAAACGGTCGAATAAACCCATAATTACCTCGATATAAGATTAACACAGCCCTAGCCCGAAGTCGAGAACAAACAACAAGCCGTAAAGCTATAAGGGGGGATTAACCACTTACGGCTTTACAGCTCTATGGCTCTATGGCATACGCCGGCGGCGGACTTTGTGCCAGAGGCCGCGGGGGAGTTCTTTGATTTTTGCAAGATAATAACGGTGTTTTTTACTGTCAAATTTTTTCAGCTCATGGTACTTGTCAATCAAACGGCGCAAGCGGCTGTCAGCCGCATCAATCGCCACAAGAAAGTCGGGGAGCGCTTTTGACTTAACAAAAAACGGTTTCTTGGCGCCGGGCGGGCGCATGGCAATATGAACTATTTTATTGCCGTCGCGCTTGGGGCCGGATTTTTCTTCAAAAGTGCACTCAACCACCGACGAGCTCGGCACCAACATTTCATATTTCAATACCTTCTTGCGCAAGTAACGCTTTGCTTCGTCATTTATCTTTGTGTGAACTGTCCGAATTAATATTTGCATAAGATTATCTTAAAACTTATAACGCAAATCGTAAAACCGCGGTTATTTTTTGATGCTGTCGAAGCCGGTGTAGGCGGCGAGAGCTTGAGGGATACGGATGCTGCCGTCTTTTTGCTGATGAACTTCAAGCAGGGGAATGAGGACGCGCGGGCTGGCGATAGCAGTGTTGTTGAGCGTATGGACAAAGCCGGTCTTACCGTCGGCCGAGCGATATTTTATGCCGAGGCGGCGCGCTTGATAATCGGTATCATGGGAGCAAGAATGCGTTTCACCCCAGCCGGAAGTGGTCGGGATCCACGCTTCAATGTCGAACTTTTTGTATTGTGGCAAACCCAGGTCGCCGCCGCAGTTCAAAACCACGCGGTAGGGGAGTTCGAGCTTTTGCATAATCTCTTCCGAGATTGCAAGCAGTTTCTTGTGCTCTTCTTCCGACTTATCCGGCAGACATAGGACAAACATTTCAATTTTATGAAATTGATGCACGCGGTATAGCCCGCTCCCCTTCTTGCCATAACTCCCCGCCTCGCGTCTGAAACACGCCGAGAAACCGCCATAACGCAACGGCAAATCTTTTTCCTCAATAATTTCGTCCATATGATAACCAGCCAAGCCGACTTCGGCGGTGCCGGCCAAGTACAAGTCGTCTTTGGGCAGGTGATAAGCATCGTCTTCCGGCGGAAAATGGGCCGCCCCATACATAACTTCGCGCCGCGCCAGGTCAGGGACGGTGAGCGGCGTAAAACCGTGGCGAGCAAGAGTATCCATCGCCAAACGCATAACCGACATTTCCAAAACAACCATTTGGTTTTTGAGATAATAGAATTTATTGCCGGCAACTTTAGTTGCCCGCTCAATATCGGCCAGGTCCAATTCCTTAACGAGTTCTTCGTGCGCGCGTGGCTTGAAATCAAACGATGGTTTTTCTCCCCATGTTTTGATTTCTTGATTGTCGGCATCACTTTCCCCCTCCGGCACGTCATCGGCGGGAATGTTGGGTACCGCCAGCCATAACTTTTGGAACTCATCGGTTACCGATTGAAGTTCCTTTTCTTGCTGTCCCAGCTCGTGCGCCAACACTTTCATATCGGCTAATCCCTGCTCGCGGTCGGCGGCGGGAAGTTTACCGACCTTTTGATTAAATCCACGCTGCTCCGCGCGCTTGGCATCTACCAAACTTATGAGCGCGCGGCGTTTCTCGTCGAGACCCACAAGCTGGTCAAAATTAATATTAACCCGCTTGCGCCTTAGCGCGTCTTTGACTTTCTCGGGCTCGCGGCGCAACAGAGAAAAATCAAGCATGGTACAACCTTCCGTTAAGCAATCTTCGTAATTTTATATTCCACCACTCCGTCCGGTGTTTTTACGCCGACTCTGTCCCCCGCCCCGTGCCCCATAAGCGCGCTGCCGATGGGCGATTCGTGGGAAATCATGCCGCTTGAAGGGTCCGATTCGTTAGGCCCCACAATAGTAAAATCGTATGAAGCGCTGGCGACCGCCACCGTTACTTTTGAGCCCAGCGCCACCTCGCCCTTTTTGCCGCTATGAGCCACTTCGGCGCCCTTTATCATGGCTTCCAATTCTTGGATGCGACCTTCAATAAACGCCTGCTCCTCGCGCGCGTCTTGATAGTCGGCATTCTCCGACAGGTCGCCCAGTTCCCGCGCCGCTTTGATACGGGCAATCACCGACGGCCGTTTTTGGGTCTTTAATTCAGCCAGCTCATCCTTGAGCTTTTCCAGACCCGTTTGGGTCATAATGATTTTGACCATATTCTCCTCTACGCTTCTAATATTATAATAGCCCATTACTCCAGGGCTTCAATATGCGCAGCATACCACTCATAGGCCGCCTTAGCAACGGGTGCCGCCGTCATATATCCTTCACCACCGCCTTCGACAAAAACCGTGATGACGATTTTCGGGTCATTGAAGGGGGCAAAGGATGTAAACCAGGCATGCAATTTGCCCTCGCTACCGAATTGGGCCGTACCGGTTTTGCCGGCGACCGCCACCGGAAAACCGTCACCGAAAGTTGACCGGCCGCTGCCGGCAGTTATGGTTTGCCTCATACCCTCTCGCACTATGCGCAAATTATCGGCGCTGGCCACCGCCGCCCCCCGCGTCGTCGGGGCAATATCCCGCACCTTTTGCCCATCGGGCGCAATAACCGCTCGACCGACTTTCGGTTCATAAAATGTGCCGCCGTTCGCTACCGCAGCAGTCGCCGCGGCAATTTCCATGGGGGTAACCAATATATCGCCCTGCCCGATGGCCATATGATAAGTATCACCTATGTACCATTTTTCTTTTTTATATTTCTCTTTCCATTCGGGGCTTGGCACTAAACCTTTTTTTTCGCCCGGCAGGTCAATGCCGGTCGGCGCGGCAAAACCGTACTGCTCCAAATAACGGCCTAAGCGACTAGAACCCAGCCCACCGATATTGCCGTAGCCGCCACCAATGGTATAGAAAAAAACATTGTTACTTTCGGCGATGGCTTTTTTGACATTGGCGGAACCATGAGCTTTCCAGTCGGGAAAAACCCATTCGCCGATTTTTATTTCCGGCGGGGTGATGAGCGTGGTTTGCTCGCCGATTACGCCTGCCTCCAGCGCCCCCGTAGCAACAAAGGGCTTGATGGTTGAACCGGGCGGATAAACGCCGGCGATAGCGCGGTTAAGCAGGGACTTGTCGGGATTGTCCAGGAGCGCCTGATACTGTTCGGGATTCACCGAACCGGCAAAAATATTGGGGTCGTAATCGGGCAAGCTTACCAAGCTGATTATGCCGCCGTTTCTCGGGTCCATAGCGATGGCGACCGCCGACTTGCTTTGAGTTTTCTCCATAGCAAGACGCAAATTATCAGCCAATACTTGCTGCAGTCCATTGTCGAGCGCCAATTGTAAGGTATTGCCGGTTACCGGCGTCAAAGTATCAATAAACCGTCGAATCAAGCCGGCGCTGTCAATCTCCACCCGTTCTTCACCCGCCCGCCCTCTCAACTCAATGTCGTAAGAATATTCGATGCCGGTTTTGCCGATTTCGCTGCCGCTCGGGTAGTCCGGGTAGCGTGATATCTCATCGTCGTTCATCTTGCCCGTATAGCCGATAATATGCGCGACGGGCAAGCCGGTTTGATAATACCTCTTCGGCTGGGCGCTGACGTTGACGGCGGGAACATCCGGGAGTTGAATTTTCCAAGTTATGGCGCGGTCGCGGTCAAGATTGATAAAAAGCTCCAACGGCTCAAAACCGCGCGCGCGCGCCTGCTTTATTTCCGCGGCCAAATCGCCTTGGTAGCCGGTGACACTGACAATGCGCGCCACAGTTTCCTGTTGTTCGCTGACCGAGCGCGGCATATTGTAAGGATAAATAAACAATGAGTAATCGGCAGTGTTGCTGGCCAATATGCTGCCATGGCGGTCCATAATGTTGCCGCGCGGGGCTTCCACTAAGCGGCTTCTGATGTGGTTGCCCTCCGCTTGCAGGCGATAGCCGTAACCGCGCGCTATTTGCAGATTGGCGAGCCGTAAGAAAAAAATGCCGACCAAGACCAGTATGAGCCCGTAATAGATGCCGACTCTTGTTTTGAGTTTATGGTCGCGGCCGGGACCGTATTCGTTCCAGCTATAGTCAGTGTAGCGCCACTCCAAACTACTCCGGTCGGTCGTCGCTAGACGGTGAACGGCGCGGTTTTGGGGGTCAAAGATATTGTTTTTTCGAAACTTTTTGACGGGCCACATAAAATATTCCGTATACAATTAAGATGATGGTTGTAACAATAACTCTACCTACCAGCGGCCAACTGATGGCCTGTCCCGTCACCGCCATAAATAGTAGCTGGTTTATGCTTAGTGCGACTAAGCTGACAACCGCTGACAGGATAATATGGCTCACGGGAAGATAACGGTTGTAAATAAAGTTCATCGCCTCGCCGCCAAGAAAAAAGATTACAAGTTGCGCCAGGACTGTTAACGGCGAGGCGACAAATAAGCTCCATGCGGAAAAAGAAAGTAGCCAGAGCCAACGCGCGCTCGTGTTTTTATGATAGACGGCAATTACTATGCCGACCCACAGCCAAATAGGAATAAGCCATAGTGGCCACCAGGCCGCCGCGACCATATCGAGCCATATTGCCACAAGCCCCAAAAGATATATTGAACGGTGCATTTATTCTTTTATTAACACAATAACGACTTCGAGGCGGGAAAAATTGAGGGGGGAGTCGGCAAGTACCTGCTGGAAGATGTCGCCCTGATGGCGAATCACTCGCCGCACGGTACCCACTGCGATATCGGGGATAATGAAATTACCGACATCTTGCGTGATGACCATTTCGCTTTCTTTGATAGCGGCGTCCAGAGGAATATCGCTCACGAGCAAACCGTCCAAACCGCCCCTGACGACGCCGGTGCCGCGCGAATCTTGCAATATGACCGGCAGTGTCAGCTGGCCGTTGATTACTACGCTAACTTGGCTCGTGGTCTGCGTTGTTGATACAATTTGTCCCACCAAATAACCCTGCGCGACGACGGTTTGTCCTTTTTGTAAGCCATCACGCTCGCCTCGGTCGATAATCATCGTTTGAAGATAGTTCACGGGCGTATGTCCTATTACCCGAGCTGTTATGGGACGGTATCCGCGCACCGACGGCTCGGCGCCGGCTTCCTTTTTAAGTGCGGTGTTTTCCTTTTCGACTTCCTTGAGATGCGCCAGCTCCGATTGCAGCCGCTGGTTCTCCTCGCGCAGTTGTTTGTTTTCCGTATCAAGCGAGGTCAAACGGGCAAGGGCGGATACCTTGTCGCTCCCAAGCTGGCCGGCGGCGCCAACAATGTAAGCCGACTGGCCAACCGACCTTTGCCACCAAGACCGGCTCAATGGCCAGAGACCGAGCAGAGCCGTTAAGGCAATCCAGATAAATGGGTTAATAAGCCGTCGCCACATAGGTATTAGTTTAAAGTCGCGTGCCGCAACTTGCAAGAGACCTTAATTGCGTGAACTAAAATACCCCTTGTGTCATTGCGAGCCCCGAGCGGTTACGATCGTGGGCGCGGCCCGCCTCGATAAAGAGCCGTGTTCTGTCGGGCTTATTACGCTCGAATAGAACACGAGAATAGGTAAACCGCTCTGCACACTTCCGAAGTGTGCAATTTGCAGGTTCAGATTTTAGAGTTTGGGCATACAAAGTATCCTGCAGGCGAATACCACCCCACCAGCTCCCCTCCCTCGGTGTGACTCGGGACAGGCTTACTAAGAGGGGGAGCCCGCCCGACTCGAAGTCGGTCGAGGCGGGGTTGGTGGGGTGAATATGTAAGCTGTGTGGAGTTTAATTCAAAAAGCCGAATGTTAAGGGTAAAAGAGAACCGTCCCCTTTGTCATGAGCCCTTTTTATAAAGGTTCTGGCGAGTATTTTTTATAAAGACAATTTTGATATTTTGTAAAAAAGTTTCGGGGG
>Ga0209541_10007616_pt1 | contig 18148 bp, 23 predicted proteins | sample RifCSPlowO2_01_FD_184027 | JGI IMG/M metagenome (GOLD analysis project Ga0209541, IMG submission 184027) | Groundwater microbial communities from Rifle, Colorado - Rifle CSP2_plank lowO2_0.1 (SPAdes) (version 2) | ecosystem: Environmental > Aquatic > Deep subsurface > Groundwater | place... | reverse complement strand
ATTTATGGGAAACGTTTATATAATTACTAAAGGGCAAGTCTTAACTGGGGTTGATTAGTAATATGAAAGATATTCAAAGTAAATTTTTTTATGTATTTATTTTAATAACTTTTCTAATTGCAATAACCTCTAGCTATTTTTTAATCTTTCTAAGAAATCCTTTACTATTTGCTGTAACTACCTTGGCTATAATTGTTACGCTTGCAGTTATAATCTTTTTTAGAGAAAATATAGGAAATCTATTAAAAAAGTTTGTCTATCCTAAAAGAAAAGTTATTTTTTATGGAATTCTGACGGTTTTTGCTCTAATTACCTTAATGATTATATTTATTTTTCCTTCAGTTCCAATAAGTGACTTTAACACATATAATAACCTAGCACAATCATTTTCAGAAAAACTAAGTTATGTGGATTCTGAAGGTAATCTTACAGCATATAGGCCAATGGGTTATCCTGTATTCCTTGGCATCTTCTATTACGTCTTTGGATATAGTATTATTCTTCCAAAAATATTGAATATTCTATTATCGCTTCTTAGTATTTACTTGGTTTTTTTAATTTCAAGAACAATTTTCAATGACAAAGTTGCTATTCTCGCTTCATTTTTTTATTCATTTATTCCTTCTACTTTGTTCTACATTAATCAGACGAATAGCGAGATTCTTTATACTGCTCTTTTATTATTAACTTTATATTTTTATGTTAGAATTCCAAACAGCTTATCAAACAACCTCTTGGTTGGACTCTTTTTAGGGCTAGCATTAGTTGTAAGGCCATCTGCATTGATTCTTATCTTCTTTATCTTCATAGATATAGTTTTTAGGAGTTTTCAAAAGAATAAAAGAAGATTTAAGTTAATACTTAGAAGTTTTGTGCCAATTCTTGTTGTTTTTTTATTTATTCTAGCCATTTTGTTAGTACGTAATAATGCTGCAGTTGGTGCTTATACTCTTCCAACATACGGGGGGGAAGTTTTGTTTAATTCTCTATATAAAAATAATGTTGGCAGTTATGATCAAGGGCTTGGATATAAGTATATAAAATCTATAGAATCCAATGAGGTAGAGCGTAATAGGCTGGGTTATAAGTTATCTAAAGATCTTATTCTTCAAGATCCTGTTCATTTCCTTAAATTAGGAGTAAGAAAGCAATATGGGCTTTATACCTCAAATGATATTTTTATAAAGCATGGATTAACTAAGGACAAGGATAGGAGCCTTTATTCTGTTTATAAACCCCTTTTGTACGTAGACCATGTTATTTATGCTTTAATCTTTATTTTTGGCTTGTTGGGTTTTATTTGCTATAGAAAAGGCCTTTTGGACAAGAATTACACAATATTATTTTTATTTATATGGTCTACTATGGTTCTACATTTCATAACTGAATCCCAAGCAAGATATCACTTTCCGCTAATCCCGGTATATGCTATTTTTGCTGGTTATTTTATTTATTCTTACTTTAGATGATTTGTTGTCACTAAAGCCCGCAAAAGATAAATAGTTAATCTTAAATATTATATTTTTTAATTCTAATTTATGAAGAAAAAAGTTCTTGTTACAGGCGCTCCTGGATGGTTAGGTACTCGTTTAGTAGAGGATTTAGTAAATAAAAAGAGAAAGGTACGTTGTTTGGTTCTTAGAGGCATAGATGTTTCAGATCTTACAAAGTTGAAGGGTGTTGAGTTGTTTTATGGCGATATTACTAAACCAAGTACTTTAGAAGGCGTTACTAAAGATGTGGAGACTGTTTTTCATTGTATTGGTATTATCCATCCTAAAACAGCAAAGGGCTTTTTTGAGATAAATTATAATGGTACGAGGAATATCCTTAATCAGTGTATTAAAAACAGCGTTAAAAGGTTTATCCATATTAGCAGTAATGCTGCACAAGGATTTAACCTTAGTAGAGATAAACTTATGGATGAAAATGGTCCTATGAGGCCAGAAAGCAATTATGGCCTTAGCAAATATAGGGCTGAAAAGCTGATTGATTACTTCCATAAACGTTATGGTCTAGAAACTGTAATTTTAAGGCCCTGCCTTTTTTATGGGATTAGGCAGCCTAGTAGATTTACCAAATTTATGAATATGGTTAGGTCTGGAAGGCCTTTGGTGTTTGGCAGTGGTAAGAATTTGAGAAGTATGACGCATATTGATAATCTGGTTCAAGCTTGTTTATTAGCTGAAAAAAGTAAAAAAGCGAATTGTAAAGTATATTGGATAGCTGACAAAAAACCTTATACCACTATTGAAATTATACGGACTATTGCAGACGAATTTAATGTAAAATTAAAACCTATTTATCTGCCGGAATTTCTTTCCAGAGTCTGTGAACAGATTGATATTCTTTTAGGAAATATGGGATTCTATTCTTTAAACTTCCATGTAGTTGGAGAATCTTACCGGAATATTGGATGTAGTATAAAAAAAGCTGAAGAAGAGCTAGGTTATAAACCAAAGTTTTATCTTAAAAAAGGTATAAAAGAGGCTGTTGATTGGGCTAGAGAAAATAAGGTTTTATAATTATGAAATTTCTCATAACAGGCGGTGCTGGATTTTTAGGAATCAATCTAGCTGAAAGGCTGATTAAAAAAAACCATAAGGTTAGAATTCTAGATATGAGGGACAAGCCTAAATTAGCTGAGGGTATAGAATATATCAAGGGGGATATAAGAGATTATTCTTTGGTGAATGAAGCAACTAAAGGCATTGATGTTGTTTTTAATCTCGCATCCCTTTTACCTTGTTCTCGTGCAGGGAATATGTTTTATAAGGTTAATGTTGGAGGAACAAAAAATGTTATTATTGCTTCTAATGAATATAAAGTGAAGAAAATTGTACACATATCCACCAGCATAGTTTATGGGAAACCAAAGGTTATGCCTTGTAGCGAAGAAGAGCGGGTTGCTCCAGTAGGTAATTACGGCAGGAGTAAAGTTGTAGCTGAGAGATTATTTTCTAGTCCTAAAAACAAAGTAGGGTATACTATTTTACGTCCTAGGCTAATAGTCGGTCCTGGAAGACTTGGATTGCTTTCAATATTGTTTGATTGGATTAGTAAGGATAAAAATATTTATCTCATTGGATATGGGGGGAATAGGTTTCAGATGGTTTGTGTTTATGATTTAATAGATGCTTGTATATCCTCAATAAATAAAGCACATAATCAAATAATAAATATTGGTTATCCAGATGTTCCAAAATTAAAAGATGTTATGAAGTCTTTGATAAACCATGCAAAATCTAGATCAGATATTGTTCCAATTAATCCAGCACTAGCAAGAATTAGTTTAATGGTCTTAGACTGGTTTAAACTTACTCCCCTAAATATAGAACATTATAAAATTGCAGACAAGGATTTTGTATTGGATGTTAAAAAAGCTAAGAAGCTTTTGGGGTGGAAACCTAAATATAACCATGAACAAATGCTTTCTTTAGCATATGACTGGTATATGGAAAATAAGGATAAGTTACAAGGCGGAGTGGCTTCAGATGCACCTAAAGAAGGTCTCTTAAAAATCATAAAATTATTCTCTTAAATAGGCTACAAGCAATAAAAAAAGCGATTTTATTTTCTGCTTCTAAATAAGAAAACCTTTTAACTTAATGCGGTATAATTCCTATAAGGATCTGTAGTATAACCTGGATAGAATGCGTCCTTGCGGACAAAAAAGACAAAAAGGATGAGATCAGGGTTCAAATCCCTGCAGGTCCGTTAAAATACAAATATTCAAAAATACCAAAAGAACAAAAATATTAAAAGGGGGTATTAAATCATTATTCTATATAAGGGCCTATAGCATAACCTGGATAGTGCGGTCGGCTTCAAGATATCTTTAAAGATAGTCTAGCTAGGGACCGATTGATGTGGGTTCAAATCCTGCTAGGCCCATAACAAAATGGAAAAAAAAGAAACGCAAGGACTAACTGTAAAAAAGAAGGATAATATCTCAGAATGGTATACCCAAGTAATCCAAAAAGCAGATCTAGCTGACTACACACAGGTATCAGGATGCATAGTCTTTAAACCAAATTCTTATGAAATCTGGGAAAGAATAAAATATGAAGTGGACAAAAGACTAAAAGATATGGGTATAAAAAATTCTTACTTCCCTTTATTAATACCAGAAAGCTTGCTAAAAAAAGAAGAAGATCATGTAAAAGGATTCTCCCCAGAAGTGGCCTGGGTCACTCACGGCGGGGATAAAAAACTAAATGAGAGGCTGGCGATAAGACCTACATCAGAAACAATAATGTACGATTCTTACTCAAAATGGATAAGAAGCTGGAGAGATTTGCCTCTAAGACTAAACCAATGGAACAGTGTAGTAAGATGGGAATTTAAGCATGCTATACCCTTTCTAAGAACTAGAGAATTTTTATGGAACGAAGGCCATACTGCTTTTGCTACAAAAGAAGAAGCAGAACAAGAGATGAAAGATATTCTAAAGTTATGGCAATTAATATGTAATGACTATCTTGCATTACCTTCCTTAGCAGGACAAAAAACAGAAAAGGAAAAATTTGCAGGCGCAGAACATACATGGACATTAGAGTTTTACTTACCAAGTGGAAAAGCTGCCCAAGGTCCTGATGCTCATTTTGATGGACAAAAATTTGCAAAGGCTTTTGACATTAAATTTTTAGATAAAGATAACAAGGCGCAGTATGTCTACCAGAATACCTGGGCAATAACAACCAGAATGTTAGGCATTCTAGTTATGATTCACGGAGATGACAAAGGCTTGATATTGCCTCCAAGAATAGCCCCAACACAGATTGTAATAGTTCCAATCATAACAAAAAAAGATAAAGAAAATGTATTAAAAAAGGCATTAGAAATAAAAAAAGGACTGGGAAAAGACTTTAGAGTTGAATTGGATGACAGAGAAATCTACTCCCCAGGATGGAAATTCAATGAGTGGGAATTAAAAGGAATTCCAATAAGAATAGAAATAGGCCCAAGGGATCTAGAGAAAGATCAGGTTGTGGTAGTAAGAAGGGATCTTAATACAAAAAAAGTAATAAAACAAATACATATTAAAAAAGAAATTGAAGCTTTACTAGATACCATTCAAAGATCCTTATTTACAAAAGCAAAAAATCTTCTTCAGGAGAATATTGTAGAAGTTACGGCTTGGAAAGAATTTGAAAGGGTAATAAAAGATAAAAAAATAGCTAAGGCGCATTTCTGTAATGTAACAAGTTGTGAGGATAATATAAAGGCAAAATTAGAGGGTGCAAAATCTTTGAATATCCCCTTTGAACAGGAAGGAAACTTGAAAAATTGTGCTCATTGCGGAAAAAAAGCAAAGGTAGTAGCTTATTTTGCTAAATCTTACTAACTAACTTTCTAAAAAAGATTATAATCATCTTAAAGATATTAACACTTTCAACATCTATATTAACACTTTCTTCAGCACTATAATGCCTGCCATTTTTGTCTTCATAAGTAACATTTATTTTAACATCATTGCCTCCAGCCTTTAATTTAAAAGCATAGAATGGAATAAGTATGCTCTGTCCAATATCAAACTCTTTTATTTCTAATTTTCCTAAATCATCCCCAACATGCACCTTAACATTGTAAACACGACTATCTGGCTTAATTAAAAAACTGATATTTCCAATCCCATCATAACTCAAAGGTTGGGAAACCTCAATGTCTTTAATTTCCACTTTTGGAAGTCTTAAAAAATTAAACTCTGGGTAACTATACCTAACAACATCATCCCTCTTAGCCACTATAAATAAATCCTCAGTAACCCTGGTCTGTGTAAAATTTAATTCCGCCCTTCCATTAGCATTTAAACTTAAAACCTGGCAATCTTTATCTAAACAAACCTCCAAATCTTCGAGATTATTCTCTCCGCTATTCTTAACAACGCAATTAAATTCTCCAGCCTCATACTCATAATATTCTTCCTTATCGCTATCACACTCTAATAAAAGTAAAGATGTTAATCCATTACTTTCATCTAACCTGCCAGTTATACTCTCTGCTTGTTCTAAAGTATAAACCTCATAATTAAAAGCATATTCCAATAGGTCGCTAGCAGATCTGCCAAAAGAATCTTTAACTTCTACTCGGGAAGTGTAAACATATTGCTCATCTCCTATAGGAGATTTCAATATAAAATAAACATCTTTCTCGCTATGGGGTTCTAAAGAAACGCTTCTCTTATTACCCCCATTTACACCAGGAGCTTTAGTAAGATATATAGTTGCAGCGACATAATAATTATTCTTATTCTTTACGGTAGCTCTTAAAGGAATATAACTATCAAAACCTACTTTGTTTTTTAAAATTTTTATATCTAACTCTATTGGAGAAGTAAAAACCCCGCTAGTGCCTAAGAGGTCTATATCTATATCTAATTCCCCCACATCAACTCCGATATCTCTTGATACCCAGTTATATTTTATAGCTGGTTCACTAGAATCAAAAGAATTTTTCATCTTAATATGGCCAGGATCTATATAGCCATATTGGCCAAAAGTGGGGTCATAAGGAACCCACCCTACTCCAGGAAAATAAACCTCTGCCCATCCATGAGCCCCCCAGTCATACACTGTATTAGTATATACCATCCCGGAAATAAACCTGGCAGGAATTCCTAGACTTCTCACCATAGAAATAAATAGATTAGTTAATTCATCACAAACTCCCTGTCTATTGTCTAATACCCACTGCGAGTCTTGTACAGCTTTTTCTGTTAAGGTATTAAGATCATACTCAATATTCTCATTACTCCACTTAGCTAACTTATAGACTACACTAAACAGATCATCATCTCCAGCAGCAATTTCAGAAGCTTTCCTGCTTATATCATCAGTAATTACTATCTTTTCCCCTGGCTTGACATATTTTACTAGACTATGATCTAGACTTTGTATGGGAAACTTGATTTTATTCATTATAATTGGGAACTTATTATTAACCTTGACTTTGGCATTGTAACCAAACTCTAATATTCCCAATCCAGCATTGCTCCAAGCATAAACAACCTCTTCATCATTATCGTTTATTTTAGGGCCTTTATTGTATTCAATTTCTAAATCCCTAACGCTTTGCTGTTCAGTATCAAATGGTTTAAATATTAATCTAGCAACCATCTCGTCCAATAGAGGATTACTTCCATCAGCTGAGACATCTATTGTTGAAGATACCTTTACTGCAACATCGACATTTCCGTAATTAAGATAATTTTCAACAGCCTTTGGTTCTATCTCTTCAGCACTTACGCTATGAATAACTAGAAGGAATATTAAAATTATCAATAACCTCTTCATGCTTTTTACCTTATATCTTTTTAATAGTTCACTAATTCTTTTATTTTATCTATAAACCTTTGGAAATCCTCTTTCTTAACATTAGCTCCTGCTGCATAAAGATGCCCACCACCATATCCCTTAACATTCTTTAAAGCCTCCTTCAATATAGGAAGAACCTCTATCTTACCGCTTCTCAAACTCATCTTCATTTCTCCCTCATGCTCCCTGGCGATTATAACAAAGCTGTCTTCCAAAACAGCAGAGACGTTATTAGAAAGATAAGAGGTATAACTAATAGTCCCATGAGGATAAATAAAAAGGTGTAATTTTCCATCTGGTTTAATTTCTAAAGCGCTCTTTAATATGGAGTCATAGGACTTGCCTGTTTTCTGCGCATACTTGTAGATAAATTTGCCTCTAGAAGTCTCTTGTCTTAATATCTCATATGGATTTTCTATCTTAAGCAAAATATTTGCGTTTCTTAAAGCTTCGCTAGCTTTTCCTTTTAAGATAAAATGAAAGATTTTAATTAGCTCACTTATAGGTTGCTTAAAATTAGCTTCTGCGGGATTTTTAACATTTTTATCTAGTAAATCAGGATATTCTCCGATGAAATCTTTAATAAATTCCGGAATATACCAATCAGAAATAGTTCCAACTACAGCTAACCATAAATTCTGCTTAGTAAGCTTATAACACCAGTAAGTCGTAGGACTATTGTCTTGAGAGTCATTTATTTTAGGATTGAAATATTTAACACCTTTCCTATTAATAGGGGAGTGATGGTCTATCCATATAATGGGAACATTAACCTTATCAATAAATTCTTGGTTAACATCAAAGATATCTAAAATAAAAATGACATCAGGGCTATATTCCTCAACCTTTCTAACATAAAGTTCTGCCATGTCTCTGCTTCTTTTAACAATAACTCCCTTGCCCTTATCCATATACTTCCTTAACAGCAAATAGCTGCATAGTCCATCAGGATCTTCATCAAAGAAAATCAAAGGATTCTCAGCTTTATCCAAATAACTCCTTATCTCATCCAATTGGTCATCAGTTAACATGCTCTTATTAATAAAAAACTATTTAAAAGACTTTCCCATATGAAATCTGATGGAAGTCTTAAGAGAAGAGGAAGCTGAAGATTTTCTAGAAAAAGAAAGTTTTCCTATCTCTAAAAGAAAAGCCGCAAAAGCATTAAATGAAGCTATAAAAATAGCCAGAAGAATAAAATATCCTGTTGCCTTAAAGATACAAGGCAAGAATATTATCCACAAGTCAGATATTGGGGGCGTTATATTAGATATAAGAAACGATGATGAGCTGGGAAATGCTTTTAACAAAATAAAAAAGATAAAAGGCTTTGAAAAAGTAATAGTTCAGGAATATAAGCAAGGTAAGCTACTCCTATTAGGTCTGAAAAGAGATTCTGTATTCGGTCATGTAGTTGCAGTTGGAGCTGGAGATATCTATACAGAAGTTCTAAAAGATGTATCCATAAGAATATGCCCTATAGAAGAAAAAGATGCTGATGAAATGCTAAAAGAACTTAAAATCTATCCTATCTTAAGGGGTGTCAGAGGTGAAAAACCAGTCAACTTTAATTTAATAAAAAGATTAATAGTTAAAACATCTCAATTACCTAAAAAGCATCCAAAAATAAGAGAATTAGACATAAATCCTCTAATATTAACAGAACATAAAGTAACAGTTGCTGATGCCAGGATTATTTTTGATTGAAATGCCTAAAAACAAAATCAATATCACTCTCTTCCCAACCAGACTTTAGCAATAGATCCTTAATCTGCTCTTTGCTGTAGCCAATTTTCAAAGCATTTTCTACATAACTCTCTAATTCAGCATAATTTACAACAATCTCCTTTTCTTCCTTTTTTTCTTCCTTAATCCCTTCTACCTTACCTTCTTCTTTTGATTCTTTCTTTTTTCTTCTTCCGCTTAAGATCAAATAAGCAGAGAGGCTAATTCCACCAAAGAAGATTATTATTAAGGCTATATATAAAAAGCTATAATCAAAAGTCTTCTTAGTAATACAAACTCCCTTATCGCAATAAGCATTGCTACTGCATTTAGTATCTATAGGGCAACTGCTGCAGTCCTCTCCTAATTGCCTTATAGAATCACCGCAAAATCCACCACCTTCATAAACAATAACATCTTTTGGAGTTTCTAAATCCTCTACCGCCATAGTGGTTATAATGAAATCATAATTCCCCAAAAACCACAAAAACATAAAAGCGAGCAATATCACAACAAAAGTAACCTTTCCAGCCATACTATTCATCTATTTATTTGATATTTAAGAATATCTATAGATTTAAATATTAAAATATAGTCACAAAGACGTATGTTAAAAGAAATAATCATCCTCTTTATAATTGTAATCTTACTTATAGTGTTCTTCAATTTAGATAAAGTAAGGATAAACAAAAAACCCTTGGCAATCAAGAACAAATTAACTTTTGCGATAATAATCGCTCTGCTGATAATCTTTGGCTCTATACTCATAACAGTAATACTGACATTTGTACTGTTAGTGGGTTTAGTATTGCTGATTTATTTCTTATTTTCAAGAAAAAGATCATTTAGATTTTCTTCTTAAGCTAGCGCTTAAACTCGGTCTTAACTTTTCAGCGCCTTTTCCTTTATTCATTAAACCCCTGCTTTTCTTTCCAGCAGAAGTCAAGCCTCTCCAGACCCTTCCCCTGTGTTTATCAGAAGAAATCCAACTAAGTTCGTTATCATTTTTAATAGCAGGATGGCTGGGAATAACCATTATAATCTCGTACCACTTGTGTTTGCCATCCTCACCAACCCAATAACTGTTTAGCACCTCAGCATTAACATATTTTTTATCAGCTCTTTGCTCTGCTACAACCTGATAACTTTTGGATAACACTTTCCTAGCAGCAGATCTTCTGCTTTTCCTTTTATTTTTCAAACTTCTTCTTCTCTTTCTTCCACCCTTGCCTACCCTAACCCTAACCATAAAAATTCCTTCTTTAGCTTTATAGCCCAAACCCCTAGCCCTATCTAACCTTGTAGGTCTGTCTAATTTAACAACAGAATTATTTCTTCTCCATTGTATCAGCCTTTCTTGATATAGCTTACCTAATCCCTCCTTAGGATTATTCCAAGCTTCCTTAATATGCCGGTAAATTCCCATAGCAATAAGATACTTAAGCATACTATTTATAAGTTTTACTTTTCTAAAACAATAGGATCAAGAAGTTAGCTAGTCCTGTTAGCATAAAAGCTAAAGCAAAGTCTTGTATAAAGAACATGAATATCAGCAGAAATAGAGCCCCTAAGTGAATTAAAGTTTCTCTAAAAACAAAATATTCTATTGGATGTTTTTCAGCTCTATTATAACATACAGCATCAAAAGGTACTTCAACAAGAGCATATGTTATTATGTCTAAGGAGGCTATACTAAAAACCTGTAAAGCTGTTTTTATTGGAGCCCTTATAAACCATGTAAACGCATGCATTATAGAACCAACATTCATCAAAATTTTCTTATCAACTCTATCACTTAATCTTCCTGCAAAAATAAAGAACACTACGCCTAGTAAAGTAACAAAACTGAACAAAGATCCCAAGGACAAATAACTGCCTAAAATAAGAAATATAAATATAGGCCATAATAGCACAAAAGCTCTTGATCTGATTCCAACTCCAAATAAAGCTATTCCCTGTTTTAACTTATCTTTAGAAATCAGTCTCCTGTAATTAAAATGATATCTTTTAAAAATATCCTTACTCAAAAATAAAGGGATTGTGCTAATAATAAGCATTATGCTAACCAAGATAAACAAAAACTCAAAGTTAAAAAAAGTTAATATCAGCCCACCAAGTATTGGTCCTATCAACTCTGTGCTTTGAGGGATTATTTTCCACCAGCTAGCCTCCTCTCCTCTGTGTCGTCTATCGCTAGATCTTACAAAATTAGTATGAAATCCCATCCAATAAAAAGCTGAGGCAGCCCCATGAAAGAAAGCTGCTAAATAAAAGTAAGTAATTACTCCTTCTTTCAGTATTACCAGGAACATCAAATAAAAAACTGCCAAAAACATTCCCAATAAAATAGAATGCTTCGCACCTATCTTGGTTAAAGCTTTCCCAGCTATAAAAGTAAATAATATCCAAACTACTTCCGCAATCATAAAGAAGAATATAACCTTTTTCAGAGGAAAACTTAACTCAATTAATAAATATAAAGGAAGAAAGATTCCAAACATGGAGACTGCTAAAGACTTTATAGCAAGAAAAGCATAGATCTCTTTAAGTTCTTTATTTAATGGGAAATTTATCAGCCTTAAAGTATGCATAAACGCCTCTTTTTACTCCTAACATAGACTACAAATAATATATATAAACCTTTTCGATAAAATATTTAAATAGCTAATAACAAAATAAATGGTAATAGAAGGAGTGTTATATGGCAAATGTTATAAAAAATTTATTTAAGCTCATTATGGGTTTATTAGTAACCTTAGTTGGAGTTTGGTTAATAGTCCTATGGGCATCAGATGTTGGATTCTTAATAAGAATCTTATTTAAAGGCGGTATAGGAGTCATTGTTACTTTAATAGGTCTAGTAATCTTATTGCTAAGTGCCTCAGCATTAAAAAGCGAATAATCCTCTTCATTATTCCAAAAACCTTTTAAACTACTTCCATAAAACCCTTATATGGCTATCCTGACGATAACAGAAATCCTGGCTTTAGTAATAGTTTCTTTATATCTAGGCTTTATATTCTCAGGCTTAATAACCACCAGAATAAAAACAGCTTATGATTACATGCATAAAAGAAGATTTGACCCTAGAGACTTCTGGTTTGCTGTTTTAGTAGCTTCTCCAGGCGTTATCTTACATGAATTGGCCCATAAATTTGTTGGTATGGCCTTTGGTTTAAATGCTATTTTTATACCATTTTACAACAATCTAACAACCTTGATGATTGCAGGATTCAGCATTGTACTAAAATTAATAGCATCCCCCTTTATGTTAATCGTTCCAGGATTTGTAAGCATAAGCGGAGATATAACGCCTCAAGTCTCAGCTATAACAGCCTTAGCAGGCCCATTAGTTAATCTAACATTATGGGTAGGTGCTATCTACCTATTAAAGAAGAAGAAAAATCTAAAGAGGAAAACAGCAGCTGCATTAGCACTAACAGCATTAATCAACAAATGGCTATTTATCTTTAATATGCTGCCTCTTCCACCCTTAGATGGCTCAAAAGTATTATTTGGTCTTATGCAGACTATCTTTTAAAGATCTTTTTTAGTTTTTTAAGAGAAAACTTCTTCTTTTTTCCAGGGTTAACCTTTTTCTTTTCTACCCTCTTCTTAACTTTTTTAGCGTTCTTTAATTTCTTCTTCTTAACCTTACGTCCTTTTTTAGCCTTGATCACCCTTACTCTTTTCTTAGGTTCTTTCTTAATTTTCCTAACCTTCTTCTTAACCGTTTCCTCTTCAACAGGGCCAAGTTTTTCTAATTCAGCGAGGTCATGCTCAATTTTACTTATTTCTTTATTAGTATTTTCTATATTTATATAAGTTTTCTGCTCTTGCAAAAGACTACCGCATTCTAAACATTTAAACTTAACTTCCATAGCATTTTCCAAAGTCATCCTTACACATCCTGAAGGGCACTTAAAAAATGCATCTGTAGATTCTACATTTAATCTTTTTTTTAAGGCTTCTAGCATTTCTTTCTTTATACCTAGAATAAGTTCTACAGCTCTTCTATTTTTAAAGCTCCAGAAATAATTATACCACCCTTTTTTCTTATCTTTTTTCCTTATAAAACTAACCAGGCTATGGGAAGAGAGGTCATAAAGGATGGTTCTAACTTGATTCACGGTTAATTTAAGCTTCTCTGCCAGCTTAAACTCGCCAATATTGTCCTTTTCTTTTATTAAAAGCACTAAAGGAATAGCTTTGCTACCAACTAACTGTTTTATTAGCTCTTCTACAAGTGCGTTACTAATCTTCATCAGAACCTAAGTAGGCTAGAATATACTGTATAAAAATCTTTCCTTAAGGCTAAAAGAAGAGTTTATTACTACTAAAGAATAATAAGAAAACCTTTATATAAAATCATTCCCCCAATTAATTTAAAATGGGGTGTTTACTTGGCATTATTTGATTTAGGCAAGAAAAAAGAGGCTAGAGAGTTTCCTGATTTTAAGTTTCCGGAAGAACCAAAACTTCCGCCATTACAGTCGGCAAAACCATTTCCAAAATTTCCAGAATTTGGGAAGAAAGAAGGCGAATTAGATGCTTTAAATATTCCCATAAGAAGACCTCCAATGCTTCAGGAAAGAGAGGTTGATAAAAAAATTCCGCTCTTTGTAAAGATTTCTAAATACAAAACAGTGATGGCTAGTATACACCACATTAAAGAAAAAGTGCAGGAATCTGAAAATATTCTAAGCAAGTTAGAGATTATAAAGTCTGAAGAAGATAAGGAATTGGATTCGTGGCATGAAAACCTAAACGAGATAAAGGAGAGGTTATTAGAAATAGACGAGAAATTATTTGAGATGGATTAAATGTCTAAAGGCCACCTAGAAAAACAAAGTGATGTGCATGTTGAGATAGAAGACCCAATTTACGTGAGAAAACAAGTCCTGAATACAGCAATAAATGCTGCTGAAATACTAAAACATTATGAAGTTCTAAAAGAAATAAAACATAGAAAAAAACAGTATCAGGAAAGATTAAAAGAAGTCTTTAATAAGATACAAGAATTAAGGAGTGGGTTAGAAGAAGATTTGCCAAAAATCAAAGAGGAAGTGGAGCACAAGCCAAGCTATGTGCCTCCTATGACACCTTTATCAAAAGAAAAAATAAAAAGAAACATCCAAAAACAAAGAGAGCCTCATAGGAGTTCTGTAGACAGAGAAATTGAGAGTATAAAGCGTAAATTAGATTTATTGTAGACAAAGAATTCTTGGTTATAATAACCACGAATAACTTTTATTCCTAACCTTTAAAAATACGTATTTCTTTATTAATAAAATGGCAAATATACTCTATGGGGTTTCTGGAGAAGGATCTGGACATTCCTCTAGAAGCAAGGAGATTATATCCTATTTACAGAAAAAGCATAATGTACATGTTATCACATACGGAAAAGCATATGATTACTTGAGCAGGTATTTTAATGCAACAAGGATATATGGCCTGCATTTAAGCTACAAAGACAATAGGGTTGAGTATGTTGAAACTATAAAAAAGAATATAATTAACCTCTTTAGCTCTTTTAGTAAATTTGAAGATTTGAGGAAACTCATAAAAGGCTTTAAGCCGGATGTCATATTTACAGACTTTGAGCCAACTTCTTATTATATCTCACAATTATACAAGATACCTCTGGTTTCAGTAGACAACCAGCATAGAATAACTAATCTGGACATAAAATTTCCTGACAGATATAAAAATGATTTTAGCCTTTGTAAATTCATTATTAATGCAATTATACCTCGGGCAGATTATTACTTAATTACCTCTTTCTTTAAAGAGAAGATAAATAGAAAAAATACTTTTATTTTTGATCCAATATTAAGAAGTGAAGTTTTTAAGCCAAGGGCTTCAAGGAAAGACCATATTCTTGTATATCAGACAAGCGAATCAAACAAAGCTTTATTTAAAGAATTAAAGAAGGTTAAGCAGAAGTTTATTGTTTATGGTTTTGATAAGGCTAAGAAAGAAGGTAATATTCTCTTTAAGAAGTTCTCTGTAAAAGGGTTTTTGGATGATTTAGCCTCATGCAAGGCTGTTATTACTAATGGAGGCTTTACTTTGATTACAGAAGCTCTTTATTTTGGCAAGCCTATTCTATCTCAGCCCGTACAGGGACAGTTTGAGCAGATAGTTAATGCGTATTACTTAAATAAACGGGGGTATGGTATGCATGTAGATGAGTTAGATAAGCAGGATATTGAGTTATTTTTGAATAATCTTAAGGTATATGAGAGGAATCTTAGAAAGTATAAGGCTAAGAATAACAAAAGAATTTTTAGGAAGATTGAGGGTATATTGAAAAAAATTTAAGGGGAAAGTTTAAATAATAAACTTAGTAGAGTAGTGTGATGAGTGGAGCAAGAGCTTAAATGAAAGCAAAAACAATTATGCAAAAATTGAAGGATGTTCCTTATTGGATAAAAGGAATTAGTATAGGTGTTATTTTTGGATTTATTTTGTCTATTATAACGAAAGTAAATTTTTTCTACAACTTATATATTAATTACCTTCCTAATAAGTTTTATTATATTATAAATAATTTTGAGGATACTAATTTTTTTATTCTTTGGTTAGAATATACTTTAATAATCGGTGGCATATTTTGGTTAATATTCAAGATAATCTGCTTAATAAGAAATCTTAACAAAGTAAAAGAGAAGAAAAATGAAAAAATTTGGTTTAAAGCTCTGAAAGAAACATTTAAACATTATAGCATTATATTATTTTTATTACTATCATATGGAGTAATTATATGGTTTGGAGATCCACGTCTTATTTATCCAGATTTAATAGGCATTATCGTAGAATCCATTTTTAACTCAATTTCTTATCCTTTACCAGTCCTCATTGGTGTATTCGTATCATATTTTGTAGTTTACTCTAATCTTCAAAAATCAAAGAAAATTTTATTTACTATACTTATTTATTTATTTTTTGGATTTAGTGCTCCTTTAGCCCTGCTAATTTTAGTTGGTATTGGTCAATATACAGGAGACACAGAAGGATTGATTTTTGCGTTAGCTCTTGTAGTCAACGCTTTCCTCATTTATTCGATATTAACAGCAGGTAATTATCTCTTTATGTATTTAAGAAATAAAAGATATTTTAAAAATTAAGAAAAAATAGAAGCTTTTATTTTAGTATTAATAATTTTATTTGATATCTTAATAAAATATCGAATAATAAGTACTTAGGAAATGAATAGAATAATAAAAAATTTAGGTATGCTGGATTAGGGCGGAATATGAAAAAGATATTGACGAATGGTGAGAAATGGAAGGTTAGTTTTAAAATAAACCTTGGAATTTATTTAATCTTGTTATTTACCTTTGGTATACTCCTCTCACTAAGACCATTTGGTTTATTTTTAATTATGGGTTTATTGCCAGCAACCATCTTTTCTACTTTTTCGTCTATCGGGACTAGATTGATGTTCCATGAAAACAAACTTTATAAAAAGTCTGCTATGCTCCTAGGGATGTTATCTTTACTCCTATATTCTCTCCCTTTTTTTGTAATTGAAATATCTGAGTATGATTCATATCATATTTTTCTCCTAATTGGACTTTTGTTCGTATTCTATTCAATTATTGGTTTAATAATAGACCTATTGATTTACTTTTATATTAAGAAGAGGTACAAACTGTGAATCCTTTGTTTAGGTGCACCTTATTCAGTTTCTTATTCTTAGTTACTTTAAACGGAGTATATGCTAGTCCTACAGACCCAGTTTCGAAACAAACCATCACAGATAATAGCGCTTTCCGAATAGACAAATGGGACAATTTATCTTTTAAACATCAAAAAGCTGAAAATGCTTGGATAAATGATTATCATAGACAAAATTGGGATTCAACTCTAATTATGGGGGGTGTAGTTTAGATGAAATTAATGTTTTATGCTATGATGCTAACAATAGTAATGATTTTTATTAGCGGTATTGTGGGATGTGCACAACAAGAGGATTTTTTGGAGAAGCGAATTCCACTGGAAAGATATTGTAAATTAAATGAAGATTGTATACCAAATAAATGTTGCCATCCTACTTATCTAGTTAATAAGAAATATGGACATGTCTGCAATGAAAGTGTTTTTTGTTCAATTGCAATAGAAGACAAAACAAGAATGGATGTTGAAAAATGGGAACCTGCATGTAGATCTAATATTTGTGAGGTAATTTATGAATAAGATTCTATTATATATAATCATTTTTATAATTTGTATAATCTCCGTATTAGGATTGAATAACTCTAAAAAACTTATGAATGCTGATTTTGAAATAACAAATCCAGGAGAAGGACAAACAATTTGTGTTATAGATACATTTTTATAGATTTAAATTTGTATTAAGAATTGAATGAATAAAATATTAAAATATTCACTCCTTGGAATTATCATATTTATTTTTCTAGTATTCTTTTCTATAATCTTATATCCTATAATCTTTCATTTTGATTGTTATACTGGGGGTGGAAAGTGGAGAGGACTTTCTACTACTGGTGTTGATTACTGTTGGACTAAAGGTATGGGTGGAGAAGCAATTACCGCAGGTTGTGACTGCGGACCTGATAAATGCTGGGACGGTAATAAATGTGTTTATGATGAACAAAAAAGTGTATACTCTGAAAAAGAGAATTATGGAAGATTTGAATTGCCTGAAGAAGATGGTGAATGTAAAACTGATTCTGAATGTTTTATTGGTGGTTGTAGTGGTGAAAAATGTACTACCAGTCAAAGGATAGGAACAACATGCGAAATACCAGAAGGTATGATTAATAGTCTATATTGTAAATGCATAAATGAAAAATGCATATGGATAAGGTAACATTAGCCCCAAACCCATTCTACTAAAACGCCGTTTTCTCAATTGATTTCAACCCGTGTTAGGCGGGGTTTGCGAAGCAAAAGTGTAGCGTCCAAAGAAATGCGAAGCGTTTCGAAGACATATGACGCAGAAGGCGTATCATTTAAATAGACAGTATATTTATCCGCTCTTATGAAGGGGGATAAAATAGCTGATTTTTATAAAAAAGAGCCAGTTAAAGCCATAGCTAATAACCTATTATTAGCTTTAACAACTGCTAAAACAA
>Ga0209541_10007614_pt1 | contig 18150 bp, 22 predicted proteins | sample RifCSPlowO2_01_FD_184027 | JGI IMG/M metagenome (GOLD analysis project Ga0209541, IMG submission 184027) | Groundwater microbial communities from Rifle, Colorado - Rifle CSP2_plank lowO2_0.1 (SPAdes) (version 2) | ecosystem: Environmental > Aquatic > Deep subsurface > Groundwater | place... | reverse complement strand
CTCTTGGCCACACAGGCCGCGTGCAAATAGAAATGGCTGACGCAATTTTACTTAACAAGGTTGATTTGGTTGGCGTGCAGCAGGTTGAGGAATTGGAGAAGAATTTGCGCGAGCTAAATCCACGGGCTGAAATTTTCAGGACAGCTCGCTGTGAAGTTGATACCAATCTTTTATTCAACACATATTCTGGAAATAAAAAAATAGAGAAGCATAAAACAGCTGAACATATCACTGAAAACTATTTTTCCTACACAACAAACAAAAAATTATCATCTGAAAAATTTCAGCAACTTGCACACAATTTAGATTCGGAAATTTTCCGCGCAAAGGGATTTTTGAAAACTGATGAAGGAAATAAATTGTGGAACTTTGTTGCCGGCAGAAATGAATTTGAAAATTTCAAAACAACGAAAACAGAGCTGGTTTTTATTGGGCAGAAAGCAAATGCTGTTAAAGAGAAAATTTTAAAACAGTTGAAGGAGTGCGAAATGAAATGAGCTACAAATTTTTAGAGGACGTTGCAGTCGCAGATGTTTGCTTTGAGGCTGACGGGAAAACTCTTGAAAAACTATTTGAGTCCGCAGGATTAGCCACGACAAATACAATGATAAAAACCCTGAAAAAGATTTCTCCAAAAGCAAAGCAGAAAATTTCCGTTTCTGCAGACACAATTGAAAATCTGCTTTTCAAATTTCTGGAGGAAATAATTTTCCTGAAGGATGCGCGCCAGCTTGTTTTTTCAAAATATAAAATAAAAATTTCATTAGCGAATAGTCGACGTCGCGAAGCGACGTCTCCGTCAAGCAATGGGAAAACTTACAAATTGGAATGCGAGGCGCGCGGAGAAAAATTAAGCATGGAAAAGCACGACTGGCTTGTTGATGTGAAAGCTGTTACCTGGCATTTGTTTGAAATTAAGCAGGAAAAAAATATTTGGCGCGCGAGGGTGATTTTGGATATTTGAGAAGCTTAAAGCTTTTCTATTCTAACAATAACTATGAAAAGAATCGCTTCAGCCATTATAGAAGTTAGTGGGGAGAATCTTTTAGTAAGAGAGCCTGGAGAAGACCATTATAAAAATGTTGGCGGCGCCGTCAATGGTGGAGAAACTTTGGAAGATGCTTTGATAAGAGAATTCAGCGAGGAAATTTCTGGGGCTCGTATAAGGTCAATGGCGTATTCTCACACAGAAATTTCAGAATCAAGAAGCGGCCAATACGAAGTTAATTATTTTAGAGTTGAAATAGATGGTTCACCATCTCCTGGAAAAGATATTGCAGAAGTCAGGCTATTCGAAAAAGATTTCGCAAAGTCCCATAAATATTACATCAAATTCTCAGATTTGGGCGAGAGCCCGCCAACCGATTGATTTAAATATATCTGAACTCTAAACCTATCTGTCAGATAAACTGATTTAGAGTTAAATTGGTGAATTCATGGAACAAGTAGAAGCCCTGCTCAAACACATCGGCCTGACAGAGTATGAAACTAAGGCATACATCGCTCTGCTAAAGCATGGAACGCTCTCTGCAGACAAAATTTCAAATCAGGCTTCAATACCTCTTCCAAGAGTTTATGACACGATTTCAGAGCTTCAGAAAAAAGGGTTTGTCCAAGTGAGCATGGGCAGGCCAAAAAGATTTCGCGCAGTCAATCCGAAAATGGCTTTCTCCAGTTTTATAGAAATAAAAAGAAAAGAGGGCGAAAGTTTTCTTTCTGAAGTTAAAACAAGGGCAGACGGCATCGTTAAGCGTCTTTCTTCAATCTCTGCCGAAACTTCTGTCGATACGGAAATAAAAGCAGAAATGTGGTCGGGGAAATCCCGAAGGAATATAACAACGCTTTTTAATGACTTTGAAAGGATTGCAAAGAAAGAGGTTTTGATTTTCTCAGGCGATCTTTCCTGGGTCAATGAAGGGAAAGAAGTATTAAAGTCCATGATAAGAAAAGGCGTTGCTATAAGAGCAGTTGTGCGCGAACCAAACGGCAACAAGCAAATAGCGAGCAACATAAACAAAGCGAAATCTATAGGAATTTCAGTGCGGCTCGGCTACAATGGAAATCTTCGGGCGCAGATAATCGACGGAAAAATCGCTGCTGTCATAAATAAATTTCCTAAGAAAGAAAATCTTGACCCGAACAGCGGAAGTCCAGACAATGATACTTTATTCAAGTACCAGTTTATGTCAATAGAAACTCCAAGCCTAGTCAATGCTCTAAAAGAAAATTTTGAATTCTGGTGGAAAAAATTAAGCTAAGAAGTTTACTCACCTGCTTTGCCATCTGCACCATTAGCAGCTCTAATTCTGCTTTCCCTATCCAGTCTATCAAGCTCATCTAAAATTTTTTTTGCATCGTTTGACCTTTCCTCTATCTCTTTCAATGTTTTTTCCAGCGAGTTAATAAAAATTCCTACAGGCTCCCCGCCGCTCCCATTAACCATATAGCCGAAATAAAAGGATGTATCGGGATCATGAGACTTGTATGGCTCGCTTGTTTCGGTTGTGCTATACCAAACTGCGGCTTTTCTCTGTCCATTTGGGAGAGTTACAAGTATTGCTCTCAGCGGGAGATCAATAACTTTTAGCGGAACTCCAATGTCATTTAAAATATCAACCACTGCGCGCGCTTTGATGCGTTCTTTCCTGACAGGATATTCGCTCCCGACAACTCTAATCTCTGCGCCTCTTTGATGTGCAGCTTTGTAAGTTTCTCTAACTATTTCTCCGCCGACCTGATTCCACTTTCCAGGCTCTTCTGTGAAAAAATCTGCATCGCCGCATTTCAGGGAATACTTACCGCCTTTTCCAAGAGCTTGAAGATTTTGCTGTGAGAAATCTTCAATTTGCCTTCTGCTGTTTATTACTCCATGGCTGATGTGGTTTAAATCGAAAAAAGCTTCATGTCTGTCAACTACATTCATATAACTTTTAAGGTCTGTTGCGGAATAAGGATTTTCTCTTATTACACGCTGCCCCAAAACGAAAATAGGCGCATCTGGATGATCTTTTATGTATGATTTGAAGTCTTCCCTTCTTTCCTCTGGTGTTCTCCTTGGCATAAAATCGCATCAATTTATTTTATAGTTGGTCCCAACTACCTGCAGAAATCTTTATATTTAAAGTATTTATGCTTTACAAGATTCATTCGCTCCCTGCCGAACTTCTTTTCGTTTTACTATTCTTCGCGAGTGAGCTATATAAGCTTTAGGCTCCATAAGATAGCATGCAGCGCTCAAGAAAAATCGTTCTCGTTTCCCATCCTGTGCTTAATCAGAATTCGTCTCCGCAGGGAAAAGGATATTCTCCGGGCGCAATAAAAGAAGTAATGGAGATTTTGGGCGAGGCTGGCGTTGGTATAGTGCAGTTGCCATGCATAGAAACCGAGCACTTCGGCTTGGATAGAAAGCCAAAAATGAAAGAAGACTTGGACACAAAACCCTACAGGGCCGCCTGCAAAAAAATGGCGCAGGAAATTATAAAAAACATTATTAACCACAAAGAAAAAAAATATTCCGTGGTGGGAATTTTGGGGCTGGAATTCTCGCCAACTTATGCAGTCCATCAGCTTGAGAACGGGCACAGGAACACTCCAGGTAAAGGAATTTTAATGGAAGAGCTTGAGCTTGAGCTTGCTAAAAAAAGAATGCAGATTCCTTTTGTTGGTGTTAATCCAAACAATCCGAATTCTTCTGCGCAGAAAATAAAGCAGCTGATGCAGTTCAGTAGCTAAATTTTACATTTTCTCCATGACTTCTATTCCAATAATTTTCGCGCAGTTGCGCAGAACAATTCTTGAAGCCCACACAAGCTTTAAGCGGGAAATTTTCTGCAAATCATTTTCCGCATTTATCACAGGGCACGCCTCATAAAATTTATTGAAAGCATCAGCAAGCTCTCCGGCAAAAATTGCAACCAAGTGCGGCCGCAAATCTACAGAAGCTTTTTCCACAAGCGAAGGAAACTGGCAGATTTTTTTCATGACAGCAATTTCCTCCGGTTTTTTGAATTCAAAAAATTCTGTTTCCTTCCACTTTCCAGCCTTTTCCAAAATAGAATTTGCGCGCGCAAAAGTGTAGAGCAAGTAAGGCCCTGTATCGCCCTCAAATCTCACAGCCTCTTCTAAATTGAACAAAACATTTTTTTCAGGGGAAACTTTCAGCATCCCATAGCGCACAGCAGCGTTCCCGATTTTCCTTGCGCGCGCTTTAACTTCTTTTTCTGCAAGCTCTGGCCATCTCTTCTTTATTTCCTCACTTGCTTTCGCATAAACCTCTTTCATAAAATCTTCAAGCAAAACAACATTCCCTTGGCGTGTGCTCATTTTTGCACCACCCAAAAGCACAAAAGAATAATGCAAAACTTTCGGCGGCTCAATTCCCAAAAGTTTCAGCACAGCAGAGAGTTGCAAAAAATATAATTTCTGGTCTTCCCCGAGAACTAAAATGTTCAAGCCACTTCCAGCTTTCTCTGCTTTCCAGCTTGTGTAAGCCAAATCTCTCAGCGAGTAAAGGCTAGTTCCATCAGCTCTTGTAACAACAAAGAAAGTGCTTTCTCCCAAGCCCTCTGTTCCTTTCAAATCAACAACTTTTCTATTATCTTTATCCGTAAAGAGCTTTCCAGTTTTTTCTAATTTTTTCAAAATATAATTTGTTTTCGGTCCAAGCCACGCGCTTTCAAAATCAAAAAAATCAAACTCAACCCTAAGCTCTTTCAGGATTTTTCTCTGTCCATCCACGCAGATTTTCACAATTCTTTTGAATTGATAAACAGTTTTTTTCTCGCCTGCCTCAAACTTTGCCAGCAATTCAAAAACTTCTTTCTCAATATTTTTGTCAGCTTCAAGTTTTTTGTTCGCCTCAATATACAAATTCAAAATTTCCTCAAACTTCAATTTTTTCTTTCCGCCAGCTGCCCAAACTAAAAGCGCAATCTGCTTTCCCACATCATTCACAAAATAATGCGTTTCAACTTTTTTTCCAGTAAACTTCAAAATTTGCGTCAGAGAATCTCCGATAATTGAATTTCTCGCGCGCCCAACATGCGGGCTTGCATTTGGATTTATGCTTGTGTGCTCAATCAAGATTTTTCCTTTTTCAAATCCGCCCCCATAGCTTGCATGAAAATTTTTCAGCACGCGCGTGCCAAGCCTGTTCCAGTCCACGAAAAAATTCACATACGGCCCGAGTGCTTTTGCCTCAAAAATTTCTGGAATAGCTTTCATCTCGCCTGCGGCAACTTCGGCAACTTCTTTTGGATTCCTGTTTTCAGCTTTAGCGATATTGAAGCACGGAAAAGAAAAATCCCCGAACTCTGGCTTTGCAGATTCGTCTACTGTTTCTGAATTTACTCCAAGGGCTTGGGCTACAGATTGTTTTAGAACAAGCCACTCATTCCGAGGTTTTTTCATAATAGAAATCAGCGCCGCCCATTTAAAAGAATTAATTTATCCAGCAATCAAAATTTTCTTTGCCAGCGCATTCTGCGGCAGCGGATTTTTGAATTTCACTTTAATTGTGGAGCCAGTCCCGTGCAGGCCTGTGACAACTCCGGAATATTTCTGCCCCTTCCCGCTAATCCAGAAAGCTTTCCTGCCAGCGAGCATCCCGGCGGCTTTTCTGTCAAATCCAGCCACAGCTACCAAAACCTCTTTTGTGTAAGCAATATGGAAATTCACAATTATTCCTTCGGGCATTGAATCACCTGCGGCTTCCATAGAAAGTTATATGCGGGCGTTAATAAATAGGCTTTGGATTTAGAGTTTTACTTTCTTAACTTTCAAGCTCGGCAGCTCAACCAAAACAGCCTGCCCCTTTCTTCCATAGCCGCACGCAACAATTTTTGTTTTTCCGATTTTATCCATGCCCCAATGCTCGTGCATGTGCGCGCATAAAATCATTTTCCACCTGCTCTTTCTGGCAAACTTCGCGAGAACGTCATCTCCGATATGCTTCCCGTTTATCGGGCTGGATTTGTTTTTAATCAAATCAAGCCTTACACCAAACGGCGGCTCGTGGGCAATAATTATGTCGCTGTCAGAAATTTTCTTGAAATCTTTTTTTATTCTTTTCTTTATGGAATTCATGATTTTCTTTTTATCTTCAGGAACTTCCTCATGCAAATCTTTTTTTATTCCATAGCCGCGGTAGTTGTTGTAGCCTGAAATTTTCAACCCACCGAGGCGCATGGTTTTCAAATGGAGAACTTTTATTCTCTTGAAGCTCTTTTTTATCGCATCTTCAAAATCCCCAACTCCTTTTACCTTCAAATCAAATTCTGTTTTCCTCCCAGGATTAAGATAGTCCCTGTAGAAATCATTATTTCCAAAAACCAGATACACTGGAATTCCCAAGGAATTAAATTTTCGCAGAACATTAATTCCGCTCTTGTGCTGCTCTTTCAAAATGCTTTTAGCTTTTTCTGGCCCAACAACTTCCCACCAGTTTTCCCCCCAGTTCTTGAAAATTATCTTGCGCGTTTTGTCTGCGTCTGCATAATCGCCGCAAGCCAGAATCGCTTCAACTTTATTTTTTCTCACAAATGTTTTTAGGCCAGAAAGAATTTTCCCATGCAAGCAGCCGAGGCAGAGGATTTTCATAAAAGCAAATCCGCGCACCAACTTAAAAAGAAAGTTTCCCCGCACCCCTTCAAAGAAAAAACGAACCTAAATTGTGTGCAAGAAAATTTCACTTCTTCTTTTTGCCAGCCTTATGCTTCCCCAAGCTTTTCGCAAACTTTTTCTCAACTTTTTTCAATTTTTTTTCTGTAGCAGGCGAAGGCTCGCCAGCAGGCTCGGGTGGCAGGTGCTCAATTTTTTTTGCAGTATCAACAGCCCCCTTTGCCTCGTCCATTTTTTTCTGCAATTCCACTTCAGCAAAAACCTCTTGGTCAATTTTTTTTACGCCAACCCTTTCAATCACCCCGCGCACATCCATGATAAATCTGCGAACATATTCCTTGTTCATGTAAACATCTCTGTCAGGGATTTTCTCCATTTGCTTATCCTCCAAAAGTTTTCTCATTTCTATCACGCGGCCGAAAACATCAGCATAGTGCGGCCCAACCAATCCTGCATCAATCAAATATTTTTTGAAAGCATCAGGCAATTTTTCCGGCTCAGGAGGTAATTTTCCAAGAGCCTTTAATGCCGCGACAGAAGCTTTAATCATAACCTCATAATTTTTCTTAATGTCATTCGCCTTCCTGCTCAGCTCAAGCTGGTCCAAAAGTTTTTCCATGCGCTCAACATATTTTTCCGCATTGTCAATCCACACATCCAAATCTTTTCCGGAAATGTCTTTTATCTCCTTGTGCTCAACTGCTTTCCTGAAAACCATCACATCCTCAACCATTTTTGCCCACTGCTCTTCAAGCAAGCCCGTGTCCACCAAATGCTTTCTTATTTCCCGCGCCAAAGTTTTCGGAGGAGGAGGCGGAATTCCAATGAACATCAGAACAGACTGGCCCGCGTCCGTGAAAGCATAATACAAATCCTCAGCAATCATCAAAGTCTTTACATTTTTCACGCGGGAAATTCTTTTTGGAACTCCTTCAAACCTGATTTCAGCAGCCTCAACTGTTGCGGGGAATTTTCCCCACTCCAAAAGTTTTCGCATTGGAATGAAAAAACCCGCATCAAAAATCGCATATCCCTCGCGCACAATATTGTAGAAAAGCGGGTGAGATGTTCTGATTCCGTCCCAGAACTCTGTCAGCGCAATCACAGGCTGAACGTGCAGGCGCGGGTCTGTTTCTTTCGCAAGCTTCCAAATATCATCATCAACTTTATTTCTAATTTCATCAAATTTTTTCAGCGGCATTTTCGTATCGTCAAAAATTATGTAAATGTCCACATCGCTTTTTCCAGTGAAGTCCCCGCGGATTATAGAGCCCCAGACAACAATCGCTTTCACATAATCCTTGAAAAGATTCAAAACCTTTCCCTTGAAATCATTTGCGCTTTTCAGCCGGGTTTCAATAGAAAATTTTCTGAGTTTTTTTCCAATTGTTTCCGGCTCCTTTTTTCCTGCCGCAGGCTCGGCTGGCGGCTCTGGCAGAGCTTCTTTTTCATGAGTTTTATTTTCCATACCAACTACTCAAAGTTTTATATTTAAAAACACATCTATGATAAAAACTATCTGAGCTTCTCTTTCTTCCATTCCTCAAGCTTCCCCTTCTGCGCAACTCCTGTGCTCAAAAATCCAAATTCTTCCTCGGGCACATGCAAAACTCCTTTCAGCGGGTCAAGCGCGTGCTCTTTCATTGTTACAAACTGGCGCGCAATTTCCGGCCCCTCCGTCCCGACTCCATAAAAATCTTCAGGCAGATTTTTCGGATCAGGAGGAACTTCTTTTGAAAGATACTCAACTATTTTCCTCAAAGACTGCACCGAGTCTTTTATCGGGTCCTGCCCGCCCCCGCGCTCAAAAATTATCCACCTGTCCTCTTTCTCATCAAACCCTTTTTTCTTCAGCTTGTAAAGAATTTCATAAATATATTCCTGCGCCTCGCTGCCTAAATAAATCGGGACGTGCGCAGGCACGTGCGGAGTCGGCCAGCCCACGTGCATTACTTTTATTGCTTTGCCTCCGTCTGGCGGAAGCTTATCAACAAGTTTCATCGGGTCCGAGCCTCCGGACAGAGTGTGCTCAATATCAAAAGCGATTCCAACAAATTTTGACGGGATGTTTTTCACAAGCCAATAAATATCTGTTATCTTGTGCAGGCGCATATGCTTTTCAAATCCAAGCTGCGCCATCTGCGGCTCAAAGACAAAAATTATTTTGAATTTTTCCAAAAGCGGTTTAGGATCTTCCAAGCTGTGCGTTATTCCTTTTTCTTTAAGTTCTTTTTTCAAATTCATTTCAGAGGCGGGAAGCGGATTGAAATGCCCCCAGACATATTTTGCCGCAACAGCCGGAACCCATTCTTCATATTTATCATGTATTTTATCAAGCTTTTGATCACCAACGATGCTAATCCAAAAAGAATCTTTTGATAGCTCCATCCATTTTCCAACAAGCAAGTATGCCAATCTTTCTGAACCGTATGTCTGGCTTCTCATATCCACAAATCCTTTCAGAAACTCTTCTTTCTTTTTTCTGATGTAATCTTCCAACTCTTTTTTCCTTTTTACCTTCCAATCTTCTCCTGGCTCTTTTCCATCATTTTTTTCTTTGAAGATATGCACCTCTTTTTCCAAAATTTCTTCCGGATTATCAAATCTAGATTCCAATCTTAAAATCTCGCTTACGATTTCCACGGAAAGCGCCCAATCCACGACATTGGAGTTTTCCTCCAGTAGGGCCGACATAGGCCTTCCCCACGGGTCACAAAGTTTTGTAGACTGCAGTTCTCTCATTGCTAAAATTGGGATTGGCGTCAGCTCGCTCGCATGTGTCAGCAAATATTTTGCCTTTACTCTTCCAGAGCCATTTATGTGCTGAATCAATCTTTCATGCGCTCTCCAGTATTCATCAAAAATCGCAGACTCAAGCGCCATTGTGTGCGAGCCTGTTGTCGCAGAAGTTTCAGCATGGATTCCAAACTGCATTCCAAGAGATTCAATTCTTTTTATTCCCTCATCAACAAACGGCTCATCAAATTCATTCACAGTGTCAATATCCACCTGAGAAAAATTCACTCCCTTGAACCCGCCCCAGAAAATCTTTTTCATCATTGTCATGTATTGCTCTTTCTCTTCTCCCTGCGCAATTCCCCACAAGCCTGTAGAAACTCCGATAACATAAGCCATGGCAAGAAATTGTTTTTTCGCAGTTAAAAAGATTTCTTTAATTCACCAGCCTTCCATGCCAGCCTTTGACTTAAGCAAATTTATAATATTTCCCAGCTCGCCGCCCAACGGCTTCAAATAATTTTTCGCGATTCTGTTGCTCCACTCGCGCTCATAATGCCCCGGCTTCACCAGCCAAAGCGGAGCAGAGCCTCCAATTTTCAGCGCGCTTGAAATTTCAGAAATAAATCCATTGATTTCTTTTTTGAATTTTTCAAAATCCTCTTTTGCTTTTTCAAATCCCTCCTTTTCTTCCGCAATCGGCCCCTCAAAAACTCCCGGGAAAGTTTCCTTCGCGAGCTTTTCAACATCGCCGCCTTCCGCGCGCGTGCCCATCATTGATTCAATATATCTTTCAAGCTCAATGTCCCTGCATTCCAGCTCAATTAATTTCACAAGCAAAATATTTTGGCTCAGCAGCCGCGAGTTCACTGTGAACATTATATTTTCATTTTCGCCGCTCTGCAGCCTGAACCCAACTCTATCAACATTTATTTCCATAAAAGTGTAATACAATTCATTCGGGTCCAGTTTGTTCAAATATTTTTTCCACCCCCCTTTTATAATTTCTGCAATTTCATCTGCGCGCGTTGCTTCTTCGGGTTTTATTCTTCCCTCTTTTACAATGTCCAATCCGCTCGGATTTTTTGCTTTTTCCTTCAGCCACGGGAAAATCGCGGCAAGCCCAACCTCTTTTCCATTTTCGTTTTTTCCAAAAATAAAGTGGCTTCTGGTAAAGTCATCATACGGGTCCAGAGTGAAGTCCTTGAATTTCCCTCCGCGCTCAATAGCGGCCCGCTTCGGCTCAATTGTTTTGAACGGCTTCCATGCCCAGATTACAATATTGTTAGAATAAGTTGACTGTCCTGTCACATCCGCAAAAGATTTCATCATTTTTCTTGTAACATCCTGCCTTTCTGCTCCGACTTTCAGGGCTTTGAATCTCACCAAGTACGGCCTTATCCAATCTTTGTATTCGGCTATACTTTTTTTTCTTGACTCAACCAAGCTCAGCAGGGTCTCATACCTTTCTTTCGCCGCGGTTCCGAAAAGTTCTTTCCATCCGTTGTACAAATCATTTTTTGTTTTCAGAATCACAGCTTCAGCATTGCTGATTTTTAATTCTTCTTTTATTTTTTTTACATTGTCCATTTCATCTGTAAGGCGCATGAAGTCTGCGATTATTGTTGACCACCTCGGAGCAATGCTTCTCAGTGAAACTCCCTCCCCCGTGTGCATGTCAACTTGGTCCACAAACATTGCGCGCAGGCTGTGCTCCGCTTTTCTTATCGCGTCCGCTTTCTTTTCTGGATTGGAAATTTTTTTCGCCAGCGCAACTTTTTCAAAGTATCCCAAAATTTCTTTGTATTTTCTCAAGTCATGCTTCGCGAGCTCCCAATCGGAAATCGCGGAAGCTGCGCTCGCCAATCCCTGTTTGATTGAGCCGGCAAGCGCATCCTTGCTTGCGACTGTTGCCTGATAATAATCTGCGCGCGTTGGAGAAACTTCAATCCATTCATCCACTTTCACAACATTGAATCCCCACTTGGGCAGCTGGAAAACAAGAGAATAATAAACCGCGCTTCCTTTTCCCGGCGCATCTGTGAAATCAAAATAAAGCATCTGCGGGAAATCGCTTTCAATTCCAACAGGCTCGCTTGGCCCGCCGTTCAAATACATGCCGAGATATTTGCTCTCCGGCCTTGTGTTCGGTATTCCCGGCTTTGCCTGGTCGCTCAAGTCAAATTTTTTCACAGCAGGCATAAAAGGAAAAATCTCTATCACAGAAGGCTTGGTGTTTTCCGCCATATCTATCAGAATAAATTTTACTCCGCAATTTAAAAATGAATTTTCAAACAAAAATTACCAGCAAAATTCCAACAACAGCCATAATAATTCCTATTGCAATGACGGTTGATGTCATTTCTGGTTTCTCATAAGAAGAAAGCCCAGGAAATTTTAAAGCTATAAAAACCCCGGCGGCCAAGAAAAAAAGCCCCAACAGCTTTGGAGAAATTATCCAAAGCAGCCAGAAAAATCCAATTGCCAAAATCACTGCTGTAAAAACAGTCGCGGTCTGCGCCGTGGTTTCAAAATCAGGCATGCTAATCTATAAAAACAGCAAAATATAAATACACACTATCAACATCTTTAGGCGATTCCATGGTAATAACCCGAACAAAGCTGATGATTCACGACGACATTCTCAAGCCGTTTCCGGATGTCACAATTAAATTCGCCGGCGTGGACCCGCTGAAATTCGCGCATAAAGTCCCAAATATTTTATGCGCGGTTTTCAGAGTTCACCGCGGGCAAATTCAGGAAAAGAAAGTTTCAATAACAAAAGGCGACCCGGAAAAATTCAAATTTGTTTGGGAAATGGACAAGGACTTGGACAAATTTACATACTATTATTTAGAGCTTGAAGTTTCCGGCTCAATGTCAAAAGGAGTCGGTCATGCAGAAGTTGTTATAAAACCAGCTTTGAGAACAGAATACCCGCAGGACACAGTCTGGGAAAAATCCCTTCTCTATGAATTTGTCCGCATGGCTTGGCACACTTTTTTCTACAACTCAAAGCGCGAAGAGTGGATAAGGGACGGCCGCAGGCTTGTCGCGCAATTGATTGAAGATATAAAAGCTCTTTCCCATAAAGAGCAGGATTAGAAAACCTTTTTAATTGGCTGATGCATAAAAATTATATGACAGAAGGTTTTGTGATAAAGCAGGATGTTCTTGTTCCTCAGCCCGAGTATTTGCGCGAATACACAGGAAACAATCCGGCGAGGCTTTTCAAATTCATTCCAGGCGAGATGCAGTTTATCTGGCAGCTTGAAAGCTCAATGTTTTTTGAAGACAAAATTTATTGGGACAGGTCCGGCGACCCAATAACTTTTTACGGGGAGTGGCGCGGAAAAGTAAAAAACATGGCGAACGCTTTCACAACTCCGTGGGTTAAAGTCAGGATGCAGGGCTTCCAGGCGGCGCAGACGAAAATCGGCACAGCAACAATCTGGATTTATCCGTGGCTCCAGACAGAGTTCAAATACACAAATCCATTTTACGATTCTCTGCGATACTTCTACATAAAAACTCTCTACCAAAAACAAATCCATGAATTTGTAAAGCGGCAGAAAGAAATTGCGGACAAATTTGATGCTGCTATAAGAGAGTTGTTTGAAGTCCACCATGTCGGGAAGGAGAAGTGAAATTAAATGGTTCAGAAAAATTTTCAATTTTTCAGCTTCATAAAAATCTATAGGAGATTTTTATGGGAATTCTAGATGTCCTGAAAAAGAAAAAAGAAGAGCCCTACGAAGAGCCAAGCCCGCAGAGCGATTTTCCAAATGAGCTTGAGCAGTTTAGGCTGCCTCCGCCGAGAATTGAAGAAAGGCCTTCGCCGTTTGAAAGAAGGCCCGAACCAATGAGGGAAAAATCTTTTCTCCCGCCAGACATTGAAGCGCGCCAAATTGCGCCCGGCGGCTCGGATAAAGTTGATTTAATTTTAAGCAAACTGGAAACAATTGATGCGAGATTGAGATTGATTGAAGAAAAAATAAAATAATTATTTTTTGTGAAGATAAAGTTCATTAACTATTTCGTCCCACAAACCATCTATAGCTTTTTCATCTGTGGGAGTTTTCTCATGGTCTGGAAATCTTGCTTTCAATAATTTTATCGCTGCTTCATGCTCTCTCTCAAGAGCATAATTCACTATAGGATTTATTTTATCTGGAGGTCCAACATTTCCACCCCTTCTATATTCTCCACAGACTCTATCAAACTGTTCACGTGAACCCCTTGAACTGTCGAGAAAAAATTCTCCGCCAACAGGCATCTTAAGCACCCAACTCCTTTACACGCTTCTCAACTTCCTCTTCAATTCCAAGCGCGTCCACAAGTTCTTTGAAGCGATTTCTAATTGTAACTTCTGTAACTCCAATCGCGTCTGCAATTTCTCTTTGTGTTCTTTTCTCCCCGTTCAGAACAGCAGCAATGTAAAGCGCAGCAGCAGCAACTCCAGTCGGGCCTTTTCCAGAAGTGACTTCATTTTTTTTTGCGTCCTTCAAAAATTTTATTGCCATTGCCTGAACTTTATCAGTCAGGCCCAACATAGAAGCAAATCTCGGAACATAATGTTGCGGGGGCGCAGGCAAAATCCTAACCATAAGCGAGCGCGCAATGTATCTGTAAGTTCTTCCAATTTCCCTGCGCTCAACTCCAGAGGCTTCTGCAATTTCCTCCAGAGTTCTCGGAGTGCCCATTTCTCTTGTAACAGCATAAAGCAATGAAGCGATAACAGATTCCATTGAACGTCCGCGGACAAGTCCTTTATCAACAGCCTCTTCATATTTTTTCGCAACCTGCTCATGCACGCCTTTTGGCAAGCCTAAAAACGAAATTAATCTCTGCAATTCTGAAAGCGCAAAAGAAAGATTCCTATCCTTGCTTTCAACCAATCTTTTCTGCCAGATTTTCAGTCTATGATACTGCGCTCTTTTTTCCGGAGCAACTTTCAAAAGCTCTCCCTTGCCGCGGCCGATTTCAGTTGTCATTCCCAAATCGTGCTTGGTCCTTGTAAGCGGCGCGCCAGTTCTTGTTTTCTTTTCGCGGCCGCTGTCATCAAAGTTTCTCCACTCGGGAGAAGAATCAACCATGCTTTCCTCAAGCACAAGCCCGCACTTCGCGCAAACCCTTTCTCCGCGCGAAGGGTCCTCAAAAAAATGCGAAGAGCCGCAGTCCGGGCAAATCCCAGATTTTTTTGAAGCAGGCTTTGCAGAAGGCTTTTTCTTATGAGAGGCTTTTTTTGCCATAAAAATCAATTTTAATAAATTACTTCAAAATAGTAAATCAATAACCCAGCCTATTTACTATATATGCTTAACGGGTATATAAAGCTTTCGGTTGGCTTAACTGCAGGCCGGTGAATGGGCGGAAATCAGCAATTTAAACTATAAGAGCAAATCTCTTCTATGTCATTTCCTCATGCTTCAATAGAAAGGATTTCTAAAAATGCCGGCGTTGAAAGAATTGGCGCGGACGCAGTCACTGAGATTGATAAAATTTTGGATGAAATCGGTGAGGAGCTTGCAAGTGATGCGGCGAAAGCAGCTCAGCACGCAAAGCGAAACACAATAATGCGCGAAGATATTATTCTTGTTTCCGGAAAACAGCCGGCATAGCTCAGTTCATCTGCAGTTTAGTTTATTTTTCCTGCATCTGCCCTTCGCTTAAAAGTTTATAAATCCTCTTCCGAAATAAATGGAATGACTGAAACAAAATCCGCGATAAAAAATTTGAAAGAGGGAAAATTTTGCATTTTCGATGGCGAGCCTTGTAGAGTTATTGATGTTACAATATCAGCTTCCGGAAAACATGGAGCGGCAAAAGTAAGATTGGAAGCAGTGGGCCTTTTCGACAACCGCAGGCGCTCAGTTGTAAAGCCAGCTGACACTGAAATAGAAGTTCCGATTATTGACAAAAGAAACGGGCAGGTTGTCGCAATCATGGGCGAGTCTGCGCAGGTTATGGATTTGGAAAATTATGAAACTTTTGACGCAGTAATTCCAGAAGAGCTGCGCGGAAAAATTTCCCAGGGCGGCGAAGTCCAGTACTGGATTATTATGGGAAAGAAAATGATTGTCTCCACCCGTTAGCTCCCGACTCCCATATATTTTTTTATCTCAGAAACATTTTTTACTCTCCTCACAAGATTTTCCTGATACTCAGCCATGTCCGAAGCTGTAAGCATCCCGATAATTTTCTCACCTTCAATAACAGGCAGTTTCTGTATTTTGTGCCTTATCATAAGGCTCGCCGCATAATTCAGGCTGTCATCTGGCGCAACTGAAATAAGATTTGTCTTCATCGCATGCCTGACAAAAAATCTTTTTCCTTTTTCCCTGTCCAAAGAAAAAATATCAAATGTTGTTAAAATCCCGGCAGGCTTTCTGTTTTTAGTTACAATAAGCGAGCTTATTCCATTTTTTTTCATAAGCATGACGGCTTTTTCTATTGTCTCATTGTGCTCAATTGTTTTCGGCCTCCGGTTCATCGCTTCCGACACAAACATTCAAATCACGCTACCCAGCCACCCCAGCAAAACTTTTTTTCTTCATTCCAATCAAGCTCTCAATTTTTTCTGACATAAGCTCTTTTTTAGAAATCAAATCAGTTGCTGTGATAATTCCAACGAGGTTTTCCTCCTCATTCACAACAGGCAGCCTCTTTACTTTGTATTTTTCCATCGCGTCCGCAGCTTCTTCCAATGTGGCGTTCTGCTCAATCATAATCAACTTATTTTTTTTAGTCATGAAATCCGAAACTTTTGCTTTTGACGGAAGTATATTTTTTTCAACAGCCTTCATAAAATCTCTCTCTGTTATTATTCCCTCTATCAATCCCGAGCCGCCCACAACAACAAGGCAGCTTATGTGATATTTGTTCATTTCAACAGATGCCTCTTGCAAAGCGGCGTCCGGCCTTATTGTTTTTACACCCCGCGTCATTGCTTCAGAAACTAACATGAAATTTATTTCTCCCGTCAATTTAAATCCTTTCAGAAACTACTTCCTTCCAGCGCTCCTGAACTTTTTCGCATAGCCTTTTGCCGCTTCGCGCACAACATCCTTCAAGCCCCATCCCAACGCAATTGCAATCCCCAAACCAATGGAGCCAACAGCCACAAGGAGAATATTGTTTATCAACGTCGGATCAATTCCGACAAATGGCAGCGCAAGCGCAATGGAAAGGTAAATGATAAAAAAGAAAATAATTTTTCCCATCATGTCCCCGTAAAAAGTTTTGGAACTTATCAGCCTTTCTTTCATGTAGACAGCGATCGCGTAGCCGACAATTGTAATCAGCGCGGCCTCAAGCAAACTTGGTATAACAGTTATAATTGTATTGATGAACTCGCTGACAGCCGCAACACCAAGGAAAATTGCAGCCTGCCTAAGGAAAACAAAATAAATAATCCATCTTGTCACCAAATCCAAAACATGAGAAACTTTTACAGCAATATGGTCCTCAGCGGAAATCCAGTCATCAATTTTCGAGCGCACAACAATCTCGCGCGCAATCCTTCCTACAACCTTTCCTATAATTAGCCCTACAAGAATTGTTATTGCCGCGGCTATAACTTGCGAGAGAACAACAGGCAGCTGCTGAGTAAGCCCGTTTACAAATGTTGAAATTGCTTCCTCGATTGCCATAAAACCTTTTTACATAGCCGATTTATAAAGTTTTTTAACAGGCAAAAACAACAAAACTTATGCCAAGCGCCCCAGCTATACTGAAAAAAGTTCTCAAGAAAGTTGCGCCCTCGCCCGCGAAAGTAAAGCTTGTTTCTGAATTAGAAAAAAAACTTTTGCAAACCGCGCGCTCTGCTGGCGCAAACCCTCTAATATGCGGCTCTGTCGCAAAAGGCACTTGGCTCGCTGACAAGAACGAACTGGATTTGTTTTTGCTTTTTCCTGAAACTATAGAGAGAAAAGAATTTGAGCAAAAAGGCTTGGCTCTCGCAAAAAAAATTGCTACATCTCTAAAAGCAAAATGGGAAATGGAATATGCCGAGCACCCATACATCCATGCTTTCGTAAAGCATGGAAAAGAAATTTTTGATTTAGACATTGTCCCATGCTATGACGCGCCTGCTGAAAAAATAAAATCCGCAGTTGACCGCACGCCGCACCACGTGAAATTTATTTTGGAAAATATTTCTGCTGAACAAAAAAACCAAGTGCGCCTGCTGAAAAAATTTCTGGCAGGCGCCGGCTGCTATGGAGCTGACCTGCGCACAAGAGGATTTTCCGGATATTTATCAGAACTGCTGATTCTAAAATATGGAAATTTCCAAAAAGTTTTAGAAGCTGCAGGCAATTGGACTGCTGGAACTTCTATTGATTTGAAAAATTCCTCTCCAAATCATGCAGAGCTTTTCAAAAAATTCCACACACCGCTAATTGTGATTGACCCAGTTGACGCGAACAGAAATGTTGGGGCAGCGGTTTCTGCTGAAAGCTTTTTCAAATTTATTTTTTCCGCGCGCGCTTTCCTTTCAAAGCCAACAGACAAATTTTTCTTCCCTTCAGCACAGAAGCCTTTGAGTTTAGCAGAGGCAAAAAAACTTTCGCGGGCGCGCGGAACTTTTTTCAGCGCAATTAAATTCTCGCGCCCGAAAATCCATGGAGATATTGTTTGGACGCAGCTGAAAAAGCTTTTGAAAACATTTGAGCAGAATTTGCAGAAAGCCGGCTTCAAGCTTCTGAAAACCGACAGCTACTTTGACGAAAAATTTTGCGTGATGATTTTTGAATTTGAAAGCTGGGAAATTTCAAAAACAACAAAGCACGCCGG
>Ga0209541_10007612_pt1 | contig 18152 bp, 17 predicted proteins | sample RifCSPlowO2_01_FD_184027 | JGI IMG/M metagenome (GOLD analysis project Ga0209541, IMG submission 184027) | Groundwater microbial communities from Rifle, Colorado - Rifle CSP2_plank lowO2_0.1 (SPAdes) (version 2) | ecosystem: Environmental > Aquatic > Deep subsurface > Groundwater | place... | reverse complement strand
TTAGTACTGGTCTCGGTAATTCTTATATCTTCTTCAAATTCTTTTGCGCGAAATTTTTCCTTGCCAGTATGTTTCGCCGTAAAACCATCAACAAACCGATTTATGTATTCCGTGAGAGCAATTTCAGCAAGATCGCCGTGCGTTTTGTTTCCGATAATTCTCATTGAAAAAACATTGCCCAAAACACTAAAAATCATCGGCTCTTTCCCGCTGGAACTTTCAACAAATTTTGTTAGGAATTTATCAAATGATGACATAATTAACAATCGCCCAAAAGTCGCAATCTGAAAATTGGCGGAAGGGGTGAGATTCGAACTCACGAGGGCCTTGCAGCCCTAGTGGTTTTCAAAACCACTTGGGATAACCGCTCCCTACCCTTCCAAAAATTACTTATCGTGCCTGGATTTTTCCGCCCTCCGCGGGCGAAGAGAACTACGCTCTCTTCTTCATCTTCGCTTCCTACGGAAGCTCGATAACTGGTTAACCAATTTATCAAAAGCTAAATCAAACGCCTCTATTAAATTATGGCTGACTTCCTCCGATTCAAAATTATTCTTGGCGATTTCCAGCCCCAGCCGAACCACAAAAATATTATGATGGCTGTGGTATTTAGCATTGACCACGAATTTTGCCAAGGCCAAATTGCCATGCTGAAGCAAATGGGTTAAACGATTAAATTTTTTTCCGGCTAAATACTTTTTCAGCTCCTCCTGGCCGGCCTTGTTAATCTCTTGGAAATAAAAACGGATATTCATTCGGAGAGGGTGGGATTTGAACCCACGAAGGGATTGCTCCCTTAACACCTTAGCACGGTGCCGCTTTCAGCCGCTCAGCCACCTCTCCTGATATTCTTTATCTTATCAGAGTTTGATTTTTGGTCAATTTTGTGTTTAAATTAAAGCGTCTTGCGCCCGTAGTTCAACGGACAGAATGCCAGGTTGCGGACCTGGAGATTAGAGGTTCGAATCCTCTCGGGCGCACCAGATGAATCTCGCCACTTCCGTAGCCCAACTCCCCGGGGTCGGGCCCCAGTATCAAAAAAAGCTGAAAAATCTGGGGATTAAAACCGTCGGGGATCTTCTTTTCCATTTTCCTCACCGCTATGAGGATTTTTCAAATATTATCCCGATCTCCCAGGCCGAAGAAGGCGGCCCTTTTTGCATCCAGGGAAAAATCGCGGATATTAAAATTTTCCGGGCTTTCAGAAGGAAAATGATGCTGACCCAGGCAACGATTGAAGATGAAACGGGAAAGATAAAAGCCCTCTGGTTCAACCAGCCCTATCTCATAAACACTCTCAAAAAAGGAACTTCTGTCTGTCTGGCGGGAAAGGTAAAAGGTAAAAAAAGCTCAAAATATCTCTCCAATCCCGCGTATGAGAAAATCCAAAATCCAAATCTCAAAATCCAAAATAATGATTTAACTCATACGGGAGGGCTGATACCGATTTATCCTGAAACCGCAGGGCTTTCTTCAAAATGGCTGAGATTCATAATAAAGCCCGTTTTGGCAAAACTCGGAAACCAGGTTCCCGATTCTCTGCCGGAAAAAATAAGAAAAAAATATGATTTTCTTCCTTTGGAAAAAGCTATCCAGCAAATACATTTTCCCGATTCCTACAAAGATGCGGATATGACGAGAAAAAGATTCGGGTTTGAAGAATTATTCAATCTTTCCATTTTTGTTCTGCGGGAAAGATTAAAACTGGCGAAAGAAAATGCCCGGGCAATTCCAATAAATTTAGACCTGATTAAAAAATTCATAAATAATCTTCCTTTCAAATTGACCGATGCCCAAAAGAAATCGGCCTGGCAGATTTTAAAAGATCTGGAAAAGCCAAGACCTATGAACCGGCTTCTGGAAGGCGACGTGGGCTCGGGGAAAACCGTTGTTGCCGCGATAGCCGCATTGAACGCAGTGAAGGGCGGCCACCAAGTCGCTTTTCTGGCTCCGACGGAAATTCTCGCCAAACAGCATTTTAAAACCATAACTTCCCTTTTGGAAAAATTTGATATCAAAATCGGTTTGATAACCGGCAAAGAAAATTATCTGGCAGATGAAAAAATAACCCGCAAAGAGCTTGTAAAAAAAGCTTTAACTGGCGGAATAGACATATTGATAGGCACTCACGCGATAATCCAGGATTACTATCCTTCAACCAAGGAAAAAACTCCCGTCCAATTTAACGACCTGGCTCTGGTGGTCATAGATGAGCAGCACCGGTTCGGAACGGAACAAAGAGCCCGCCTTTGCCGAGGCTCCGGCGGGCAAGCCAAACTCTTGATACCCCATCTTTTATCAATGACCGCCACTCCCATCCCCAGAACCCTATCTTTGACGGTCTACGGCGACCTGGATTTGTCGGTTATAGACGAATTGCCAAAAGGAAGAAAAAAAATAATCACGAAAATAATCCAGCCCAAAGACAAAACAAAAACCTATGAGTTTATAAGACAACAGGTAAAAGAAGGAAGGCAGGCATTTGTAATATGCCCTCGCATAGAGCCCCCTAAAGCGACTCCCGAACAATTACTTGATGAGAGGAAGCTATCCTGGATGGATGTCAAAGCAGTGAAGCAGGAATACGAAAAATTGAAAAAAGAAATTTTCCCCGACCTGAATATCGGCATGCTCCACGGAAAGATGCCCGCCCGAGGCGGGTCCGCCTTGGGCGGAAAAGGGAAAGAGGAAGTAATGAATGATTTTAGTAGTGGCAAAATCGATATTCTAGTCGCAACGTCAGTCATTGAAGTAGGAATTGATATTCCCAATGCCTCGGTGATGATGATTGAGGGTTCGGAAAAATTCGGCCTGGCCCAATTACACCAATTCAGGGGAAGAGTGGGGAGATCGGATTTCCAATCATATTGCTTTTTGTTCGTTGACACGCCGGGCATAATTTACAACAGAAGATTAAAAGCCCTGATTACCTGCGAAAACGGCTTTGAACTGGCTGAAAAAGATTTACAGATCAGGGGCCCGGGAGATTTTACCGGCCAAAGGCAATGGGGAATTCCGGACCTAGCCATGGCCTCCTTGACTGATGCCGTCCTGGTTTCCAAAGCCCGCAACGAAGCCAAAGAAATTCTGAACGAAGATCCGGAACTCAAAAAATATCCCCTTCTGGCCCAAAAAGCCAAGGAATATAAAACAAGAATCCACTTGGAGTAAAGTTGATTAGAAAATTTGCTTTTTAGCGGTTTTAAATTAGAATAAAGAATATGCGTGGCCCCATCGTCTAGCCTGGTTCAGGACAGCGGATTTTCATTCCGTCAACTCGGGTTCAAATCCCGATGGGGCCGCAGTGAATATGCAAACGGCCTACGACCCGAAACTAGTGGAAGATAAAATTTACGCCCTCTGGGAAAAGAGCGGTTTTTTCTCGCCCGCCGAAGCCTTGGCGAAGGCGGGTAATCGTAAAAAGTCAAAAACTTTCACCATAGTTCTTCCCCCGCCCAATGTGACGGGCTCTTTGCACATGGGCCACGCCCTGAACGCCGTTATCCAAGATATTTTAATAAGAAAAAAAAGAATGGATGGATACCAAGCCCTCTGGATACCGGGAACCGACCATGCGGGAATAGCCACGCAAAACGTGGTGGAAAAAGAACTAAAAAAAGAAGGCCTGACCAGGTTTGACCTGGGCAAGGAAAAATTCATTAAAAGGGTTTGGCAATGGAAAGAACAATACGGGAACATGATATTGGGCCAGTTCAAAAAACTCGGGGCTTCGCTCGACTGGTCAAGAACCAGGTTTACCATGGATGAAGATTATGTCAAAGCGGTGGAAGCCGCTTTTTCCCATTACCATAAAAAGGGCTGGATTTACCAGGGCGAAAGAGTGGTAAGCTGGTGCCCGAGGTGCCAGACATCTTTATCCGACCTTGAAATAGAAAACAAAGAAGAGCCGGGGAAACTTTGGTTTATCCGCTATCCCTTAAAAGAAGGCGGGCAGATTATTGTCGCCACCACGAGGCCGGAAACCATGCTGGGAGATACGGCCGTGGCGGTAAATCCCAAAGATAAAAGATATAAAGATTTAATCGGCAGAACCGCAATTTTACCGATTCAAAACAAAGAAATCCCGATAATTTCGGACAGGATTATCGACCAGAAATTCGGCACCGGGGCGGTCAAGGTAACCCCGGCCCACGATTTAACCGACTGGGAAATTAAAGAACGCCACCAATTGGAAGTCGTAAAAGTCATTGATGAAAAGGGTCTGATGACTAAAGAATCAAAAATTTGCGAAGGGCTGAAAACTCTTGAGTGCCGGGAAATCGTGATCAAGGAGCTGGAAAAAGAAAATCTGATTGAAAAAATTGAGGACTATCACCATCTTCTCCCCCGATGCTATCGCTGCAATGCGGTTTTGGAACCCTTGCCTAGTTTGCAGTGGTTCTTGAAAATGCAGGAGCTGGCTAAAGCTGCAATTGAAGCCGTAAAGTCGGGCAAAGTAAAATTCCGGCCGAAAAAATGGGAAAAAATTTATTTTGACTGGCTGAAAAACATCAAGGACTGGTGCATCTCGCGCCAGATCTGGTGGGGACACAAAATTCCGATTGAGGGAGTAAATGATGTTTTGGACACCTGGTTTTCTTCCGCCCTCTGGCCCTTTGCCGCTCTGGGCTGGCCGGAAAAAACAAACGATCTGAAAAATTTCTATCCGACCGACGTTCTGTCAACCGACCGGGGAATCATCAATTTATGGGTGGCGAGAATGATTTTTTCCGGTTTGGAATTTATGGGAAAACCGCCCTTTCAAAATATTTACATCCATGCCACGGTCCTGACCAAGGAGGGCAAAAGAATGTCCAAATCATTAGGAACGGGAATCGACCCTCTGCTTTTGATTGATAAATACGGAGCCGATGCCGTCCGCTTTGGGATATCCTGGCAGATAATGGGCGGGCAGGATATAAAATTTATGGAAGACAATATCGTTATGGGCAGGAAATTTTGCAATAAAATCTGGAACGCAAGCCGATTCGTGATGGCGCAAATTTATGGGTATCCGATTCCCATAAATAAAAAAACGGATAGTCCGATTATCCGAAAATTAAATAAAACTGGAAAATCTATCAACCGGGATTTGGAAAGCTTCCAATTCGGAAAAGCGGCGAGGCAACTTTATGATTTTTTCTGGCATGATTTTTGCGATATTTATATAGAAAAAGCCAAGGGGCGAGATGACAAAAAAACAAAGGAAACGTTGATATATGTCTTGTTGAGTTCTTTAAAACTCCTCCATCCTTTTATGCCATTTATAACCGAAGAAATTTACCAGCAATTGCCCATCAAAGATAAAAAAATCTATTTAATGATTGAATCATGGCCCAGGTAAGTTATCCTTTATATGTAATTTTTGGCGTTCTCCCCAGTATTATTTGGCTGCTTTTTTATCTAAGAAGGGACGTCCATCCGGAATCTAATAAAATGGTGCTGAAAATTTTCTTTCTGGGAATGCTGGTGGCAATTCCCGCGGTTTTTTTGGAAATTGAAATTTTTAAATTGTTCGGGCTGTTCCATTTTTCCCCATTTTTACTGGCCATTTTAAACACTTTTATCGGCGTGGCCCTGGTGGAGGAATTTTTAAAATATCTGGTAGTCCAGAACCAAGTTTTAAAGCATCCTGAATGCGACGAGCCAATTGATGTTATGCTTTATATGATAATTTCAGCCCTGGGATTTGCCGCCCTGGAAAACATTTTAATTCTTTTCCAGCTGGGCCCGGGGTTTTTATGGGGCCGGACTTTGGAAGTTTCAATTTTCAGGTTCGCGGGAGCCACCGTTTTGCACGCCTTGGCGTCGGGAACAATAGGATATTTTCTATCTCTATCCTTTTATAAAAAAGAGGCGAGGGTAAAGTTCGTTGCCCTGGGATTAGTTATTGCCACAATCTTGCACGGTTTTTATAATTTTTTTATTATGAGAGGAGAAGGAAATTTTAGAATTTTTGGCCCGTTGGCGATTCTAACGGGTTTGGCTATTTTTGTCGCTTTTGGAATCAAAAAGTTGCAAAGAATATCAAAAATTGCTAAAGTATAACTATTATGCCATCGTTTTTGGAAAAATTAAAAAAGGGAATGGGAGTGGAGGCGGGCAAAGAAAAACCGAGGAAAAAACGGCAAGCCCCGGCCCGACAGGAACCGCCTCAAGAATTAAAAATAGAACCAGAGCTAATTAAGAAAATAGAAATAGAAGGAATTGACAAGCCCTCCTCCGCTAAAGCTTCGGCGGGTAAAGAAGAATGGTTTAAAGAACCGGCTGGTCAGCTGGCTATTGATGTTTTTCAAACAGAACAGTATTTGATTATCCAAACCGCCATTGCCGGCATTAAGCCCGGCAACTTAGAAGTGACCGTGGAAAGAGATATTGTGGCTATTAGGGGAATCCGCCAAAAACCCACGAAAGAAGAAGGCGAATATTTTACCAAGGAATGCTATTGGGGGCCTTTTGCCAGGGAAATAATCGTGCCCGTGGAAATAGACCCCGACCATATTGAGGCAACAATGCAAGAAGGAGTTTTGACCGTCAGAATGCCTAAAATTTTAAGAGAGAAAAAAAGAATAATAACAGTTAAAGCGTAGTGCCCAGGGAGAGATTCGAACTCTCATGGGATTTCTCCCGCTAGCTCCTAAGGCTAGTACGTCTGCCAGTTTCGCCACCTGGGCTTCCTTTTAATATTATCCCTTTTACCCTAAAAAACAAACTCGCCCCTTAAAAGGGGGACGAGTTTTTTAATCACTGATTAATTAGAACCCTCCTATAGATCGGACAATTCCGGGCAATGCCCTGGCTAAAAATGCGACCACCAATCCAATGGCCGCGTATAAAATAAAGTTTTTCCCTTTATCCACATTTTCCGCCTTACCGCCGGCAAATATAATAGTCGCCGCGCCCAGAATAGTGAAGAAAACGGCCATAATAACTAAAATAGTAAACGTCCAGTCAATTATGGAATTCAGGGTGTTAAGGATGCAAACCATTCCCCAGTCGGCAGTATAACATGGTCCTGTACCCGAGGGGGTAAGACCGCAAACTGACTTTGTATTATCTCCGGTGACATTTAAGCCTTTTGGATAAGGAATATCACTCACAGTTATATTCCGTTTTAAGGTACACGATTCTTGGGGAGTCCCGGCGACAGCCAAAGCCGCCAAAGGTGCCAAAGGCGCAGCAAATATGGTTAATAAAACTAAACCGATTAAAATTTTCCGCATGATTTAATTTATTTTAGAAATTAAACAACTCGACCTTTCTTAATTTTATCCTCCTAAAACTGATTTTATTATAGCAATTAATCCCCTGGCAAGCAAAATCACGGCCAGCCCGATAGAAGTATATAAAATAATTGTTTGAGCGGTCTTAACTCTAGCCGGATCGCCAGCTGAAGTAATCCAGAAAAATCCGGCAATAATTATCATTAAAGGAGCTATAGCCAGGGCAATATAAAAAACAAACTTAATAAGATAATTTACCAAGTCCTCAAAATTATTGGCTTTTAAAGGATTCTGAATAGTAAGCCCGCTACCGCTAGGCTGGCTAGGAGTGGTAGGACCAGCACAAGCAGAATACTTCTTGCAACTTTCTTGATTATTTGTGGCGCCGCTACTGCCGGCGCAGCACCAAAGAGCGGTGCCGACAGTGGTTACGCCACCGCACTCACAACCAACGGGATTAGCGGCTTCACATGAAAGATACTGACAAGTAGCTGGAACGGTATTGCCACCGCCGATAATCTCAAAATTTACCGAATTATCGCTATCTAATAAATTTCCCGACCCGCCAGTATCAAAAGATTTAACAGACAAATTGACCGTGCCATTACTTAATTGGGGAACTTTAACTACGAAAAAATTACCACCACCGCTTATTCCAGAAACACGAGTAGTATTAAAGTAAGCAAAGTTCAGGGCCGGATAAGGATTAAAATTACTGCCTAAAATCATTACGTCTTGTCCGACCGATCCGCTGGTTGGCGATATGGAATCAATATGCGGCGCAGACACTTGCGGAGGAGTCGCTACAACGCTCCATTTTTGTGTATTAGATTCAACGTCTGCTGTGAAAATTCCATTTAGATAACGCACTACCGCATAAACGGAAAACTCCCCTATTGCATTTACCGGCCGTGCAAAATTATGCCAACAAGACGACACTCTTTTCCCACCAAGCATACAATCGAACATATCTACTTCCATCTTATCGATAAAAAGATAAATCTTCATAATATCATTGCCATCAGCCAAAACATTAATGTTTGTTGTTTTATCAACATAAATAGTCGCGGGATTGGGACTAATATCTAAAGTAACAGAAGGCGGAGCCGCCTTGACGCTAAAAGCCGAGAAAAGACCAATAAATATTAAAAATATTTTTGCCATGTTATATTACTTTACCAAAATCAGGCCGTAATGATAAGGGCCGGCATTAAATTTTGTCTCCAGCTTGAAATCAAGTTCTGACGCTATTTCAATAATTTCTTCCATTGAAACTTTTTCCTTGGGGCCGAGGGAAATGCCGGGCTTCCAGTCAACTAACAAAATCCTGCCTCCTTTTTTCAAAATCCTTTTTCCTTCTTCTAAAACCCGTTTAACACCCGATGTTTCTCCGTCAACATCGGGTGTTGTCCGTACCTGAAATAATAAATTGGTCATTAAAACCAAGTCGCAGGAATTGCTTAATAAACTCACCCCTTTTTCCACGTTGGCCTTAATGGCGTCTATATTTGAAAGTTTTTCCAGTTTTGCTCTTGACCTTAAAGCCGAAAGCGGCTCTTCTAAAATATCTATGGCAAAAACCTGGCCATCTTCCAAAATTTTAGCCAGAGGAATGACCCAGCCGCCGCTTCCGCAACCGAAGTCGCAAGCCACCATTTCCTTGCGCAGATTTAATTTTTTTAATATTTCGGATGGATTAAGAAATTCTTCCATAGTTTTGAAAGAAACTCAGTTTCCCACTTGGAAACTGAGTTTCCAAGTTCTATATACACGTTGCTGAAGCCACTTTGTCACCTTCATCCAGCTTCATAACCCTGACTCCCTGGGTGGACCTGGATAATTTGGCGATAGTTGAAATCAAAGTCCTGATAACCTGGCCTTTTTGGGAAATAACAATCAATTCTTCCTCGCCACTTAAAACCTTAGTGTAAATCAAGTTGCCGGTTTTGGGAGTAATTTTAGCGGTCTTTACGCCCGAGCCCCCCCTGCCCTGCGACTTATACTCCTTCAAGTCCGTCTTTTTACCGTAGCCCTTGTCCATCACCACTAATAAATAACCAGTAGCTGCTGGATTTTGCTTGCCCGCCGTAGCTTTAGCGGAGGCGGGGATGATATCCATTCCTATCAGCTCGTCGCCTTTCTTCATCCTTATCCCTCTTATTCCAGAAGCAGTCCGACCCATTTCCCTGATTTGCTTTTCCTTAAACCTGATGGCTTGTCCCGATTTTGCCACTAAAATTATTTCGTCGTCCCCTGAAGATTTCTGGACCATTTTTAAGGAATCGCCTTTCTTTAAGGTAATGGCGATTAACCCCGACTTCCTGACGTTTTCAAACTCACTTAAGGCGGTTTTTTTCACTATACCGTCTTTAGTCGCCATAACCAAATATCCTGAACCGGATTCCTGGTCTTTTTTTTCTATAGGCAAAAGCGAAAGGATTTTTTCTTGCGGTGAAATTTCCAAAAAGTTCAAAAGCCCCCGACCCTTGGCCACTCTCGTGCCTTCGGGAATTTCCCAAGCGGGCGTCTGAAAAACCTTGCCCGAATCTGAGAAAAACAAAAGCTTGTCATGGGTATTGGCGGTTAAAAAATGCTCCACGATATCTTCTCCCACGGTTTTCATTCCCACAATGCCTTTGCCTCCCCGCTTTTGGAGTTTGTAGGTTTCCGGGTCAATTCTTTTGACGTACCCTCCCTGGGTCAGGGTGATAATTGTTTCCTGAGCGGGAATCAGATCCTCTTCGGCAATTTCATCAATCTTGCTGGCATGGACCTTGGTTCTTCTTTCATCGCCAAAGCTTGCTTTGATTTCTTTAATTTCTTTTTTAATTATTTCCTGTATTTTTTTAGGGTCCTTTAAAATGGCTTCCAATTCTTTGATCTTCAGCTGGATTGCCTTTAATTCGTCTTCAATTTTCTTCCTTTCCAGTTTGGCCAAAGCCGCCAATTTCGTCTCCAAAATAGCATCGGCCTGAATTTGGGAAAGACGGAACCTTTTCATTAATTTCCCCTGGGCATCTGCCCTGTCTTGGGAATTCTTGATTATTCTTATGACCTCGTCGATATTGCCGAGGCACTTGTGCAAACCATCTAAAATATGGCCTCTTTCCTTGGCTTTTTTCAAATCATATCTTGCTCTTTTTACAACCACGTCTTTGCGGTGCTCTATGAAATAACCCAGCAATTCCGCCAATCCCAAAACCCGGGGCTGAAGGCCGTTGACTAACGCCAGGAGATTCAGGTGGAATGTTTTTTGCAGGTCGGAAAACTTATAAAGCTGGTTCAAAACCTTCTGGGGAATGGCGTCTTTGGATAAATCAATGACAATTCTCAATCCTTCTTTATCGGACTCATCCCGGATGTCTTTTATGCCTTCTATTTTTTTCTCCTGGACCAGGGCGGCGATTTGCTCTAAAAGCGCGGATTTTTGGACCTGAAAGGGAATTTCCATAACAACGATCTGATTTTTGCCGGATTTTTCCTCGGTAATTTCCGTTTTTGCCCGGCACAAAACCGGCCCTTTGCCTTGGGAATATGCCAAAAGTATTTCTTTCTGGTCGAATATCTCTCCACCGGTCGGAAAATCAGGGCCCTTGATAAATTGGAAAAGATCTTCCGTGTCGGCTTTGGGATGATCAATCAAATAAATCAGGGCATCTGCCACTTCCGATAAATTGTGGGGCGGGATGTAGGTTGCCATGCCCACGGCAATTCCCAAAGAGCCGTTCAGTAAAAGCTGGGGCAAGGGCGAGGGCAGGACCGAGGGCTCCTTTCTGGTGCCGTCATAATTATCCCGGAATTCAACCGTCTCTTTTTCAATATCCTTGAGCATTTCCTCTCCGACTTTTGAAAGACGACATTCCGTATACCTCATGGCAGCTGGGGAATCCCCGTCGAGTGAACCAAAATTTCCTTGACCTTGGATCAGAGGGTATCTTAAAGAAAAATCCTGGGCCATTCGGGTCAAAGAATCGTAGACGGCTACATCTCCGTGAGGATGATAGCGACCAAGACAACTTCCTACAACAGTAGCTGATTTTCTAAACTTAATATCGTGCCGAAGACCATCCTCTAACATTGTATATAAAATCCTGCGGTGGACGGGCTTTAACCCATCCCTGACGTCGGGCAAGGCCCGGGAAACGATAACCGACATGGCGTAGTCAAGATATGACTCGCGCATTTCGGTCACAATTTCCCGCGGATTAATTCTGCCGATTCCGGCAGCCAATTGTTTAACTTTATTTTTAACCGGCATAATTTTACGGATTTAAAACCACCACTTTCGCTTCTTCTTCCGTCAGATCTTTCTTTTTAACCGTTAATTTTTCTTCCGCTGCGGCTGATTTTATCCCTAATATTTTTAAAAACTTATCAACGCCCTCCAGTTTATATTTCAATTTGGGAATGGCATAATGCATAGGTATGGTGATTTTGGGTTCAACCTGTGACATCACCTGCAGCGCTTCTTTAGCGGCGATGGTATAAACCCCGCCGACGGGAAGCATCAAAACGTCAACCTCGCCGATTTCCTCCATTTGTTCTTTGGTCAGTTCTTTCTGACCCAGGTCTCCCAAGTGGCAGATTTTTATATCTTCAACTTCAACAACATAAATAGTGTTGCTTCCTCTTTCTTTGCCTTCTTTGTCATCGTGAAAACTGGGGATTCCTTTGATATAAACTCCCTTGACTTCATATTCGCCGGGTCCCTGAATTAAAAATGGCCCTTGCCCTGAGCCTGCCGAAGGGTCAACTCCTTTGACGTTATTATGGTCTGCGTGGCTGTGGGTTATTAATAAAACATCGGCTTCCAGTTTGGGGAGCCGAAGTCCCGCCTCTTCAGAAAAAGGATCGATAATAATTTTCACTTGGCCGTTTTTTTCAGGCGCAGCGATTATTTGAAAACAAGATTGGCCCTTCCAAAATATGTTCATAATGCGAATGTTACGAATAATTATCCGAATACTACGAATATTCGTATCATTCGAATACGAATTCGTATAATTCGGATTATATTTATTATTTTACCATAGCCCTTGCTAATATTCAAGAAATATTATAGATTAAAATATATGAAAAACATCCTGGAAAAAGAAAACCTGATAAAACCGGCCAGAGTCGGCGACATTATGGAAGGAAAGGTCATTAACCGGGGAAAATCCTCTCTTTTTTTGGATTTAGGCCCCATAGGCACGGGCATAATTTACGGCAAAGAATTTTTGGAATCTAAAAATAAGATCCGGGGATTAAAACCGGGCGATGCCATTTTTGCCAAAGTCATTGACCTGGAAAACGAAGAAGGTTTCATTGAAATGTCCGTAAAAGGGGCGGCGGCGGAAATTACCTGGGACATATTGGAACAAAAAAAAGATAAAGGAGAACTGATCCAGGTTAAAATCCTGGGGGCCAACAAAGGCGGACTTTTAGCTGAAATTTCCGGCATCTCGGCCTTTTTGCCGGTATCTCAGCTGGATTCCGAGCATTATCCTAAAGTGGAAGGAGGAGATCCCCAAAAAATCCAGCAAGAGCTTTTAAAATTTGTTGGCCAGGAACTGGAAGTGAAAATATTTGATTTAAAGCCCGCGACCCAGGAAATCATCCTGTCTGAAAAGGCCAAGAAGCAGGATTTAATCAAAGAGCTTTTGAAGAATTACAAAAAAGACGACGAGGTTGAAGGCGAGATAACCGGGCTGACTGATTTTGGCGCTTTTGTTAAATTTAATGAGGAAGGGACTAGCCCTGAGTTTATCGAAGGGTTAATCCATATTTCCGAATTGGATTGGAAAATTATTGAAGACCCTTCGGAAGTTGTTAAAGTTGGCCAGAAAGTCAAAGCCAAAATTATTGATATTGTCGGAGACAAAGTTTCCCTTTCTTTGAAGGCCCTGAAGGAAAATCCTTGGCTGAAGATTGATGAAAAATATAAAAAGGGAGATGCCGTAGATGGAAAGGTAACTAAATTCAATCCTTTCGGCGTTTTCGTCCAGCTGACCCCGGAAATACAGGGACTCTGCCATATTTCCGAGTTCGGCAGCCAGGCCAAAATGCAGGAAAGGGTGGAAATCGGGAAAAAATACAAATTTGAAATTCTACTCATAGACCCCAAAGAGCACAAAATGAGCTTAAAGCCGGTTTAGTGATGAAGCTTCGCTTCATCTTACAATACAGATTGCCCTCAAGAGCATTTTTTGTTTTTCCCCACCCGCCCTTGACTTTTTATTTTATATCTGGTATAATTTTATCATGAATTACCGAAAAATCATCCTGCCAACTCGGCCCCATCCTGACACCATTTTAGGCATTTTCCTTTTAAAAAATTTTGGGAAGGAAAAATATCCCGGCATTGAAAGAGCAGAGCTGGAAATTTGGCAAGAACTACCTAAAAATGAGACTTCAGGGTCGTTGGAAGAAAAAGGAATTTTAGTTTTGGATGTGGGCGGAGGAAAATTTGATCATCATCAAATGGGAAAAACCTTATCGCAATTGGTGGCTGAAGATCTGGGAATCTCCGAAGATCCTGCCCTTCAAAAACTTTTGATATATGGGGAAAGAGACGATAAGTTCGGACTGGGAACAATTTCTTCGGATTCTCTTGATAAAGCTTTCGGATTGTCCGGCTTAATTGCCTCTCTTAATAAGGCTATCCCTGAAAATCCGGAAAAAGTGATAGACGCAATTGCGCCCTTAATAACGGCTCACTATTTGGAGGAAAAAAAGAAAACCGAAGAATTGCCAAAAGAGTTGAAAGATAAATTAAAAGAAGGAAAAGCTGAAATTTTTGAATTAAAACAGGGCGATAAAAAATTAAAGATTGTAATTTTAGAATCCGATAATTTAAGCATGGCTGGCTGGCTGAGGTCTTCGGAAAGCGAAAGAGCCGATGTGGTCTGCCAGAAAGTCAGTTCAGGTTATGTTAATATCCTGACTAAACCTTTAAAAAGAGTTGATTTAAGATGGCTGGCCGCATATCTGAGGAACGAAGAGGCGCAATCAAGAGGAAAGCAATTAAAATATTCCGCTTTTGATTTAATGAAGCCGGGGAAAATTCATGAAATCCCGGAATGGTATTACGACAGAGCGACCAATTCAATGTTAAACGGCGGGACAAATCCAAAAGGCATTGAGCCCACAGCCATTGCCTTTGAAAAAATTAAAGAAATACTGAAAGAATCTTTATCGCAAAAAACACCGTAAAAATTAATCAATTTTTCTCTCTTGGCTTTTGGATTTTCTGAATCTAAAAGCGAGGAGAGGGAAGCTCTTCGAAAAATAAATAAAGGAAAGAAAAGGAGGTGCCTAATGGCACAGGTAAAGAAATTCAGCAATGGTATTATGGCATCGGTTGTCTTACTCGATAAAGGTCGCCAGCTTCTCGAAATCGGCGACTATGGTATTCTCGCCATCCCTACGGGAATGACTCCTAACGCTTTCTGCCTTATTCTTCACGCGGAAGAAAAGGCAAGGGTTGTCTTTGCCCAAAAAAATGTCGGGCAAGATATGGGAGGATATAACGATTCTTTCTCTAAAATTGAGATCGTCGGGACACAAGTCTTTTCGCCGCCAATTCAAGTAATGAGGGCGGGAGAGAATGTTTGGACTCTTTGGCACAGCGAAAAACCCAACCGAATGGACTGCTGGACAGTGGAAAATGACGGACGGCTGGAATTATTCCAAATCGGCGTCATCACCCATAATGACGGCCAGACATTCCAATTGCTCGGCGAGTTACGCTGGCAAGGCCAAATTTTAAAAGGCCCTGCTGGCAAGCTCGTGGCTAAACCTAGTAATCCCAAATGGGGACCTCTTTTATGGAACGAGGGCGAAAGCCGAGCCGGCATCCGCGAGAATCCTGATTTTCAGGATCTACTCGCCAACGCCGACCTACTTTTATGGAAGGGGTCGCCAGAAGAACTCAACCCGCCGTTAAGCCCAATACCCAGTGGCAACTTTGCCAGGGTAGATTGGTACATCCCCTTTGCACATCAAAAGGGCGGAGGGATTGCCAAAGATGAAAAGGGCGCTTCTTACGTGGTCCACGGCCAAGACGTGGGAAGTCCGCCGGACGCTGACGGGATCAGGCGCTTATGGCATAATGATCTCATCAGCTACATCTTGGTTCACGAAAACTGGGGGACAAAGAAAGGCCAGCCAAAACTCCTCGGTATCAAAATGGTCTCGGAAAAAAGATAACTCTTTTCTCCGATATCGTAGCCTCTCGCAATTATATTGCGGGGGGCTACTTCTTTTTTTATCTTGATTTTCATTATTTTTTTTGTTATCCTAAAGAAGTCATGAGAAACCTTCTAAAAAATTTTGTTTTTGTTGTTCTGATTTTTTTTGTGATTGCCGGAGTTTTCAGTTTCTTGCAGCAGGAACAGAAAAATACAATTTCCATCACCCAGCTGGTGCAGGATATCAACCAAGGCAAAGTGAAAAAAATCACGGTTTCGGGCAATGATTTAGCGATAGTTTTTACCGACAACACCAACTCACAGTCAAAAAAAGAGACAGAGATTAGCTTGTCGGAAACTATGATTAATTACGGAGCAGATAAAACAAAACTGGCCAGCATAGAAGTTGATGCCAAGACGGCTGGCGGTGTCTGGAATTGGCTGGGCCCGGTTTTGTTTTCCGTTTTGCCGCTTTTGCTTTTTGTCGGATTTTTCTTTTTTATCTTCCGCCAGGCCAAAGGAGGAGCGGGCGGCGGCATGCAAGTTTTTGATTTCACCAAAGCCAAGGCAAAATTATTCGGCGCCGACGGTCCGCCCAAGGAAAAAATCACTTTTGCCGACGTAGCCGGCTTGAAAGAAGCCAAAGAAGAACTGGGAGAAGTGGTTGATTTTCTTAAGAATCCTAAAAAATATCTGCAGATAGGAGCCAGGATTCCAAAGGGAGTTCTTTTGGTAGGGCCGCCTGGAACTGGAAAAACGCTTTTGGCAAAAGCCATCGCAAACGAAGCCAATGTACCTTTCTTTTCCATCGCCGGGTCGGAATTTATCGAGCTTTTTGTCGGCGTAGGGGCTGCCCGAACCCGCGACTTGTTTGCCACGGCCAAAAAAGTAGGGAAAGCCATTATATTTATAGATGAAATTGACTCAATCGGCAGGATGAGAGGCGTGGGAGTTACAGGCGGGCACGAGGAAAGAGAGCAAACCTTAAACCAAATTTTATCTGAAATGGACGGCTTTGAAAGAGATGACGGCAGAATAGTTATCGCCGCAACCAACAGGCCGGATGTTTTAGACCCTGCCCTATTAAGGCCCGGCCGGTTTGACCGGAGAATTGTTTTAGATTTACCGGATGTCAACGATCGGGAAGAAATTTTAAAAATTCACAGCAGAGGGAAACCCTTAGCTTTAAATGTTGCCTTGCGGGAAGTGTCGGAAAGGACTCCCGGATTTTCTGGAGCGGATTTGGCTAATGTTGTCAACGAAGCGGCGCTTTTGGCTGCTAGAAAAAATAAAATCCAGGTTTTTCAGGAGGACTTTTTAGAATCAATTGAAAAGGTCTTGTTGGGGCCGGAAAGAAAGTCCCATATTTTATCAGTCAAAGAAAAAAAGATTGCCGCCTATCACGAAGCCGGCCACGCCCTATCCGATGCTTTTTTGCCGGGCGGAGAAACTATCAGAAAAATTTCAATTGTTGCCAGGGGCATGGCAGCCGGCTACACCCTAAAAATGCCCTCAGAAGAGAGAAAAATGAAAACCAAATCAGAATTTTTAGCGGAAATTGCCACTCTCCTCGGTGGATACACGGCAGAAAAAATAAAATTCGGCGAGATTACAACGGGCGCCGGCAACGACCTAGAAAAGGCCTCTTATTTGGCGAGAAAAATAGTCAAAGAATACGGCATGTCTTCTTTAGGGCCGATTTCTTTTGGCGAAAAAGAAGAGCTGGCGTTCTTGGGATGGGAAGGGCCGGAACGTCAGAATTATTCTGAAAAAGTAGCAGAACGAATAGATGTGGAAGTGGAAAAAATCATCAAAGACGCCCAGATTACGGCCCAGAAGATTTTAACTAAAAAAAGGAATATACTTGAGAGGATCGCCAAACGCCTAATTGAAAAAGAAACGATTGAAAAAGAAGAATTCGAAGAGCTGATCGGACGAGGACGGGCCTCGTCCAAAAACTTGCCAAAAAGGAAAAATCTGGTAAAAGTAAAAATTAAGCGTATCTAAGGATGGGCATGTAGTTCATTGGTCAGAACGACTGTCTTATAAACAGTAGGTAGAAGGTTCGATTCCTTCCATGCCCAATGGGCGCGTAGCTCAATGGCAGAGCGTCTCTTTGACGTAGAGAAGGTTTCGGGTTCAACTCCCGCCGCGCCCACTAGAATTAGCAAGTAATAATAAAAACACATGACCACAAAAATAAATAATTTTTTAAAGACGCAGATGAAGGCTAATTTGCCTGAAATCCGCCCCGGCGATACTGTTTTGGTTTCCCAGAAAATACCCTCCCCTGCTAAAGCTACGGAGAGCAAGAAGGAAGGAGAAAAAATTCAGAACTTTGAAGGGATCGTTATTTCCAGAAAACACGGCAAGGAAATGGGTTCAACCATTATTGTCAGGAAAGTGATTTCCGGCGTCGGAGTGGAAAGAATTTTTCCCTTGCACTCCCCTACTATTAATAAAATTGAAGTTCTTAGATCGGGAAAAGTAAGAAGAGCAAAACTTTATTACTTAAGGACTGCCAAGGGGAAAAAGGGCAAACTGAAAGAAACTCAAGGAGCGGACAAATAAAAAAACGCGCGGGTGGTGTAATGGCAGCCACGCCAGCCTAAGGAGCTGGTGCCGAAAGGCGTGGAGGTTCGACTCCTCTCCCGCGCATGGACGGTTAGCTCAACGGCAGAGCATCGCGTTTACATCGCGGGGGTTATAGGTCCGAATCCTATACCGTCCACACGAGCCGCGATAGCTCAGGTAGTTA
>Ga0209541_10007611_pt1 | contig 18152 bp, 24 predicted proteins | sample RifCSPlowO2_01_FD_184027 | JGI IMG/M metagenome (GOLD analysis project Ga0209541, IMG submission 184027) | Groundwater microbial communities from Rifle, Colorado - Rifle CSP2_plank lowO2_0.1 (SPAdes) (version 2) | ecosystem: Environmental > Aquatic > Deep subsurface > Groundwater | place... | reverse complement strand
ATCCCGACATTTTTGATCCGCGAGCCGGATAACACGTTCCGGCTTTCCATTCTGGAGCCCATGTTCCCTCCGAAGGACGCGGATGAGGAGGGTGTCCCGGAAGAAGAATCCATCCGCAGGATCATGCGCCGTTATCTGACCGTAATCGAAGACCAGATCCGCAGGTATCCAGCGCAGTGGCTGCTTTTTCGCGAATTTGCGGTTTCCTCCGTTTCCTCCGTTTCCTCCGTTTCCTCCGTTTCCGGAGAAGCGGGGGGGATCAGATAACCAGTATATGAGGAACCAGCCTGATCGCAGACAGGAATTATCAGCGTATTGATTATGACAAAGATTTGCGTTCTTATTCCGGTCCTTAACGAAGCCCAGGCCATTGGTGCGGTGGTCAGATCTTTGCGCGTCCAGAATCTTGATGTCGTTGTGATCGATGACGGTTCCACGGATGATTCTGGCGCGATCGCCCGCCAAAATGGCGCAACCGTTATCCGTCATGATGTCAAGAAAGGGAAAGGACAATCCCTGCGCGATGGTTTCCGGTATGCCCTCGAACACGGTTACGACGGGGTCATTACGATGGATGGCGACGGGCAGCATGACGCGGCGGATATTGGACAATTCATGCACATGATCGCGAAGGAGCGTCCTGGCATGATCGTCGGCAACCGGATGGTTAACCCGCAAGGGATGCCCTGCGTGCGGTATCTGACCAACCGGTTTATGTCGTCGCTGATCTCAAAAGCCTGCGGACAGCATATCCCGGACACCCAGTGCGGATACAGATATGTTGATTCGCGTGTCCTGCGTGAAGTGCCTTTGACCTGCGATGATTTTGAGATCGAGACCGAACTGTTGATGAAATCCTCAAAACAGGGATTCCGCATCGATTCTGTGCCGGTCATGACGATCTATCGTGATGAAGAAAGCAAGATCAACCCTTGGAAAGACACCGTTCGGTTCATTACGTATTTCATAAAAGAAATTCGTTCCCCGGCACCGGGGGATAGAAAAAAAGTATCTCGTGAAGAGTGAATCGTGTCTCGCTTCACGTTTCACGAACGACGAGCGACGTAACCAAGGGGGACACAATACTTAATTCTAAATTAAAGGGGACAGTGCCTTTTTTAGAAAGAATTAAGTATTGTGTCCCCTTTAATCTAACGGCGGAAATTGATAACCGGCTGTTTTACGGCAGTCTTGTGGTTTCCTTCACTGTTCACGCGGCGCTTATTACGGGGCCGTCCTTATTCACGCAGAATATCAAGATTTTTGAGAAACCGGTACGGACCATCGAGGTGACTTACGACGCCATCAAGAATGATCCCAATCCGCAGCCGCAAAGCGTCTTTAAGGACGTTGAGCTCAGCAAACCCAAAGAACCACCCTCGCCGCCGCCCGACGTGAAAGTGCTTTCCCGGAAGCACGACGATATTTTTTCTTCCTTCCAGAATGATCTTCATGAAGTGACAAAATCCGCGCAACGCGTTGAATTAAGCGAGAAGGACTTGCCCGGCATCAAGGGTTTTGGCGGCGAGCGCAAGATATCCGTGCCGCTGTTGCAGTCCGAGAAGATCACAAACCCTAAATATCTTAGCTATACACAAAATATTCGCCAGCGGATTAAACAGCGGGCTTATTATTATGCCGATAACCCCGATTTTGCCTCGGGCGAGGTTTATTTGACCTTTGTGTTGTCTTCTTCGGGCGCTTTGGAGGGGGTCAAAATCATCAAGGAGAAAACCCATTCCAGCGCCTACGTGCAAAACATCGGGATGCGCAGTATTGAAGAATCCGCGCCGTTTCCGCCATTTCCGCCTGATCTTGCGTTCCCCGAGCTGACCTTTAACGTGATTATCTCTTTTGAACTGACCGACGAATGAAGGAGGATTGACAGTAGTGTGCGAAGATGATATTCTAAGACCCTGTCTTGAGCAAACGGAGCAACAAACATGAATAGAGAAAAATCCGTCGACGAATCATGGAAAGAATCCGCCGCGCAGGAAAAAGAGCGGCTGGAGAATATCGCGCGCGGGAGCGGCGCGGATAAAACATCCCCGAGGGTAAATGCGCAGTCCTCGCCGCAGTCTTCGGCAGGTTCCCGGCAGCCATCACAGCCCCAAGACGTCCCCGGTCCCACGCACGAAGATCCTTCGGGCGCTTATGAGGCGAATTTTATCAATTACATCAGTGGTCTTGCCTATCAGGCGATGGTCTTTTTAGGGGAGATCCCTAATCCGGTTACTAATACCAGTGAGAAGAATCTGGAACAGGCAAAATTTGCCATTGAGACGTTGATTTTACTTCAGGAAAAGACCAAAGGGAATCTGACCCAAAAGGAAAGCGATGTGCTCAACACGGCCGCGTACGAATTGCAGATGAAATTCGTTGAGATTTCCTCCTCCCGAAGGGAGCCTGCCGGCCCAGGGGAGCCTAACGGACAGAAAGAAACGGTATGATCGACAAGGAATTACTCTCAATCCTGGCCTGTCCCGCCTGCCGCGGCGACGTCGAGGAAGAAAACGGGAAGATCGTCTGCGCGAGCTGCGGACGGCAATATCCCGTGCGGGACGGGATTCCGATCATGCTCGTTGATGAAGCGCAAAGAGGTAAATAGTTAATGGTAAATGGTGAATAGAAAAACTTGCCATTAACCATGTCCCATTCACCATATACAGAACATTGGGGGATAACTTGAGTAAAATACTAGTCATCCACGGGCCGAATCTTAATCTGCTTGGTCAGCGCGAGCCGGATGTTTATGGCAAAACGACGCTGGAAGAAATCAACCGCCGGTTGCAGGAATTCGCCAAGTCGAACAATGTTGAACTTGAGATCGTCCAGTCCAACCACGAAGGCGAGATCGTCGATACAATCGGCCAGGCCAATCAACGTGGATTTAAAGCCATTTTGATCAACCCGGCGGCCTATACCCACACGAGCGTGGCCATCCGCGACGCGGTCGCCGCCGTGTCCATCCCGACCGTTGAGGTGCATCTGTCCAATATTTATGCGCGGGAAGAATTTCGGCACACCTCGCTCATCGCGCCGGTCTGCCACGGGCAGGTGAGCGGTTTCGGCGCCGACAGTTACGTCCTGGGATTAGAAGCCGTCATCGGTCTCATCAAAAAATAACCTTTCTTCGTGAATTCCCGAATCAAACAACTCGTCAGTACCTTCCCGGCGCGCCGTATCGACGCGTTTTTGGTCACGCAGGATACCAACATCGCATATTTGACGCATTTTCCCGCGTCGGAATCCTGGCTGCTGGTCGGCAATCGTAAGGCATCTTATATCACTGACTTTCGCTACATCCTGGAAGCCCGCAAGAGTTTAAAAGGAATTGGGGTCGTGGGCTACATTAAGAGTAAAAGTGAAACTCTTTTTCAGACGGCCCGTCGGCAAGGTATCCGTCGTTTAGGGTTTGACCCTGGTCACATTACTCTTGCCCAGTACCGGGTGCTTTCCCGGCAGTGTCCTTCTTCGATCAAGCTGGTCGCGGTGTCGCATCCGGTGGAAACGTTACGCGAAATCAAAGATACCGGGGAGATCAGGCACATCCGCGAGGCCTTGGCCATTCACAAAGAAGCCTATAAACTTGTTTCTGGGGTTATCCGGCCGCATGTCTGTGAACAAGATATCCTTTTGCGCCTGGAAGACTTCGTTGGACACAAGGGAGCGCGGTTTTCCTTTCCGCCAATCGTGGCTTCCGGACAAAATTCCTGCTATCCACACGCCAAAGTGACCCGCCGCAGGCTGGGTAAAAACGATATTGTGCTGGTGGACATCGGAATTGAGGTCAAAGGCTACAAGTCCGACTTGACACGTATGTTCTTTTTAGGTAGAATACCGCCATTTGTTCAACGGGTCAACGACGCCGTGGCGCTGGCGCAACGCAAGACAATCCAAAGAATCCGCCCCGGCGTTCCCGTGGCGGAACTGGATTTGACGGCACGTAACCATTTAGCCAAAAACGACTTAGCCCAATATTTCGGGCATGCGCTCGGCCACGGAGTGGGACTCGATATCCACGAGTCGCCGCGTCTTTCACAATCCAATCCGGCTGTTCTCAAAGCAGGTATGGTCATTACCATCGAACCGGCCGTTTACATTCCGCACCGGTTCGGTATTCGTATCGAAGACATGGTTCTGGTAACCCCCAAAGGATGTGAGGTATTAAGTGACGATATCCATCAATGAAATTTCTTCGGAAGTAGGCATTCGCATCGACAATGATATTTACGCTGTGCTGGAATATCACCACGTTAAACCCGGCAAAGGAAGCGCCTTTGTCCGGGTAAAGATTAAAAACATTAAGACAGGCCAGATCTTAGAAAGAACGTTCCGCAGTTCCGAACGGATTGAAGATGTTCCTCTGGAGGAAAGAAGGTTGCAGAATCTTTATCAAAGCGGTGATTATTATCATTTCCTTGATAATACCACTTATGAAGAAGTCCTCGTGCCTAAGGCCGTCATCGGAGAGAATGACGCGCGGTTTCTCCAGGAAAACCTCGAAGTGCGCGGTATCTGCCACCATAATGATATTTTGAAGATCGTCCTGCCGACGTTTATTATCGCTGAAATTAAGCACAGCGATCCGGGCATCAAAGGGGATTCGACGCGTTCGGGAACAAAGCCGGCCACCATCGATACCGGTGCGACGATTCCAGTTCCTTTATTCATCAATGAGGGAGACCGCATCAAGATCGATACTAGAACCGGAACCTATGTTGAGAGGGCACAAAAATGAATCTCAAAGAGATCCGAGAAATCATCAATCTCATGAATGAACACGATCTTTCAGAAATTGAGCTCGAGAGAGATGGCACCAAGGTCAAGATCAAGAAAACCCAGGGTGATGTCCCGGAGATCGGGCGTCGTCAGCCGCCGGATTATTCCATCGAAACGCAGGTTGTTGCCAAATCCGGTTCCGATGGAGAAAAGACCGCCGGTAATTCCAGCCGCAAGGAGATCAAATCTCCGATGGTCGGGACATTTTACCGCGCGCCCTCGCCGGAAGCGCCACCTTTCATCGAGATTGGACAGGCCGTGGAGATCGGACAGGTTGTGTGTATCGTGGAAGCCATGAAGTTGATGAACGAGATCAAATCCGAAGTGCGCGGCAAGATCGCCGAGATTCATGTCGAGAGCGCTCAAGCGGTCGAATTCGGGCAGACGCTGTTTTCCGTTGAACCTGTGTAGAAATTTTAATGAGTCGTAAGCCGCAAGTGATAAGCTCCGCCGCTCGGTTAAGGCTTCGGTCGGAGTCCCGACCGACATCGAAGATGGCGCGTCGGGATCGTAAGTAAAAGCTGAAATCTTTTAGCCTGCCGCTTATTACTTATGACCTACGATTATTTTTTCGGATGACGATATGTTTTCAAAGATATTAATAGCCAACCGCGGTGAGATTGCGCTGCGCATCATCCGCGCCTGCCGCGAAATGAATATCCAGACGGTGGCCGTTTATTCCGAGGCGGACAGCGAGTCCTTGCACGTGCGCTTCGCCGATGAGGCGGTGTGCATCGGTCCGGCCGCGAGCATCGACAGTTATCTGAACATCCCCGCCATTATTTCCGCCGCCGAAATTACTGATGTGGAGGCCATTCATCCCGGGTACGGTTTTCTCGCCGAAAACGCCCATTTCGCGGAAATTTGCGAATCATGCAACATTGCTTTTATTGGTCCTTCGCCCCAGGCCATTCGCGCGATGGGGGATAAGGTTGCCGCCCGTGAATCAATGCGCAAGATCGGTGTCCCTTTAACGCCGGGATGTAAAGGGGTCGTCACTACTAAAGAGGAAGCGATCGCCATTGCCAAGGCCATTAAATATCCGGTCATCATCAAGGCCGCGGCTGGCGGAGGCGGAAAAGGCATGCGGGTGTGTCATAACGATGTTGCCTTGGTCAGTTCTTTAACCGTCGCGCAAAGCGAGGCCGAGGTGAATTTTGGCAACGACGCGGTCTATATCGAGAAATATATCCAGAATCCGCGGCACATCGAATTTCAGATTGTCGCCGATGGACAGGGGCATACGATCCATCTGGGCGAACGCGATTGCAGCATTCAGCGGCGCCACCAGAAACTTCTGGAAGAGGCGCCATCACCGGTCCTTAACGAGGAATTGCGCCGGGAAATGGGTGAGATGTCGATCAAAGCCGCCCAGAGCGTCGATTACAAGGGTGTTGGTACCGTTGAGTTCCTGCTGGATGAGGACAGCAATTTTTATTTCATGGAAATGAATACGCGTATTCAGGTCGAACACCCGGTAACCGAAATGGTTACCGGCATGGATATCGTCAAGGAACAGATCAGGATCGCCGCGGGCGAGCCGCTAAAGATCAAGCAGGAGGACGTCAAGATCTGCGGGGCTGCTATTGAATGCCGCATCAACGCGGAGGATCCCGATAACAATTTTATTCCTTGTCCGGGGAAGATTGAAGAGTTGAATCTGCCCGGTGGACTTGGCGTGCGCATTGACACCCACATTTATCCGGGCTACAAGATCAGCCCCTATTATGATTCGATGGTGGCCAAATTGATCACATTCGGCAGAACCCGTCCGGAGGCCATCAATATCATGCGCCGTGCGCTGGAAGAATTTTATGTCGCGCCGATCAAAACGACCATCCCGCTGCACAAGGAGATCGTCAGCCATCCGTCGTTTTTGAAAGGCGATGTCACGACGCATTTCTTGGAAAAAATGCTGAAAACCGACGCGGAGGTCCACAAATGAAACAGCCCTATCAGATTGATCTGGGAATCGTCCATATCCATAAAAACGTGGTGGCAGAGATCGTCGCTTCCACGGTCACGGACGTTGACGGCGTGGAATTGGTTTCGAAAACTTTTGCGGAAAACTGCATCGAGCTTTTTGGAACAAAGACTGTCCCGGGGATCACGGTCAATGTCGATGAGAACAACGATGTCAGCGTTGATATACAAGTGGTTGTCCGTTACGGGATGAATATCCCCGATATTGGACGGCACATTCAGGATGTGGTAAGATTAGTTGTTCAAAAGACCGTGGATATCAGCCTTAAAGAAATCAACGTTAATATTCAGGGCATAGAGAGGGGGCAAAAATGAGCTTTTTTACCCGCGCGGCCATTTTATTCTATGTAACGATCATTCTTTTCCTGGGATGTTTTGCCGTTCTTTACGTGCTCAATGTGCTTTCTTACAAAGACATCGCGGATTTGCTCTATATTACCTATTTGGATGATCACCTGCGCGTGCTCTTTATGGGCATTGCCGTGGGACTTTTATTCATTAACTTCATCTTGTATCGCCAGCTCGACGTCAATGCCCATAAAGAGAAGATCATCGCTTTTGACAACCCTTCCGGGAGGGTCAGGGTCGCCTTGGTCGCCCTGGAGGATTTAATCCGGCGCACGATTTCGCGTTTCCCTGAAGTCAAGGAATGCAAGGTGGATATCCGGGCATCGAAGAGGGCGTTGGACGTCAAGATCCGCATGGTGTTGTGTTCCGAGGTCAATATCCCCGAGGTGACGTCCATCGTCCAGGAAACGGCAAAACGCAAGATCCAGGACATCATTGGGCTGGATGAATCATTGAATATCTCCGTTTACATCAGCAAGATCCTTGGAGATCCCGTCAAAGATAAAAAAGCCGGCAAAAAGGAAAATCTTGAAGAGCGATCCGGAACCCAGATCCCGTTTCAAGGATACCGCGCTTGAGCCGGGTATTGCAATAAGGATAACGTGATGCAAAAATTAGGTATTTTGACAGGTGGCGCGGATTGTCCGGGGTTGAATTCTGTGATCCGGGCCGTTGTCCACAAGGCCATGCTCGAGGGATATGTGGTCACCGGTATCAAAAATGGCTGGATGGGGCTCATTGAAAATGACATGCGCATTGTCGATCTGCGTCTGACCTCCGGGATTCTGGACCGTGGCGGGACGATCCTGGGAACCAGCCGTCTGATCCCTCCTCTGGACAAAGCCCAAACGGCGTTGATTCATGAAAATTTCAAACGCAGCGGCATGGACGCTGTTATTGCCGTCGGCGGAGAGGACACGCTTAAAATCGCCCTGGAGCTGCATAAACATCACGCGGTCCCCGTTGTGGGTGTTCCCAAATCCATTGATAACGCTCTTTCCGGAACGGATTACGCTTTCGGTTTCGACACGGCGGTCAACGTGGCCACGGAATGTATCGACCGTTTGCACACGACCGCTGAAAGCCATCACCGGATTATGGTCATCGAAGTCATGGGCCGTTACACGGGCTGGATCGCCCTGGAGGCGGGAATCGCCGGCGGGGCGCACATTATCTGTGTTCCAGAACTTCCTGTTAATATCAGCGATATCTGCGATTCGCTTAAAGCGCGCCATAAGCGAGGCAAGACCTTCAGCATCGTGGTGGTTTCGGAAGGAGCCAAGGTCCTGGGACACGAAACGCCGTTTGCAGGCGAAGACCGCCGCGGCGGTCAGCGGGTCGGACGCATCGCAGAGGTGCTGGCGAATTTGATTGAACAAAGTACCGGATACGAAACGCGCGTCAGCGTTTTGGGGCACATCCAGCGCGGCGGAACACCAACCGCGTATGACCGTATTATCGGGACGCGTTTCGGGTTCAAGGCCGTGGAAATGGTCGTGGCGAAGAGATTCGGGGAAATGGTGAGCCTGCGCGACAATAAAATGCGCTCGGTCAAGATCGAAGAGGCCGTGCGTCAGCATAAGACCATTGATGACGATCTTTACGCCATCGCCAAGACGTTTTCCGTTTAAGAATTAAAGAGGATCATATGAAGAAAGATATTGAGCGTATTTTCCACGAATCTATCCGCGTTAAAGAAAAAACCCTCAAGACCAATAACAAAAAAATCGTCCAAGCTGTTGAGTCCATCCTGGAATTGTTTAAGCATCATGGCAAGATCCTGTTTTTCGGTAACGGCGGGTCGGCCGCCGACAGTCAGCATATCGCGGCGGAATTCATCGGCCGGTTCCAGAAAGAACGACGGGCTTTACCGGCGATTGCCCTGACGACCGACACATCGATTTTGACCGCGCTGGGTAACGACTACAGTTTTGATATCATTTTTGCCCGTCAGATCGAAGGGCTGGGCAATCGTGGCGATGTGGCCTTCGGCATCTCCACCAGCGGCGATTCCAGGAACGTCATTGAAGGGATTAAGCAGGCGAAGAAAATGGGATTAAAGACGATCTCGTTGACGGGTTGCGGCGGCGGGAAGCTGGCTTCGCTCACGGATATCAGCCTGATCGTTCCCTCAACGGAGACAGCCAGGATCCAGGAATCGCATATATGTATCGCTCACGCGATTTGTGAACTGGTAGAAGAAAAAATTTAGGCGCACGGGTGGATACACGCAAAAAAATTCTCGGGTTAAAGACGTTGCAACGTACCCTTGCCCGGTTGAAACGCCAGGGCAGAACGGTCGCTTTTACCAACGGCTGTTTTGACATTTTACATTTCGGCCACGTGCAGTATTTAGAGAAGGCGAAGGGGCAGAACCGCGTCCTTGTTATCGGTCTTAACAGCGACCGGTCGGTGCGCAAGATCAAGGGGCCGCGGCGGCCCATTGTGTCCCAAAACGCGCGGGCGGCCGTGTTGGCGGCGTTGGCCTGTGTTGACTACGTGATGATATTTAACGAAGAGACCCCGCAAAAGCTCATTGCCGCGCTCAAGCCCGATGTCCTTATCAAAGGCGCCGATTGGAGGGGCAAAGAGGTCGCTGGCAGCGATGTTGTTCGCAAATACGGCGGTAAAGTGGAATACGCCCGCTACGTTCCGCGGTATTCATCAACGAACATTATCGAAGCGGTCCTTCTTCGAAGAAGAAGAAAGTGCCAATGCGTCGGATGAAGGACGAGAAACTCTATCGCGTGATGGACGCGAACCTCAACCGGGCCAAAGAGGGGTTGCGGGTATGCGAGGATATTTGCCGGTTCGTGTATGACCAGCGGCAATGGACCAGTGGTTTAAAAACGATCCGTCATCAGTTGACCGAATCGGCCGCCGGCATTGGTATCCCGAATCTGGTTGCGGCGCGTCATGTCGAAGGCGATGTCGGGAGGAAAACTGTCAACAGCGAACTTGCGCGCTGGAAGGTCGATGATATTTTTTATGCCAATGCGCAGCGGGTCAAAGAATCGATCCGTGTGCTGGAAGAATTTGCGAAATTGAAAGATCGACATACCGCAGAGGATTTTAAGAAATTGCGTTACCGCATGTATGCCCTCGAAAAAAAAATTATTGCACCAGGCTGAATTGTATTTGATTTTGGACCGTCAGGTCAACGATGACGGCCGGCTTTTTGAAATCGCCTGGGAATCCATCCGCCACGGAGTGGATATCATCCAGTTGCGGGATAAGCTGGGAGCAGCGCGGGACACCTTGAGGTGCTTGAAAGGTATTCTCCGCGCGGTCAATGGCCGTGTGCCGGTCATCATCAACGATCGCGCTGACCTGGCGAGTCTCACCGGCGCCGATGGTGTTCATCTGGGACAGGACGACGTTCCCGTCAAGGATGCGCGGCGGATGCTCGGGACCAAGGCCATCATCGGTGTATCCTGCCAGAGTTATGAGCACGCCCGGCAGGCCCAATTGGCGGGAGCCGATTATATCGGATTTGGATCGGTCTTTAAAACGCTCACGAAACCTGAGCGCAACCCAATGAATTTGGATTTACTGAAAAAAGTTATCCAGGAGGTCTCCGTTCCCGTTTTTGCCATTGGAGGTATCAGGGCGCAGAACATTGCGGCTTTACGAACGATCGGCGTTAAGCATTTTGCTATTTGCCGCGCGGTTTGCACGGCGCGTAATATTAAAGAAGCGGTAAGTGAAATTAAAAAAGAAATTAGTGGTCACTGATCACTGCATTTGCGAGGGTAATTCAATGGTAGAATGTAAGCTTCCCAAGCTTATCACGCGGGTTCGATTCCCGTCCCTCGCTTCATCGGTTGTCGTCATTGCCGTGGTGGTATCCGGCTGTGCGACGGTTAAAACAAAAAAGGATTATATCGTCGGCGGATTCCACCCGCAGGGTGCCTATTGGCCGGAAAAGGGCCGCCAAGGGGTGTATCACAAGGTCAAAAAAGGGGAAACCCTCTGGAGTATCGCCAAGGCCTATGACGTGTCGATGAAGGACGTCATTGATTCCAATCGTATCCCTAATGTCGCCCGCGTTGAAGAAAACCAGCTGGTTTTTATTCCCGGCGCGCACGCGAGCAAGGAGATGATCGTCAATAAAGAATCAAGGGAAGGCGGATTTGTCTGGCCGGTGCGCGGGAAACTGACAAGCTATTTTCATGAACGTAAAGGAGCCTATTTCAACAAGGGAATCGATATTCAGGCCAGGGATGGGGACATCGTCCGGGCGGCCCGCCGCGGACAGGTGGTTTTTGCGGATTATCTGATGGGTTACGGCTATACGGTCATTTTAAGCCACGCGGATGAATTCTTCTCCGTATACGCGCGTAACGGCAAACTTCTCGTCGGGTTAAACGATTCGGTCCATCAGGGACAGGAAATCGCGCGTGTCGGGCAGGGAGAAAATCCATCGTACATGCATTTTGAGATCAGAAAAAGATCGCTGGAAGACAATCCTCTTTATTACTTGCCATGAGAGGATTACACATATAGAATGACCTCTTTGGCCGATGGGCTTGATGCCGGAGAGCTAAACAGTCCGGGGCATTGTTTTTGTTACTCGTATGAGGGTACAACAAAATTTTTTTGGCCGTACGGCCATCATGGAGTTATTGAAAAAAAGGGTCCTCGATCTTAAGGAGGGATATCGGCAGAATGTCGCCCTCTTCGGGAACCGCTATATCGGCAAGACCGCCATCCTCCAGCATTTCCTTGCCAACCTCGATGAAGAAATTACCGTTTTGTACATCGATGTGGAAAACAAGGATTTCCGGTTTTTCCTGGATCAGTTTGTCGGCAGTCTGTTGCATCATTATTCCTCTACTCGCAAACTTCCTCTCTATGAAGACGTCGCGCTGCTTTTAGAAAGTGTCCAGGGGAGCATCCCCCACACTGTTTCGGTCATCCGCAAGATTTATAAAGATTATCACGCCAAGAAATTAAGCACGTCCTTTCACGGGCTTCTGGCCTTGCCAGAAATTTTCACCAATGAAACGGGACGCGTCTGCGTTCTGGTCCTGGATGAATTCCACCGCCTGGAAGAAGTCACCGTGCCCAACGCGTTCGCGTATCTTGGCAAAAAGATCATGACGCAAAAGAAGTGTCTTTATGTTGTGACGAGCTCCAATCCGCAGCAGGCCAAAAAGATCCTTTCCGAGAAGCTGTCGTTACTTTTTGGTAATTTTGAAATGATCGCGGTGGATCCGCTTGACCCGCAGACGAGCCGGGAATTCATCGAGGAAACCTTGCAGGGCATCCGGATCAAAGAACCGTTGCGTGACTTTTTAGTTGATTTTACCGGGGGATATCCCTTGTATCTGCATCTTGTTTGTAAAGAACTGGTAGGTTTAAGCGTTCTGCACGATCAGGATGAAATTTTTATCCCCGTGATGACCCAGGCGCTCGAGAATACCATTTTCAACCGCTGGGGGCTCATCAGCCGGCATTTTGAGTTGATGGTCCAGGAATTGGCCGCTGGCAAAGGCAACCAGATCATCCCCGCGCTTTTGATGTGTCTTGCCAATGATAAGCATAAGGCGGACGATCTGTGCGCCGAACTGGGATTCAAGAGGAATCAGGTCGCCGGGAAAATAAACCGTCTAAGGGAAGAAGGGGTCATTTTCAAGAACGGCAATTTTTATTATTTCCGGGACAAGCTTCTTAAATATTGGATCAAATATATCTTTCAGCCGCGGTTAAAGAACGTCGGGATCGGCCCGGAGCAGCATCGGGAACTCTTTCAGCAGGAATTCCAATCATGCATCGAGAATTTTAATGTCACCTCCGCCAAGGACCTGCCGTTACGCGTCATGGAATTGCTGTATTGTTTCGACAATGAGGCCTTTGACCTCAACGGCCGCAAATACAAACTTCCGCTTTTCCGGGAAATCGTTCCCTGGAAAGTCAGCAACGAACAGGGGCAATCGTTAAACGTGATCAAGGCGTTGACCAACGAGGATGTGTGGCTGATCGCGGTCAAGGGCGAAAACGTCAGCGAGGCGGAGGTGAGCGCGCTTTTGGAAGAGTCGCGCAAGAACGCGCCCAAACCCCACCGGCATCTGATCATTTCGCTTAAGACCATTGATGAGAATGCGCGCTTGAAGGCATTGCAGGAACGCTGCTGGATATGGAATGAGGAAGAGATCAACGCCCTGTTGACCCTTTTTAACAAACCCTACATTTCGCGATGAAGATTGGTGTTGTTTCGGATACGCATTCTTTATTGATTCCCCCGGAAGTGATCAATGCTTTGAACAAGATGGATATGATCATCCACGCGGGGGATTTCTGCACGCCGCAGGATGTCGAAACCTTTCGTCGGCTTAAAGATTTTAAGGGAGTTTACGGAAATATGGACGGGGCGGATGTCCGCAAACTTCTGCCGCGCCGTGAGATCCTGGCGATTGAGGGCGTAACGATCGGCATCTTTCACGGGGAAGGACCGAAAGAGAGGATCCTGGATGCGGTCCGGAACGCCTTTAAAGACCGGAAGCTTGACGCGGTTGTCTTCGGCCATTCGCACCAGCCCTTTAACGAGATGATCGGCGGCACGTTATATTTTAATCCGGGAAGCCCCAATGATATGGTCCGTGCTCCATATCGTTCTTATGGCATTCTGGAGATCGGCTCCGGGACAGTCACGGGAAAGATCGTCAAACTGAAAGGATAATCATGGAAAGGCTCTGGGCCCCGTGGCGGGTCACGTATATCACGCAGATCGTCAAGAAGAGCAAGGGGTGCGTGTTCTGCAGTATTTTTAAACAAAAGAAGGATGCCGAGAATTATGTTTTACTGCGCACGGCCCACGCGTATTCCGTCCTGAATATTTATCCGTACAATAACGGTCACATGCTGATCGTGACCAACCGCCATGTGGATGATCTGGATAAACTGACGCGTGAAGAGCGGGAAGATTTGTTTAATCTTTTGCGGAGAACCAAATCCCTGGTCCAGCGGGCGCTTAATCCCCAAGGGTATAATATCGGGATCAATCTGGGGCGCGTGGCCGGGGCGGGGTTCCCCGGACATGTGCATATCCATCTTGTCCCGCGGTGGAAAGGTGATGTCAATTTCATGCCGGTGACCGCCCACACGAAAGTTTTGTCCCAGTCTCTCGATGCCTTATATAAGGAATTGATCCGTGCGCACAAGAGAAGACATTGAAGCGTTGGAAGAAAAGATCCTCGCCCCGTACGCGATGAAAAGCAAAGACACGGACGGCAGGATCTATGACGAACCCAAGCACGATGTCCGTACCTGTTACCAGCGCGACCGCGACCGTATCGTCCACTGCGAGGCGTTCCGCAAGCTGGAATATAAAACGCAGGTGTTCGTCATTTTTGAAGGCGATTATTACCGCACCCGATTGACGCACACCATCGAAGTCGCCCAAATTGCCCGAACCATTGGTCGGGCGCTGCAACTCAACGAAGATTTGATCGAAGCCATCGCCCTGGCGCATGATCTGGGACACCCGCCTTTCGGCCACGCCGGAGAAGGGGCGCTTAACGAAATTATGAAATCCGCCAAGGTGCCGGGATTTAACCACAACGTGCGCAGTTTTGAGATCGTCACCAAATATGAAAAGCGTTATCCCGATTTTGATGGCCTTAATCTCACGGAAGAAGTTCTGGTGGGCATCCTTAAGCACCGCACCATCTACGACAAGCCCGGCATCGCCGGAGAGTATGCCAACAAGGGCCAGACCCTCGAGGCGCTGGTCGTTGACATCGCGGATTCCCTGGCGTATTTGTCCCACGACATCGATGACGGGATCACCTCCGGCTGCATCAGCGAAGACGATCTCGGTGACAGTCAGCTTTGGAAAAAGGCCTATCAGCGCGTGGATCCGACGCTTAAGTCCAAAGATAAACAGATGTTCAAATACCAGATCGTCAAGGCCCTGATCGACATCCAGATGAAGGATTTGTTGTCGGCTTCCAGCCAGCGGCTGGAGCAATTGAATTTGCGAACTTCCCGTGCGGTCAAGGACTATAATGTGAAAAATTTGACGGACCCGATCATTGATTTCAGCCCGGCGCTTAAAGAAGAGCGGGATTATTTGCAGACTCTGTTGAACAAAAAACTTTATCATCATTACCGCGTGGTGCGCATGACGGACAAGGCCAACCGGATCATCCATGACCTCTTTGAGGTGTATAAGGAAAACCCCGCGCAATTGCCGTATTCGGTGTACCAGAGAGACAAGCGCTACAGTGATACCGAGAAATACGAGATCATCGGTAACTATATCGCGTCAATGACGGACAGGTTCGCGCTCGATGAGCACAAAAAACTTTTCGACCCTTACCAAAAGGTATAAGCTGGTTCTTTCAGCCGTCCACATGATCTATAGGCTGGTGAATTCCACCTATAATGTGGAGGAATTGTCGCTGCGCCTGACGCGTTTGTTGTGCCAGTTCATTAAAGCAAGCTCCGCGGACATTTATCTGCTGGACCGTTCCTACAAGAAGATCGCCCTGGGGGCTATTTTCAACAACAAAATCAATATTTTGCTTAACAAAAAGAAAGAACTGCAGCAGATTTCGGAAAAAGAAAAGAAGGTGGCCCGCGGATACGCGGTTTTTGAGAAACATCTGATCGGACTTCCGCTGGTGGCTGATGAGAACGTCGGGGCCGTCATTGTCCGCCGCGAGAAAAACGAGCCGCCTTTTAGCGAGTTCGACAAAGAGATGCTCGCCGTCGTGGCGGAGCAATCCGTTACCGCCATCAAGAACATCCAGCTTTACCAGGAGCAGCAAAAAATTATCCTGGGGAGTATCCGGTTTATCGGCGAACTGCTCAAACGTCAGGGGCACGCGCCGGTCACATCACACACGCCGGTGTATTTCAAGATCGTCAAATCCCTGGCGGAGCAGCTCGCCGTCAGTCAGGAGGAGATCGGCAATTTGTATTATGCCAGCGTGCTGCGCGACGCGGGGGCCATCGATGTCCCCTATAATATTTTGGCCAAGACAAGTCAGTTGACGCCGGAAGAATTCAAAGTCATCCGCGAACACCCTGCCCAAAGCGTTGAATTGATCCGTCCGGTCGATTTTCTGCGTCCGGTTTTGCCGATTGTTTTGTATCGACGGGAACATTATGACGGGACCGGATATCCATCAGGCTTAAGGCGTGAACAGATCCCCATCGGGGCGCGGATCATGGCCGTCGCTGACGCTTTTGAAGCCATGACGCGCGAGCGTCCCTACAAAATGAGACTGTCGGTTGAGGAGGCGATCAAAGAGCTTAGAATGAACAGCGGCACCCAATTTGATCCGAGGGTCATTGACGCGTTTATTGTGTGCACGGGACAGAAAAAGTTCAAAAATTACTTGAGTTCAGCGAAGGGATAAACGTATAATGGAACGCACGATGGCCACTGAACATACGCAATTTGAGCTGTTTCCTTTTCTGACTGGACGTCCGCACAGCAGGGTCACCCGCCCGCGCTACTTGCTAAAAGACTTGACACTGTCGGTGGAAAATACTATTGTTTTATGTATTATTTTTGTCATGGCGGTGGTCCTGTTCTTTTCTTTTGGGGTGGAACGCGGAAAACAGATCGTCAAGGGCGCCTTGGCGGAACCCCCGGTCACCGTAACGGTATTACCGGCCCCCGAGGATTCATCCGACAAGATCAGGGAGCGTTCCCTTGCGCCTGCTGGAAACACGAAAGCGCAGAAGAGCGCTGCATCGCTCCAGCCGGCCGGTGCGCAACAGCAGGAGAAGCAGCATAAGCAAATACCGGCGAGCGCGCCTTCTCTGGAAAAAAAAGAAAGGGGCACATTTACGATTCAGGTCGCTTCCTTCAAAGAGAAAGAAAAAGCCCAGATGGAGGCGAAGCGCTTGAGATCAAAAGGTTACGAGATATTTGTTCTTCCCAAGGGCAAACATTCCATCGTTTGCGTTGGAAAATTCGCGATCAAAGACGAGGCCACGGAATTTTCGAATAAATTAAAAAATAAATACAATGATTGCCTGGTAAGGAGATTATAGCTATGTCATTACATCCTTCATTAAAGATCGATTCTTCATCGACGCAGCAGCGCACGGTTTTGACGCGTATCGAACGCATCAAGGACCTCATGAAAAAAGGCCTCTGGAATGAGTCACAGCCCGTGACCGCGTTGCCTAAAACGAAGATCGTCAAGATCAAGACGGCCAAGGCGAAGAAGAAAGAAGAAGGCGCCGAAGGAACAGAAGGTGCCGCAGCCGCCCCGGGTGCCGCTCCAGCCGCTGGCACAGCTCCGGCCGCGAAGGCCGCCGCCGCGAAACCAGCTGCCGCAAAACCAGCAGCAAAAAAGGCCTAGTCCAGAATGCCTTACAAGTGTCGTTTCCTTTTCCCTAGAGTGAAACGAATTGTTGCGATTCTTACCATTGTTTCCCTTGTTCCTTTCCCTGTTTTTGCCGCGCAGGAGTCTTTCCCCTTTCTAGCCGAGGCGATCAATGAACGCGTGAATGTCCGCGCCGGACAAAGTCAGAATTTTGAGAAACTCTGCCAGTTGGAAAAGGGTGAAGAAGTCATTGTCGTGGGCAAGGATTTCAGCTGGTACAAAATTCAGCTTCCTTCCCGGACGCATGTTTACGTCAGCGATAAATATGTGCGTCTTGCGGGCAGTATGGAGGGGGAGATCACCGGCGATCGCGTGAATGTGAGGTCTTCCGCCAAGGCCGAGTCGACGATCCTGGGGCAGATAGAAAAAGGCGCACGTATCCGCGTTATCGAAAAGCTCCAGGGTTGGTACAAGATCGCGCCTCCGGCACAGGTTTTCGGCTGGGTCGCCGAGGGGCTGGTGACGTTTAAATCCATGGATATTACAGCCTATCGTCCCAAAGAGCGCGAAAAATCCCCGGCTGCCGGGTCCGGCAAGGAAGTAAGCGATGCGAGTCAGACACAACAGCTCTCCGCGCAAGCGCCCGGCCCGGCCCTGGTGTCGCCTGATTCCCAAAATGCTTCGGTGATCGGCGTCCTGCGGTTATTGCCACTGCGCCAGGATAAAACCGACGTGTCCTATGAACTCCTT
>Ga0209541_10007610_pt1 | contig 18155 bp, 15 predicted proteins | sample RifCSPlowO2_01_FD_184027 | JGI IMG/M metagenome (GOLD analysis project Ga0209541, IMG submission 184027) | Groundwater microbial communities from Rifle, Colorado - Rifle CSP2_plank lowO2_0.1 (SPAdes) (version 2) | ecosystem: Environmental > Aquatic > Deep subsurface > Groundwater | place... | reverse complement strand
GTTCCAATGCCACGATTCTGTGACATTCAGGGAATGCTTGAGCTCTTTGAAGACAAAGCAGAAGAAATCCGCTCTGGCAAAAACAAGTACTTTACAATGCTTGAAGTTGTAAGAAAACTCTCTAGTTTTGTTGATAAGAAGAAGCAACCTGCTGGACTAGATTTAGCAAAGATGTTTGGAAACATCTTGATGAAAAGATCATTTGACGCAGTAGGTTCATGGCATGTTAAAGGTCTATTCCTAGGCATGATGCACTTCCAAGATAAGTATAATGAAGATCTTGAAAGATTACAGAGGTGTGATATTCATTATGTTACCCCAGATCTTAGAATCATTCCATTCTGTGCATTCAATGTAATTCCAGAATGGTATAGAGATAGAATTCAAAAGAAATTTTCTATCACCGTTGAAGAATGGGAACAAAGAGAAGGCGTCAAACTAGAAGATGGCCTCTACAGAGGTCTCATGCGAAGAGGTGCTGGTGACGAATTAGCAGTTGGTTGTGCAAAAAGCCAGATGATGCACGAAGCACAACAAGCATTGATGTAGTTATTATACAAATCATTTAATCTAAGACCTTAAAAGAACAGAATTCATTTTTGAGTATTGAAATTACTTTTCATTTCACCTAGATATTCTGGCGGCATTGGAGGTCACGCTGCAATGCTTGCCAGTAAGCTCATTGAATATGGATTTGAAGTAAAAATGATGCATACTCCACATATCCCAATCAAAAACTTGAAAAATCCAAGTTTTGCTATTCTTAGCTCTCTAAAGGGATTGTTTAGTAGAGATAATTATGATATTGTACACGCATTTAACATTCCATCAGCTTTTGCAATGCGTTTTGCAAAAGGAAAAAAGAAAATTCTATCAGTACATGGCGTTTATGGAGAACAGGTTAATGCTCTTCATTCAAGTACAGTTAGTACAATAGCAACTATAACAGAATCAAATGTTTTAAAATGGCCAGATAAACTAACTACTGATTCAAAAGCAACACAAAAAGCATACAAAGAAAAATTAGGATTAGATTTTGAATATTTGCCATCACCATTAGATGTAAGCAAATTTTCAAAAATTCCAGATGTCAAAAAAGTAGGAAAACAGGTTGTATATGTTGGACGGAATAGCTACGAAAAAGGCATTGATGTACTAAAGAATATAGAATCGCAAATCAACGGAAAAGTAGTTTATTGTACCAATGTATCATGGGAAGAGGCTATGAAAACTCTGAAAGCATCTAGTGTAGTAGTGGTTCCATCTAGAATAGAAAGCTTGCCTACAACTGTTAAAGAAGCATTTTACCTTCATGTTCCAGTAGTGGGTACAAACGTTGGAGGTATTCCAGAGTTAATAACAAACGAGGTTACAGGACTACTAGTTCCACCAAACGATCCAACCAAACTTGGTAATGCGATAAACCAACTATTAGAAAATAAGGAATTTTCACAAAAACTTGCTAACACTGCTTTTGATTTTGTAATAAAAAATATGACGTGGGATGTTGTTTTACCCAAATATATTAAATTATATGAAGAAGTTTTGAATTAAATTATTTTGACATTATTTTTTGCAAACCAGATTTTAAATCCATTGTGAATTTCCAACCTAACATTTTTTCGGTCAGGACAGTATCTGCTTGACTTTTTTTAATATCCCCTTTTAGCGGTTCTGAAAAGATTAAACCAACTGATGAAGTTGATAGTTCGATCATAATTTGAGCTAATTCCTTGATGGATGTAGCTATGCCTGTTCCAATATTAAAAAACCCACTATCAATTTTACTTTCCATTGCTACAAGATTTGCTCTTGCTACATCTTCAACATAAATGAAATCTCTTACCTGTGTACCGTCTCCATTTATAATCAAAGGTTTTTTCTCACCAAGATTTTTCATGAATTTAGTAATTACACCAGCATAGGAACCAGTTTGTCCTACTCCAAAAATGTTAAAGTATCGTAATCCAATAACTTTGACTCCCATCTTCGAGTATTTTTCAGCAAGAAACTCAGCCTCTAATTTTGTTTGCCCATATGGATTAATGGGGTTTCGTCCAAAATCCTCTTTGATTGGAATTTTAGTTGTATTTCCATAAACACTAGAACTACTTGCATATACTAATTTGAAACCAAATTCTTTTGCCAATTTAAGAATATTTTCAGTACCATGTACATTAACATCACAATATTCTTGTGGCATCAAAAATGACTCTGGAACAGCAGTAAGTGCAGCTTCATGGAATACACCATCAGCATTTTTTAAATGATTTCTTAATACATTATAGTCACAAATATCAATTTCAAAAAATTCAATTTTATCAAAAACATCTTCTAAATTTTCTTTTTTGCCTTTATGGAGATTATCTATTACAGTTACATTATGTCCTTTTTTGACTAGATATTTTACTAAATGATTTCCAACAAATCCTGCTCCGCCAGTAACAATTAGATTCATAAAATACGCACAATTTATGACATCTTTAAGTTTTGGAAACCAATCTGACACAATTTATATAAATTCAATTATACGCAACGCATTTGTTAGTAAAAAGAAACTATTAGGAGAAGAAATTGGGTACAAAATCATCTATGTTAGCTAATGTGGAAAATACTAGACAATCACTAGCATCAAAAAACATTCATGTCTGTGTGATTGGAATAGGCAGAATTGGATTGCCAACTGCATTATCATTTGCAAATTATGGTCTAGAGACAACAGGTGTTGATGTTAATGATAAACTGATCGAGATGATTAACACAGGAGACTATCCTCTAAAAGACGAACCTGGATTTGATACTATATTTGATAACGTTAGAAAAAATAAAAAACTAAATGCAACAAAAGATATACAACAAGCATTATCTAAATCCGAACTCATAATACTGTCTTTACCAACTCCTATGGATAGTAAGAATATCCCAGATTACTCAGCGCTTCTCACTGTAGCCAGCTCCTTAAATAATTTCATAAAATCTGGCACTGTGATAGTAGTAGAAAGTACAGTGGAACCCGGCTTTGTAGAAAATGAACTGACTCCACTAATTGAAGGAGATGGTTCACGAATAAAATGTGGTATGGATTTTTCAGTAGCTGCTTGCCCTGAAACAGCTAATCCTGGTGAGATATTAGATGATTTTAAAAAATTACCTAGAGTAATTGGAGCAATAGATGAAATCGCTACAGAAGTAGTTTCAGAAATTTACAAACATGTATTCAATGTTGAAATCATAAAAATGCCTAATTGTAGAACCGCAAACGCAGTAAAACTAACAACTAATGTTTTCCGTGATGTAAATATTGCGTTTATCAACGAGCTTGCAATTTTATTTGAAAAATTAGATATAGACATAATGACAGTTTTACAGGCTGCAAGTAAAAAATATAATTTTCAAGTACATTACCCAGGAGCTGGAGTTGGAGGTCCATGTTTACCGGTTAATTCTTATCAAATGTTAAATTCAGCTAAAAAATTGAACGATTCTATAAAATTAAAAATAATTGAAAATGCGCGTCAAATAAATGAATCAATGCCAGAACACGTAATAGAACTACTTTCTGACGCATTAAATGAAATAGGCAAGTCGATAAAAGGAAGTACAATTGGATTGCTTGGCGCTTCATACAAACCTAATGTAAAAGATATTCAACTCTCACCAATAGAACAGATAATAAAAAAACTAGAAACTATGAATGCCAAAGTCAAAATTTACGATCCTTATTTTAAATCTCAAAATGTTTTTTCTCATAAAACAGAAGATAGTTTTCTTGATTCTATAACTAATACAGACGCAGCTATTATCATAACTGCACACAATGAATTTCATAACCTATCTCCTACATTATTTGTAGAAAAAATGACTTCTCCTGTAATTATTGACGCTAGAGGTATGATGGATGTTCACGCAGCAAAAAAAGCTGGTATAATTTTTAGAGGAATAGGACGTGGCGGGCTATAACAATATTACAGATCATTCCTCGTGAAATAAAACATATTCTTACTTTACGATATAATCCTAATCTAGAATCCACTCTTCCAAAATTGAATTGGAAAGATTTTGTTGAAAAAAATCCACCAGAAAATATTACATCAAAAATTGAAAAAATCATTTCTAATACATTAAAAGCCAACATTAACCAATCAAATGTAGTCATATCGCTTAGCTCTGGAATTGATTCTACTCTTATTACAGCAATTTTAAGAAAAGAATTCCCACAGCTAAACATCGAATCAATATCTGTAACTTTTGCAGATAGTATAGATGAATCTCCAGCAGCAAAAAAAATTTCAGAAAAATTTGAAACAAATCACCACATTTTGTATCTGGACAACTTTCTTCATGAACTACCAAAAGCAATTAGTATTGTGAAACAACCATTTTGGGATTTACATTGGTATTATGTTGTTAAAAAGGCAAAATCATTATCAAACCTATTATTATCAGGTGATGGGGGCGACGAATTATTCGGTGGCTATACTTTCAGATATCAAAAATTCTTATCATTAGTTAATCATAATTCATCTGTACAGAATAGAGTTTTAGCTTATCTAGCATGTCACGAAAGAGACTGGGTACCAGATCAAGAAAAAATATTTGATAAAAAAATGAATTTTTCATGGGAAGAGATCCATTCATTTCTAAAAGAACACTTTGTAAATGATCTTCATCCAATACTTCAAGTTTTTCTAGCGGACTATAACGGTAAACTTATTCATAACATGTTACCACTTTATAATAATATTCATAATTATTTTGAAATTAAAAATATTGCACCACTTTTATCTTCTGAATTAATACCCATTGCCACTCATTTACCAAAGGAATTAAAATATAACTCTCAAACTAATTTAGGAAAACTAGTTTTACGAAAAATACTGCAACAATTTGATGCAGACAAACTTGTCACTCAACAAAAACAAGGATTTTCAGTAAATACAGCTAATCTTTGGAAGCATTATGGTCAAAAATTATGCAAATATTATCTTACTGATGCTAGAATAACAAAAGAAGGATGGATAAATTCTAAATGGATTTCAAAGTATTTGGCAAATAATGAATTAGATGTTAGGATTGTAAACAAATTTTTGGGTTTGCTTGCATTTGAGATCTGGTATAGATTATTTATTTCAAATGAAATGAAGCCAGATGAATTACTTGACGTGTGATTTTATAAATTATTTCTCATATATGTGAGAAGTTAGAATATTTGAAAATCTTTTTGCAATAACATTCCAATTGAAATTTTTATCTATAAACATATGACCTGAAGTTCCCATGTCTTTTCGTTTATCTTCATTATTTACTAGTGCCTTAATCTTCTCAATCAAGTTATTGTAGTCTCCTTTTTCTACCAAAAATCCAGTTTTACCATCTTGTATTAGCTCAGGAATACCTCCAACATTTGTTGCAATTACTGGTTTTTCCATCAAGGAGGCTTCTAAGATTGTATGTGGTGACATATCAATACCGCTAATTAATGCATAGACATCAATCTCTGTGAGAAACTGTCTTACTTGATCAGGATACTGTAATGAGCCAAGCCACTTGAAATTATCATGTTTTTCTAAAATAGGTAATACTTTATCTCTATACGGTCCATCGCCTGCCCAATAAAATGTAACATCTGGCATTGACTCCATCACTTTATCAAGTGTTATCATTTCTTTGGTTTTTTCCCATATTTTTGCATCTTGTAATAAACCAACACAAGGATGCTTTAGATTCATTCCTTTTTGTGGATACCAGTCTTTAGGTTCAATTCCTTGATACAAAACTTCTGTTGGTTTATCAGGATAGTGTTCTTTTACTATTTTTTCAAGGTATTTGCAAATTGGTAGTATGACTTTTGCACCATTAAAACATTCATTTCCGATCTTTTCCCATTTTTTAATAGCAATACGTTTTGGGGGAGATTTATAGAGTGTCATTTTTGCCATTTCTATTTCAGCCCAATAATTACCTCGAAGATGAACAAATAATGGAATTTTGGTTTTTAATGTAGCCAAACCAAAATGTCTTTGTCTGTCAATAAATACGACATCAGGTTTGAATTCTTCAATTAAGTTATTGAATTTATGACGTGATTGAAACCAGTTACGAATTTTTCTACTTGGAAAACCATCATAAATATCTGAATCTAAAACTAATTTACAATTAACATCGAATTTGTTTAACGAATTACAAAACTCCTTCAAATGAAAAAACTTCGACGGAGAACCTCCAATTAACATTTTTCTGGTCAATTGTCTTATGAGAGATACCTGTTATGCATATAAGATATACCATTCGTAAGAATTACCAGTTTTTTTAGAGATAAGATTTTATGATTTTTACAAAATTATTTGCTACTATATCCCAAGTAAAATGTTCTTTAATGAAATTATATCCTGCTAAGGATATTTCTTTTGACTTCTGTTTATCATTAATAAGTAAAGTAATCTTCTCAATCAAGTTATTGTAGTCTCCTTTTTCTACCAAAAATCCAGTTTTACCATCTTGTATTAGCTCAGGAATACCTCCAACATTTGTTGCAATTACTGGTTTTTCCATCAAGGAGGCTTCTAAGATTGTATGTGGTGACATATCAATACCGCTAATTAATGCATAGACATCAATCTCTGTGAGAAACTGTCTTACTTGATCAGGATACTGTAATGAGCCAAGCCACTTGAAATTATCATGTTTTTCTAAAATAGGTAATACTTTATCTCTATACGGTCCATCGCCTGCCCAATAAAATGTAACATCTGGCATTGACTCCATCACTTTATCAAGTGTTATCATTTCTTTGGTTTTTTCCCATATTTTTGCATCTTGTAATAAACCAACACAAGGATGCTTTAGATTCATTCCTTTTTGTGGATACCAGTCTTTAGGTTCAATTCCTTGATACAAAACTTCTGTTGGTTTATCAGGATAGTGTTCTTTTACTATTTTTTCAAGGTATTTGCAAATTGGAAAAATCAAAGTAGATTCATTGAAACATTTATGAGCAATTCTCTGTTTTATCCAAATTTCCATACGTTTATTTTTTGATTTATAAATGGTTATCATTCCTAATTTTACTTCCATCCAATAATCTCCTCTTAGGAAAATGATTAAGGGGATATTGGATTTTAGAACTAGAGAACTAAAATGACTAACTCGTTCTGTAAAAACAATATCCGGTTTAAACTCTTGTATGATATCTTGAAATTTTTTTGGAATTTTTATCCACTTAAGATATTTGTTTGATAAATTATTTTGGTAATATATGTCAAGATCATCGATTAATTTGTATTCAAAACCATGATTTTTTAATGCATCACCAAACTGTCTTAAATAAACAAATCTTGATTCATCTACGGCTATTAATAATTTCAACGCATCTTTTTTTGACTAACGACCTTTATTACTTATATCTAATTTTTGTCTTATTTTTGTTGGATTCATCCAGATTTATTAAGCTATTTCAATAACTACCACTTCCAATTTTTTTTACCACTAATCTTCATCATTTTTTCCTCATCAAAAACTCTTTTTCACTCAATTCAAAATTAATCAAAACTTTTCTTATTCTTTCACTGAAATGAGGAAATTAAGATTGATCATTAAATTGTTAAAACTATGTAAGGTGAAAGTATAAGATAGAATAGAAAACGATATACACAATAGCCTAAAAGGATCATATAATAATGAGGATCTTTATAGGATGCTTTAAAGAAAGAATATGTGTTAGTGTGATTAAGTGGTAAAAAATGGCTGGCGCAAAGAATTCAAATTTCGCTGAAAAGCTAACTCCATATCTAAAACGAAAACTAGAGGAATACGCTAATGAATTCGGCCGAGAGTCAGAACAATTTAAAGCATTAGAAAAACAGTATGTCAAGTCTACCCAGGAAAAAGACACTGATCATTTAGAACGCCTGAGACATTATCAATCGGAAGTACATGTTCACTACGAGGGTAAGCCTTTGAGAGGTGTTGAGAGACTGTATCGTCGAACAATTCTACTTGAACCTACAATGGTTTGTGCAGCTCATTGTCGTTGGTGTTTAAGGGGACAGTATCCTGTTTTTTCTCTTACAGAAGATGAGATAACAAATTTTGCCAAGTATTGTGGAAGTAACGAAGTACGAGATGATCTTAAAGAAATTCTTATTACTGGAGGAGATCCATTTATGGTCCCTAAACGTCTGGAGTTTATTTTTTCAGAAGTGAACAAGTATGCTCCAAACATAGAAATATTTCGTATTGGCACTAGAGTGCCTGTTCAAGACCCATCACGAGTAAACTCTGAGTTGATTAGTATACTAAAAACTGCAGCACCTGCAAGATTAGAAATTGGGACAAATGTAAATCACCCATCAGAGTTGACAGTGGAAGCTAGAAAAGCTTACACTGATCTCTACAAAGCTGCTTTCAAGATCTATGATCAGACAGTTTTATTGAAAGGAGTTAACGACGATGTTGATGTTCTTACCAAACTATATGATGTGTTTAGATATTTAGGAATCGAATCTCATTATCTATTTCATTGTATACCGATGCAAGGCATGTCTCATCATAGAACATCTGTTCAAAGGGGCTTAGAGATAGCATCACAAATAACGAATTCAGGTGGCGTTTCAGGCCGTGCTAAGCCGATGTTTACTTTGATGACAGATTTGGGAAAAATTACGTTATATCATGGAACTGTTTTAGAACGTAATACCAACAATGAGATCTTGATTCAGTCACATTATACTGTAGAGGATTTTAGATATAGAAATCCCTCTTGGCAGCTTCCTAAATCTGCTTTTGTGGATGGAAATGGTTTTTTGAGAGTTTGGTATCCTGATGGAAGCGATGACAACAACAACCAAGATGCCTCTCAAAAAAAGCGCACTGTGGAACATTATTTTTCTATTCCTATAAATAGAATAAATCGATAGATTTATGCTATAAGCCAAAGAAAAACGCTCTTGTTGATATTGAGGTTATCTAGAACTTCTGATATGACCACACTGAGCTAATGCAGATGCAGCTGCTACCCATGTTCGTAGGTCGTCATAAACTGGTATTTCTCTCTCTTCAATTAATTTAGCAATTTTTTGTGTATATGGTCCACCATTACAACCAACCAACAAGGGCTTGGTTCGTTTCTTGGAAAAACCATCAAGGTAGTCAATGATTGTTTCTTCAAGTGGTTCATCCTGGAAAACAAACCATGGCATAACAATATCCACATTTTTTTCATCATAAAACTGTTGTATTATAAATTTGTAATCGTCAGCGTTGGCTCCCCCAGTAATATCTATAGGGTTTCCTTTTTTTCCAATTACATAAGTTGGAGAAAAATGCCCTTGCATTCTTTTGAGAATTTGTGTAGATATGTTTGCAATAGATAGATTTACTCTTTCAAAATGATCAATGGTTGCCACTATAGGACCTGCGCCATTACTACACACTGCCACACGATTACTTTTTGCAAGGGGTTGCCATGCCAACGCTTTTGCTACTCCTGTGAGTTCTTGATAACTATCCACAGAAACTATTCCAGCTTGTTTAAATACATCTAGGATAATTGCGTTGGAACCAGCCAGAGAGCCAGTATGTGAAGCTGCTTGTTTTGCTCCAGCCGTGCTTCGACCTGTTTTCCAGATGATTATTGGTTTCTTTTTTTCTTCAATAACTCGCTTTGCAGTATTGATAAATTTCCTTCCATCATCAAATCCTTCCACATAAAGACAGATGACTTTAGTTTGAGGATCGTTTGCAAGATACCAAATCAAGTCTGCTTCATCAACATCGGATCTATTTCCGTAGCTAATCATTTTCGAAAGACCAAATGAATCAGCTGACTCTAACATGCTTATACCCATTGTACCGCTTTGTGAAAGGAATGCAACACTTCCTAATTTAGACCGAATCATTCTTGTTTGATCAAAGAATGTACAATCAAAACGATTTGTAGCATTAAACACTCCAATACAATTTGGACCAATAACTCGGATTTTATGTTTTAATGACAAACGTTTGATTTCAACTTCTATAGCAGCTCTAACGCCGCCAAGCTCTTTACCACTTCCTGAAATCACTACAACATTGTGAATATCTTTTTTTGCGCACGATTTCATAATTGGAACAATTACGGAAAGATCAACACAAACAATAACAAGATCAACTTTTTCTTTAATTACATCTAATGATGGATGACATTTGATTCCAAGGATCATCTCTTCTTTTGGATTTATTGGATAAATTTTACCATGATAATCATGCTTTGTAAGACTGTCTAAAACCAAATTTCCAATCTTACCTGGTTTGGTAGAAGCTCCAACTAGAGCAACAGACTTTGGGGTAAAGAACAGTTCCATGAAATTTAGATTGGGTTTTGCTCTTGAGATCGAATTATTTTTTATTTGAGAATTCAGAATGATTTTTGCGTCTACAACATTGTATGATTTAGAGTAGACGACAACTGGATTAAAGTCTATACTGCTGATGTAATCAGCATAATCCACACCTAACTTTCCAATCTGAACAAGTGCTTTCGCAAGAATATTTACATTAATTGGTTTACCTCCACGGAAACCTTTTAGTAATTTTGAACCTTTTAATTCATTCAACATTGATTTCGCATCTGATGTAGTGATTGGGAGCATTCTAAATGCAACATCTTTGAAAATTTCGGTAAAAATACCTCCTAATCCAACCATTATTACTGGACCAAATTGTGGCTCATTTTGTATACCAACAATTAATTCCAATCCGTTTGGAACCATTTTTTCAAGCAAAATTCCTTTTACGCTAACACCTTTCTTTCTGGAAAAACGTCCATACATGTCATCGAATGTCTTTTTTACATTATCACCACTATCAATTCCAACTTTAACTCCACACACATCAGTTTTGTGTAAAATTTGTGGAGATACTATCTTCATTACCAAAGGAAAACCAAACCTTTTTGCAGCTTTAGCAGCTTGTTGGGAAGAAGTTACCAAGGAATATTTTGGCACGGAAATTTTGTATTTTTTTAGAATTAATTTAGACTCTTCTTCCGTAATTATTTTGTGATCAGTTTTTATCGTTTCATTAAAAATTTTCGTTATTGAATTCATAGTTTATTCTCTTTCAATTTTTTTCTTTCAGTTATAAGATTTAAACAGTTTTTCTTAAAAATTTAGCAGGGGATCCAACTATTACAGAATTTTTTGGAAAATTTGACCTAACTAAACTTGATGTACCAACAAAACAATTATCGCCAATTTCACAACCTACATCGATAACTGAATTTGGAGCAATCCAACACCCATTTCCTATTTTTGTTTTGCTACCAATAACACTATTTGCAGCAATCTGGGCAAATTTTTTAATTTTAGAATTATGACCAATTTGAACAAGATCATCAATTTTGACGTGATCCTCGATGATAGTTTTATCTATCTCAGATTTTTCGATAGCACAATTTGAACCGATCCAAACATTGTTTCCAATAATCACAGATCCTATATGAGGAAAATGATAAAGTTCATCACCAGTATAACTAAATTCAAATCCCTCACTGCCTATAGTGGTATTAGATTTTATTACTGAGTTTGAACCAATTTCTGTTTTACCGTAAATACAAGTGTTATGAAGTATCTTAGTGTTATTCCCAATTCGTACGTCATTTCCTATATAACAATGTGCACCAATATAGACATCTTTTCCAATAATTGAATTTTTTTCAATAATGGCAGTTTTATGAATACCACTCTTAAATTCATCATTTGAAAAAAATTCCATTACCACACGATAAAAATCAAATCTTGGATGTTTGGAAGGAAGAATTGGGATGTTGATTTTTTTTCTAATTTTTCCATCAGCTATAAGAGCAATATTTTCAAATTTCTCTAATTTTTTTAGATCATATTGAACATTATCTTTTATTTTAAATTGAACAAATCCTAAATCGGAGTAAAACAGTACAGAATTATTTTTAATATTATTAAGAGAGCTTATAGATTCTACATAGAAATCTTTCCCAGTATAATTAATTTTTAAAAATTTAGCTATTTTTTTTATAGAGATTTTATTTTTTCTTGCTTGATACATCTTATATACTTGAAACCTATCAAATTACTACTTATGTTTTATTACAAATTCGTAAGTTTGTTATACTTTGATAACCTTCTTTATTTTTTCCCAGTATAATCTATTAGCTATTAAAAAAAACCATAATCTGAATTTTAGACGTATCTTTGAAGTATTTTTAGTAATAGTCTTATGTTTTTTCACCATTTGTTCAAAGAATGTGTCCCACCATTCAGCAACTTTTTCTGCGTTTGAAATTTCTTGAACAAATTTGTATTCTTCTTCCAATAATCTATTCCTAAAATCTTCAGACATGACAACTTTATCGATAGTTTCAGCTATTGTTTTTGGATCATTAACAGTTGGTAAAAATGGAGATTTAATCTCTTTTTCATTAACAATTATTTTCATTTCTGGATCAGTGTACATAATAACTGGTTTTTTACAAGTTACAGCTTCGAGTTCAATAAGTGCATATGTTCCTATCCGCATATTGCCTATAATTGCATCAGCATATCTGTAGTACTTTGGCATATTCTTTCTATTAATCATTGGAATAAGTTTTACCTGTGGTGGTTTAGTTCTTAACAATTCTTCTTTAATCTTTAACTCTTCTTCTGTTGCAACTTCAAACCAATCAACTTGAATAATCTCAAAATCTGATTTGCAAAGTGGTAATGCCTTCCAAATTAGATCTGTTCCTTTAGGTAATCCCATTCTTTGAGGACTAAAAAATGTAAATTTCTTTTTTTCTCCTTCTATTGGTTTTACATCTGAATCAAAAACAGTTGGATCAACTGGTACCATGTCAAGCTTTATGCCATTTTCTGTGTATTTTTTCAAGTATTCATAAACCCATGCGTATGCAATGTGAGCTCTTGAATTTTTAAAAGCATTTTTGTAAAACCATCTTTCAAGAAAATTTAATTTACGATATGGTTCTTTGTAAAAAATTTCTTTTGAGTTTTTAATAAAACGAGGAGTATCTATATCTCTGCCAACATAAAAAACTACATAATTTAAATCAGCTAAATATGCTATTCTTTCACCGATACCCATTGTTATACAAATATCAAAACCATGTTTTATCTCGTTGATTCTTTTTACATGATCAGAAACTTTGTAATTTGGAAATGTTTCTTCATAATCAGAGTATGTATATATCCCTGCTCCATCTTTGTAAAAATTAATTATGTAAATTTCAGATTTTTTTGTAAATTTTCTAATCGTCTGAAGTATATTTCCAACATCCCCTATAGCAAGAACTTTGATGGTCAAATCTTCATTCAAAAAAATAGTCTGTTTAATATGTTTTATTATGAATTGATGAATTCATAGAATCTATTGTAATCTATTCAAACACTTTAATTCTCAACTTGTTGAATTATATTCATTAGCGTTAATTGTTTTTGGTCATCTTTCATTCTCTTGAGCTTACAAAATCCTTATAATTAAAACAAATACATTATAATTTTTTTAATAGTAATCGCATTTCAATACCATTTCTTGATCTTGAATTTTTAAAAGGATAGTAAGGGCAAAACTTTTGATTAATAAAATTTGCATATTTTTCTAACCTCCTATGAAAACCACCCTCAAACTTGTATAACTCTCTCATATAAGCAAATTTTACTATTCTAAAACCTGCGTTACTTACTATTTTTTCCAAGGCCTTTCTTGAATAATGAAAAGTTGAAGTATTTTCATTAATTGAATCCTTCAATATTTTTGGATTTTCGCAATTAGGTACAGCAATAAAAATAAAACCATTATCATGTAAATACTGATGACATTTTTTTAAAAACAAATCAGGGCTAATTACGTGCTCATAGACATGATTAACCCAAATAATATCAAATTTTTGCTCAAAATCTAAGTCTTCCCAAAAACCGTAGACGCATTTTCCATTCTTTAATTTTTTATTAATAAATTCAACACAATTTTTGTTAAGATCAATGCCAGTTACATTAAAACCATGTTTTTCAAACATTCTTAGGGCCCAACCAGCACCAGCACCAATTTCTAGGAAATCTTTCATTTTATTATAATATGGTTCACACCATCTATATTGTGACTTCCAATGATTTTTAATATATTCTCCTCTACTTGTATTAAAATCACTATCAATTATTTTTTTCAAATTTTCTTTTAGAGGTGAATTATATTCACTTTTAACGGTAGAACTTATTTCCATTTCTGAATTACCAGAAATGTAAAGATTGCAAACTTTACACAAATATATCGGCAAATTCATTCGTGATTTTTTTGTATACAAAATTAAAGAAGGATTTTTACATCCAACGCAAATCATAGATGAATTAGGTGGACTATTTGATAAATATATTTAATTCCATATGCACTCGAACTTGATTTAACATATTTGAAAACAATTAGTTATTATATTCAATTGTAGATAATTATAAAATGAATTCTACTGAGTTAGCATTTTATTTGTTAGGTTTGATGGGTGATATTACATATGATGAGGCATTACGAGCAATTAAGGCATACACTAACTTAGAAGAAGATAAAATTAAAAAAATTCTATCTGAGGTAATAGCATTTAATCATAAATTTACGAAACAATTTAGATAATGAAATTATTGATTCAATTTTATATCTATTAAAAATTGATTAAACATTACAAATTTCAACTTTTCATTCATTGTTTATACTTATATAAGTTATAAAGTGAAATCCAATCTCTTGCATCAATTCTTTTTGCTGCTTTTTTCCTCCTGAGACTGTAAACAAAATAATCCAGATGTGGCATATGACGTTCCATTTTCAGATGAAATTTAGTTGTGAATCCAATATTAGAAAACAACTCCTTGTAGAAACTAAAAAGAAATTCTAAACTCATATTGCTGATGTCTATTGAACCATAGAAGTTCTTACGACGTTTTTTCCACAACGGTGATTTGTTATAATTAAATGGTTTTTTATTTACATTAAAGATTATAATTGCTTTATCATCAATTAAATTTCCAACATATTTCATTACGTCAAAATGTTCACAATACTTAACTGGATTGTTTTTTGGTCCATAGACATTCATTGGATTGTCTATTACAATCAAATCAAATTTTGGAAGATTTTTGTTTTGTTTAACAAAATGTATAGAATCCAATATTTTTATTGTAGCATATGGTAAATTTTTTCTTAATTTTTTTTCCCATTTTTTATCTATTTCCCACACTTCTAATGATTTCACTTTATCTGCATATGATGTAGTAATCCAATCTCCAGCTCTTCCAAACATTTCAAGAGCTTTCATAGTTTCAAATTTAACACCTTTATGTTCTAAAATAGTAATTATTTCTTTTATGGGTGGTTTAAAAATAGTTTTAACTCTTTTATTTTTAAAAACCCAATTTCTTTCATAAAATTTCTTTCGTCTATTTTTCATTAGATTATGAAAATATGAAAATGGGGTTATATAATGTTCAAACTAAAATTCTAGTTCTCAATTTATATAAGTAAAAATTTTCCTAAACTTGAGCATTAATTGAAAATTCTTGTTACCGGTGGTGGAGGTTATCTAGGTTCAATCCTGTCTCGTAAATTACTTTCTAAAGGATATGAAGTGAGAGTATTAGATGCTTTATGGTATGGAAAAGAACCCATACAAGATTTACTAGATAACAAGAATTTTGAATTGATACAAGAAGACATAAGAAATCTAGTGCCTACTGTGGCAGCTATGCAAAATGTTGATGCAGTAGTTCATCTAGCATCAATTGTTGGAAAACCTGCTTCTAGTATTGATCCTATTGCAAGTGAAGAAATTAATTATTTAGCTACTAAAAACATTGCTGAACTTTGTCAGCTTCATGATATTGATACATATATTTTTGCAAGCACTTGTTCAGTTTATGGAAGTCAACCAAATACCATGATCACAGAAAAATCCCATCTTTCTCCTATAGATTTTTACGCTACACAAAAATATCTCTCAGAAAAGGCAACTAATTGGTTAAACAGATCCCCGACTATATTCAGATTTGGAACTTTATTTGGATATTCTCCTAGAATGAGATTTGATTTGGTGATAAACCTCTTTATTGCACAGGCACTAATAGATAAGAAAATTACAGTATTTGGTGGAAATCAACATAGGCCATTCTTACATGTGGATGATGCAGCAGAGTCGATCATTTTCGGCCTAGAAAAAAATCTTACTGGTACATATAATGTTATTTCAGAAAATTTCACGATACTAGAAGCATCTCAACGTATTAAAAAATTAATTGATTGTGAAATTCTTATTTCTCCTGAAGTAGAAGATGAAAGAAATTACAAAGTTTCTGCTAACAAGATAAAACAGATGGGTTATAAACCATCAAAAACAATAGAAGATGGAATAAAAGAAATCAGTGAAGTTTTGAAGAGTGGCAGAATAAAAGATTACAAGGATAAAAGATATAGTAACTATGAAATACTATTAAATAAAAAAGAAACCGAAGAACTGTTACTAAAAAAATTTTTTTAGTTTAATTATAAATAAATGAATGTTATTATTTACATTTTTTGTAGAATTCAAAAAATTCATCAATACTTGTCACTAAAAGCTCTCTTTCTTCACTAGTCATATTAGGATAAAGAGGTAATGTTAAGACCACATCAGATAATCTTTCAGTCATGGGTAACGACCCAGGAATCGTACCAAATTTATTTCTATAAAAATCTGTTAGATGAATTGGATTAAAATATACTTTACAAAAGATTTGTTTGTTTAATAGGAACTTTTGTAATGAATCACGAATAATTTTATCTTGAAGTTTAATAGTATACATTTGAAAAATGTGTTCATAATTACCATCGTAAGTTGGAACTGTGATCTCAGGGTGTTTTGATAATCTTGAAGATAAAAAATTTGCATTATTTTGTCTTAATCTTATTATCTTATCTATCTTATTTAATTGAGCAATCCCTAATGCAGCAGTTATTGATGACATTCTCCAATTATAACCAATACCAACATAATTAGGAAAAGACGGATTTTCAAAATAATTTATTTCATCTAGCCTTCCATGAGACCGTATTAATTTCAATTTTTCATAAATCTCGTGAGAGTTTGTTATAATCGCTCCTCCTTCTCCTGTAGTCAATACTTTGTTACCTGTAAAACTAAAAATTGCTGAATCGGAGACTGTTCCAACTTTTTTTCCTTTAACCGAAGCGCCCAATCCTTCTGCCGCATCTTCAATTAATAAAAGATTATTATCATGAACAATTTTTTTTATTTCGAATATTTCACATGATTGCCCAGCATAATCCATAGGTATAATAGCTTTAGTTTTTATGTTAATTTTCTGTGGAATTTTTTCTGAATCTAATCCAAAGTGTTTTTCCTCAATATCAACAAAGACCGGAGTTGCATTAACAAAAAGAACTGAATTTGCGGTTGAAATAAATGAAAATGATGGTATAATTATTTCATCACCCTCACCCAATCCATATGCTAAAAGAGTAGCGTGTAGTGCTGATGTGCCTGAATTTACAGCAACACAGTAATTAGAACCAGTTATTTTTTTAATTGCATTCTCAAACTCTTCTATTTCTGGTCCTATTGCCCAATTACTACCTCGTTTAATAACTTTATTTACTAAAGCTACATCCTCATCATCAGTAAAAATTTTGTATAACGGTATCTTCCACCCATTCATAATTGATTTATCAATTGTGTATTCTAGTTATATCTATAACCCACGTCATTCTTAATTTTCGAATATCTATATAGCTGTAATTAATAATTATTATTAACCTCTCAAGGCGAACAAAAGGAATGAATATTCTAGTTATTGTTGCTCATCCTGACGATGAAGTATTAGGAATGGGAGCAACTATTTTCAAACTAAGTAAAAAAAACAAAATACATTTGTGTGTAGTTTCAGAAGGTGTGTCAGCTCAATATAGTGATGAAAAAATGATAAAAATTCGAAAAGATCATTGTATAAAAGCTGGTAAAATACTTGGCATTTCAGATTTTAAATTTTTAAATTTTCCAGATCAGAAATTGCTTGAAATACCTCATTTAGAAATTAATATAGAGATTGAAAAAATCATTAGAAAATGGAAACCAAAAATAGTGTATACTTCTCCTTATCATGATT
>Ga0209541_10007609_pt1 | contig 18155 bp, 17 predicted proteins | sample RifCSPlowO2_01_FD_184027 | JGI IMG/M metagenome (GOLD analysis project Ga0209541, IMG submission 184027) | Groundwater microbial communities from Rifle, Colorado - Rifle CSP2_plank lowO2_0.1 (SPAdes) (version 2) | ecosystem: Environmental > Aquatic > Deep subsurface > Groundwater | place... | reverse complement strand
CGCTTATCATAAATAGTTCAAGCTCATTAATTGCGCTTCTAATATCCCCATTGCATTTCCTAGCAATATTCTTAATTATCTTCTCGTTAAAGCTCATGTTTTCATTCCTGCATATCTCCTTAAGCAGGTTAATAATCTTAAAATAATCAACATTGCAAAACTCCACAACCTCGCAAAGATGCTTTAATTGCTTAAACTTTCCATCATCAATATTGTAGCATGTAAAAACAAAAGGATGAGAGCTTTCAAAAGCAAGCTCGATTATAGCCTGCAACCCACCCCTATCATTCCCAGACAAGGCATCAACATCATCAACTAAAATAATCTTGCCCCTGCTCATCAAGCTCATTTGCAAAGCAGCCCCGTTTAAAATGCTATTAACCCTTTCTTTGCTCCTGGAATCACTCGCATTTAATTCAAAAACCTCAAATCCAAGCTCGTTAGCCAAAGCATAAACACTCGATGTTTTCCCATTCCCTACACCATTGCAAAGCAGGCAATGCTTTCCCTTAATTACAGAACTTTTTAATCTCTCGATTCCATCTTCCTGCCCAATAACCTGTTTCAAATTTCTAGGCTTATACTTATCAACAAGCAGCATTTTCTAGTATAAAATCAACAACCCCCATTTTATAATTCTTAAACTCATGATAAATTTTATTCACGTCTCTCCATATATAATCCAGGTCCTCAACCCTCTTCTCAACTTTAAAATTTCCATTCAGCCTTTCCAAGACCTTTCTCTCGCAAAGCAAAACTGGAAAATGAATTTTGTAATCCCTGTCACCATTAAGCTTATTCACAGCCCGCAGGATTCTTTTATCATTCTGCACAAACAAGATATGCAATAATTCATGAATTAATATTCCCTTTAACCTCTTAAAATCCAGGCACATTTTTAATGTGAATGGATGTGATATTGCTTCAAAAGTCATGTCAGAAACGACATAGCAATCAACATCCTTCTTGAATCTCAATCCAGAAGCTTTTTCAATAGCATTAACAACCCTCTCATTTTCTTTCTCCCAAAACCCCTTAAGCTCTTTAATGTAAGTTTTAGCAATTACATTTTGGGAAGATGATAATTCCTCACCCTTCATGCTGCTTAGCATTTCATCATAAGGCATTGAATACTTAAAGTTAATTTTCATTTTCTTTTCCAAGTTTTTCTTTCGCTAAGCTTTCCAAAGGAAAGCTGGCGCACCAAGGTTGCCTTGCAACCACTAAATTCCCTTATGGAATTTGGTGTGCTCAAGGACAGCAGTCCTTGACACTTTGTGTTTAAAAGAAAAGCTTATTTTCATTTTCAAAATTAATCCCCTCTTTTCCCATAATTTCCAATCCTCACAAACCCAGCCAAAAGGCTTTCGAGCTGCACATATTCATCACTTCCCTCAACAATCCTGAACTCACATTCCCCGCACTTTTCAATCATCCCCATCCTCTCATCCTCGTTAATTTTCAACCCCCCAATCTCTCCAATTACAAGCTTAACAACATCCAATCCAGAAAGCCCCCTCTTCAGCATAACATCCAATAACCCATTGCGGGCTTTAATAAAATTTCCATTAACTGCATTATTCAATATCTCCAAAATCTCCCCCGGCTTTGCACTCCCCGCAATTTCATACACCATTTCAGGGGTAATTGTCTTGCTAACGCTTGCACAACTCTGCAATAAATTCCCCAATCTTCTTGCATCACCATTTGAAACACTATATAAAGCATCCAGGGCATCTTCATTAATCTTTAACCCCTCACCTCTCGCTATATTATCCACAATTTCTTTAACATCTTTCTTTTCCAATAATTTAAACCTGAAAATGCTGCATCTGCTCTGTATAGGGTCAATAATCTTCGAGGAATAATTACAGCTTAAAAAAAACCTGCAATTTCCTGAATACTGCTCCATTGTCCTTCTCAATGCCTGCTGCGCCTCAGAAGTCAATGAATCGCATTCATCCAATAATATAATTTTAAAAGGCACCTCACCAATAGCAATCGTCCTCGCAAAATCCTTGATTTTTGTCCTGACAACATCAATCCCGCGGTCATCTGAGCTATTTAGTTCTAAAAAATTCTCCTTCCATCGCTCTCCATATAACCCCTGAGCAACAACCAATGCAATAGAAGTCTTCCCAACCCCGGCAGGACCAGCTAATAATAAATGAGGAATATTTTTCTTTTTGACAAAAGCCTTTAATCTTGAAATAATCCATTCCTGCCCATGAATCTCATCAAAACTCTTTGGCCTATACCTCTCTATCCATATTTCTTCCATAAACAAACCATCTTAGGACATTTTATAAAGATTCTGGAAAAAAGTAAGATTCTAGCGGAATCACGCACCTGGGCTTTGAAGTCTTTGGATAACCCCTCTGACATTTAATTCAGCAACTAAATTGCGAAGAGATGCTTCTTTTTCAAGATAATCCCTGCCTTCGCCCAATACAGCTTGAACATATTCTTCAGGTAGTATTACTTCTCTAACCACTTCAACAGACTCCGCATTAATTGCATTTCGTAATTTCATTAAATCTTCTCTTGCATCGCTAAAATAAATATGCCCCTCTGCCCGAAGCATCAAACCACCCCTGGGTAATTCTCGTAAAGGTTCAACATCTCTAAAATATCCTATAATAAATGTCTCAGGAACATATAGGTTTAGCAAAGGTTCTAACCTAAATCCGGGCAATTCCAGAACCTCATAGACAGCTTTTTGAAGCTCATACACTCCTTTTTGGGTATTCCTAACAAATGATCCTTTCACTTCTCCCATATTATTCCTAAATTTAAGATCCTTATAAATATTTACATAATAAAAAATAGCCTTTTCATCGCAATCGTTAAGATTTACATAACCCTTATAAATTCTTTATATATAAGAAAAACATGTACAATCCAATAGCAGTTGAGCATGAAATCCTGGAATTCTGGAAGAAAAACAAAATCTTTGAAAAGCTTATTAAGAAAAATAAAAAAGGCAAGCCATTCTCTTTCATAGATGGCCCAATCACAGCAAACAACCCAATGGGGGTTCATCATGCATGGGGCAGAACCTACAAAGACATCTTCCAGAGATGGAAGGCAATGCAAGGATTTAATCAAAGATATCAAAATGGTTTCGATTGTCAAGGATTATGGGTTGAAGTTGAGGTTGAGAAAGATTTAGGATTCAACAGCAAAAACCATATTGAAGATTATGGATTGGAGAAATTCTCAATAGCATGCAAGGCAAGGGTTGAAAAATACTCTAAAATCCAGACCCAGCAATCAATCAGGCTAGGCCAATGGATGGATTGGAATAACTCTTACTACACATTATCAGACAACAATATAGAGCACATCTGGTATTTCTTAAAAAAATGCCATGAAAAAGGATGGCTATATCAAGCATCAAGAGTAATGCCATGGTGCTATCGCTGCGGAACATCTTTAAGCCAGCATGAATTAATTGATTCTTACAAAGAGATAACCCATACAGCAATTTTCGTAAAATTCTCTCTAAAGAATAAAAAAAATGAATTTTTATTAGTCTGGACAACGACCCCATGGACACTAGCAGCAAACATAGCAGCAGCAGTTAACCCGGAAATTAACTATGTAAAAATCCATCATAACAATGAATCGTATTATCTTGCAGAAACCCTCTCAAAAAAGCTCTTCCACAATCCTGAAATAACTGCAAGGATAAAGGGAAAAGAAATGAAAAACTGGGAATACGAATCACCATTCTCTTATCTCCCAATTCAAAAAAATATCAAGCATAAGGTTATCTTATGGAATGAAGTCTCCCAGGAAGAAGGCACTGGAATAGTTCATATTGCCCCCGGTTGTGGAGCAGAGGATAATGAACTTGGAAAAAAAGAAAACCTCCCCGAGCCCGCACCTTTAGATGAATCAGGAAATTATACTGATGGATATTCATGGTTAACGGGAAAAAATGTGAAGACAATCCTCCAGCCAATAATAAAAGACATAGAATCAAGAAACCTTTTATTCAAAACAGAGCAATATTTCCACCGCTATCCATGCTGCTGGAGATGCAAAGAAGAGCTTGTTTTTCGCTTGGTTACAGAATGGTTCATTTCCTCGGAGGAAATACGCCCTTTAATGAAGAAAGCAGCATTAAAAGTTCAGTGGCAGCCAGAGCACGCAGGAAAATTAATGCAGGACTGGTTAAACAACATGGGTGATTGGTGCATATCCAGAAAAAGATTCTGGGGCTTGCCATTGCCAATATGGAAGTGCAATTGCAATCATATTGAAATCATTGGCTCATTAGAAGAATTAAAGAAAAAATCATCATCTAAATTAAAAAATATGAAAGAATTGCATAGGCCATGGATTGATAATGTTTTATTGAAATGCCCTGCATGCAAAGGAGAAATGGCCAGGATTCAAGAAGTGGGTGATTGCTGGTTAGATGCAGGCATAGTTCCTTTTTCAACATTGAATTATCTAAAAGATAAAAGTTATTGGAAAAAATGGTTTCCAGCAGACCTTATTATTGAAATGAGAGAGCAAATCAGGTTATGGTTTTACTCAATGCTTTTCATGTCAGTAACATTGGAAAATACATCTCCCTATAAAGCAGTTCTTGTTTATGAAAAGCTTCTTGATGAAAAAGGAAACCCAATGCACAAGTCTGCAGGCAATGCAATCTGGTTTGATGATGCAGCAGAAAAAATGGGAGCAGACATCATGAGGTTTCAATACGCATCCCAGAACCCAAAAACCAACCTTCTTTTCGGCTACACCCCTGGAAAAGAAGTTAAAAGGAAGCTAGATGTAATTTGGAATACGAGCAATTACATAAGCATCTATTGCAGCAAAAATAATATAAAAGAATCAAATTCAAATATTATAGATTCATGGTTAACCTCAAGAAGGGAAACAACAATAAAAAATGTAACTAAGTTTCTGAATGAATTGCAGCCAAACTTGGCAATAAAAGAGATTGAAACATTTTTAATTGATGACCTGTCAAGAAGCTATGGGCAGTTTATAAGAGATTCCCTCAATAGCAAAACAACCCAGGCAGTATTAAGAAATTCATATCTAACAGGATTAACATTGTTATCAATATTCACCCCATTCATAGCAGAATCTCTATATCAAAAGACACATGGAAAAATGGGATCAATTTTCTTAGAATCATGGCCAAAGCACAATAAAACGCTGATAAATGAGCCTTTAGAAGGCAAGATGGCAATTGCTAAAGAAGCAATCCAGATAATCCTGGCTGAGAGGGATAAAGCAGGAATTAATGTTCGCTGGCCGCTTCAGCAGGCAAATATCTCAACAAACCCAGAATCAAAAGCAGCAATAAAAACATTTGAAGAATTAATTAAAAAACAATGCAATCTTAAGCATGTTGAAATAATCATCTCAAAAGAACCAATATTGGTAAAGAGCTTTTCAAAGCAGCCAATCCAGGTAAGCTTAGACACAAGGCTCAGCCCGGCATTGGAAAAAGAAGGCTATACGAGAGAGGTTATCCGCAGAATCCAAGAGCTAAGAAAAAAAGCAGGATTAAAAAAAGAGGATAAGATTCATCTGGAAATAATCTCTCCTCTTCCTTTGGATGAAAACACCATCAGGAAAACCACGGGAGCATTAAAAATAATAAAAATAACAAATCCCCAGCATCAGGAAAATTTTAAGATTAAAGAGAAGGAGTTTGAAATCAGATTTAATAAGGTAAAATAATTATTTTCTAAGCTCTTTGAAGATTCTCTCAAAATCCTTATAGTCAACATCCCTGTCAAACACCCCAAGAATCGTAATATGCCCTGCATCAGGCATAAACACAGCATACATCAATCTTGAATATCTTTGCTCAACAGAAATCTTGACTTTGAACACAAATCTATAACCTTCATGCTTGGGAAAGCGAAAAGGGTTTTGTCTTATTAAATCCAGCTTTTTTTGGATAAACGCCTTTGTCTTTTCATCGTAGCTTTTCCACTGCTCCAAGAAATAATTTGTAAACTTAAGCTGAAAGCTTAAGCCCATGTTTTCTCATCTCTTTTTCACCGAGCAACAAGCCTCCCTCATCAGCCTTTTTCAATAGGGCAAACAATTTTTTTTCATCTCCATGTAACAGAGATGCCTCTTTTTGATAAAAAGTAATTTCTTTTCTTAACCCTTCTCTGACTAATTCAGAAAAGTTCGAAAAATATCCTTCTCTTACCAATTCAGAAGCCTGCTGAAATAATGCTTTCGGAATGTTCACATTAACTCTTGTTTCCATAATACATCATCTATACATCTAAAAGGTGTATATTATATTTAAAGCTTCCCATAGCGATAAGTAACTATTGAGAATTTGAAAAGGATTTAAGGGGCAATATTCTGCAATTGAGAACAGGCTTGCTCTTTCACTCTTATTATCAAAAACCTCTTGTAACCTTTATTGTCCGAGACCCAAAAACAAGGAAAATCAGCAAGTCTGATTTTCTACGATAAAATAACTCCCAAAGCTACCTATAAACATGTACATCACAATGACCACAAATCTTATAAATATGTACATTATAATGCCCTTATAATGGAAAGACGCATCTTAGAGGAGTTCAACCATTGGTGGGTAAGGGGAGAGGTTGACGCAGATCTCGCACTGCCATTCAAAAGAGATATTTTCATAGAAATAGAAAGAAAGCTTGACAAGAGATTTATCCTTGCACTCGTTGGATTAAGAAGGGTTGGAAAGACAACCATCCTCTATCAGCTTATTCAAAATATTATCAGCAGAGGCATCAGCCCGGAGAATATTCTGTTTTTTTCTTTTGATGAAACCTCGGTAAATCTGGGCGAGGTTATAGAGTCTTATAAAGAAATGCAGGAAAAAGATTTTAGAGAGGAGAAAATATACATTCTCCTGGATGAGATACAGAAATGCAGCAATTGGGAAAATGAAATTAAAAAGCACTATGACCTCTATCCAAAGCTTAAGTTCATAATAAGTGGCTCAGAATCTTTATTCATTAAGAAAAAAACGAAAGAAACTTTAGCAGGAAGAATCTTCGAATTCATCTTAACAACATTTACCTTCAGCGAATATCTCAGATTCAATGGGGTAAAACAAAAAGAATTTAAGTACGAATCAAAAATTAAGCCATTCCTCTTAAAATTTACAGAAAAAGGCGGATTTCCTGAAACATTTTCATTTGAGAATGATAAAGAGTTTAGGGAATATATAAGGGCATTGGTTGTTGATAAAATAGTCTATAAAGACATACCCAAGATATTCAGATTGGAAGACCCCGAGTTTCTTAGAACTCTTATTGAGTTAATTTCTTCAAATCCAGGAATGTACCTCGACTATCAATCTCTGGGAAAACAATTTGGCAAAGACAGAAGGGTTGTAAAGGATTATATATTTTACCTTAAAGAAAGTTTCTTAATAAATCTTCTTGGGAATTATAGGAAAGGAAGCATAACCACCTTAAGGAAAAAAAAGAGGGCATACCCAGCAGATAATGCATTAACATACTTATACAAATCAAAAATAGAAGAAGATTTCTTTGGAAGGATGGTCGAAACTCTCGCAGTAAATAAGATGAAAGCAACTGCTTTCTGGAAAAATGGGGGGGAGGTGGACATCATCAAAAACGGCTTTCCTGTAGAGGTTAAATATCAAAAAAATATTCAAGCCAGCGATTTTAGCTCATTAAAAGAGTTTATGAAAAAGTTTAAGGTTGAAAAAGGCATGATGCTCACAAAAAACGAAGAAAGAGCAGTTAAAATGAAAGAAGGGAAAGTTCATATGGTTCCTTTTTGGAAATGGCTTTTAACACCAGACTAATACCAGAGAATGAAGATAATCTCTTGAAATTAAATCTTCTAAGGTAAAATAGATTAGGATACAGATTTCTCTTCCAGAACATTTGACCCCCTTGCTAAAAGCTCAGCTTCCAAATCATTGTACCTTCGCTTCCAATCATCCCTATACATCAAATCTGCAGGAGCTTCAATGCTTCTGCGATGAACAGAAGGAAAGCTTGGGGATTGCACAGAAACTCCCTTCTCTATGTCAATATAATGGATTTTTACAATACCTTTTTCAAAGTCCACGCTTTCAAGATAACAATGCTGCAGGGAAAGAGATCTTTTTCTCTCATGCCGAAGAATCTCATCAGCCCCCTCTAAAAATAATTTATGAACTGTAACAAAAGATTCATAACCCTCTTTTCTCTTAGGTAGCTCTTCCATTTTAACCTCAAATAACCCCCCAATAATTACAACAAAACTCTTTATAAGAGCATTTATATACCTTTCTGTTGATTTAAATAAAATAAGAAGATTAAAAAAATAAAGAGTGGGGGGTTTAATAATGAAGAAAAAACCAAAACCAGAGATTACAATACAAAACATTGTTGTTTCTACTTCTCTTGAGCATGATGTTCCTTTAATAAAGCTTGCAGAGGTCCTGCCCAATACCGAATATAATCCAGAACAATTTCCTGGATTAGTTATGAGGATTAAAGAGCCAAAAACATCAGCATTAATATTCTCTTCAGGCAAAGTAGTATTAACAGGGGCAAAATCCTTAACCAAAGTCCAGGAATCATTGAAAAAAATAATAAAGAACCTGGAAAAGATTAAAGTGCGCATTAAGATTAAGCCAAAAATTGCAGTGCAGAACATGGTTGCTTCAGGCTATATCCACATGGATTTAAACCTAAACTCATTGGCAATGAAATTGGACAATACAGAATACGAGCCCGAGCAGTTCCCGGGGCTTGTCTATAAGCTTCCAGGAACAAGGGCAACATTCTTATTATTCAGCAATGGAAAAATAGTCTGCACAGGAACAACCTCAGAAACAAAGCTAAGGGAAGCCGTGGATAAGTTAGTTATTGTATTGAGAAAGACATCCAAAGGTTAATCCCACCATTTTTTTAGTGCAGGTTTAATTTTCTTTCCCGAGGGTTTCCAATGTTCTCTTTTTCCCGAGGGTTTTTCTCTTACAAGAGAAAAAGGCTCTTTTAGTGCAGGTTTTTCCGCTCAAATGCCAAAAACCAAGTTTTTGGGCACACCAAATGTCAGGAACCATGTTCCTGAGCACACCAAAATGTCAAAAACAGATGTTTTTGAGCACACCAAATGCCAAGAACTTATGTTCTTGGGCACACCAAAATTCCGATGGAATTTTAGTGATTCCAAGAGTTTTAGTGTTCCGAATGAATTTTAGTGTTTCAAAGGAAATTTGGCGCACCAAGGTTGTTAGACAACCTTTGTGTTTCGGGAAAGAAAAAAGTGCTTTTGAGCAACAACAATCATTTTAAATCTTAATAATATCTTGTTTTTATGGAACCCCAGGAGCAAATTGAAAGAGCACAGGATTTTCTCTCGCAATCTTATCAGGAAGAGCTAAACAAGCTAAAGCATAAGGGAGATTATTCATTAACAATTGATTTTCAAAAACTAGCTCAAATGGACCCAGAGCTTGCTGATTCCTTGATTGAAGAGCCAGAGGAAATAATAAGGGCATTTGAATTAGCAATTGACAACATCATTGAAAACAAGAAATTTAAAGCCAGATTTACTAATCTTCCTCAATCACAGCATATTGCAATACGCAATATCAGAAGCACCCACATTAACAAGCTTATGTTCTTTGAAGGAATTGTTCGCCAATCTTCAGATGTAAGGCCCCAGGTAACCTCAGCAAAATTTGAATGCCCTTCATGCGGTAATTTAATCTCAATCCTGCAATTAGAGCAGAAATTCAAAGAACCATCTCGCTGCACATGCGGGAGAAGAGGCAAGTTCAGGCTGATTTCAAAAGACTTGGTTGATGCACAAAGATTGATTTTAGAAGAATCCCCTGAACTATTAGAGGGAGGGGAGCAGCCAAAAAGATTGTCAGTTTTCCTTCAGGAAGATTTAGTCGAGCCAAAGATGGAAAAAAGGACAACACCGGGAAGCAAAATCCAAGTAACAGGAGTAATAAAAGAAGTCCCAATCTTATTAAGGACAGGAGCACCTTCAACAAGGTTTGATTTAATGATGGAGGCTAATTCCATAATCCCGATAGAAGAAACATTTGAAGAGCTTGAACTGTCAGAGAAAGACGAATCCAGTATTAAGGAGCTAGCAAAAGACCCGAACATTTACATAAGACTAGCAAATTCAGTGGCACCATCAATCTATGGGCATGACAAAGTAAAAGAAGCTCTTGTCTTGCAATTAATGGGTGGTGTGCAGAAAAAGCGAGATGATGGAACAAAAACAAGAGGAGATATGCACATGTTGCTTTGTGGGGACCCAGGATGCATCGCTGGAAATTCAAGAGTAGCTTTAACATTTGAAGGGATGAAACCAATTAAAACAATAGGCAGCCATCATGGAGAGAAAGTCAAAAAAGCAGTTGTAAAAATAAGAAAGAATTCGCATGATAAATATTATGATTACACAGAAAATTTCCAGCATTACCCTCTGCAACCAGTTATTAAATTAACAACAGAAACAGGAAAACAAGTAACCTGCACATATAACCAGCCATTTTTAACAAAAGAAGGATGGAAAAGGGCAGACGAGCTTTCTTTAGGAAAAAAAATAAGAGTAATGCCTAAGATTCCATCAATGATTAAGAAACCAGCACCAACGGGATTCGAAAAGGTAGAGAGGTCTTATGGGCCATTAAAAGAGGTTGCACTTCCCACTAACTTTACACAGGAACTTGCCGCATTATGCGGATATATCATTGGAGATGGCAATATTCATCCAGCAGGGTATAGGGTAACTTGTTATGTGAATAATGAAGAAGCCGACCTCATTGAAAAAATCAATGGATTATGGCTCACTGCTTTTAATATTCATCCAGCAATTTTTATAAGAGAAGTATCAAACAAACCAAAGTTTATAGATGATGGAAGTGGATTATTAAGGCAGGTTTATTCAAAACAGCAGATGAATATCATTGAAGTGAATAGCAGGCAAATAGCAGTTAATCTGGCATTTCTCTCCAATAAAAGGATTCCCCAACAAATATTTGAAAGCCCAAAAAACATAATGGCATGCTTCTTAAGCTGGCTTTTTGAGGCTGATGGTTGCGCCTTTGCAAAGGGAAGGGGAAGAACAGCAATCCAGTTAAAATCAGCAAACATTGAATTGCTTCAAGATACCCAGCTTCTCCTCCTCTACTTCGGGATACACTCAAGAATCATAAGCACGAATCTTTGCATAAGAAGATCACATGACATAGAATTATTTGCAAAGCATATTAACTTCCAGTCAGCAAAGAAAAGGGAAAAACTCAAACTGGTTTTAGAGGAGGCAAGAAAAGAAAAACACCATGAAAGAAAGGGCTTCCAGAGATGGGAAAAGATTATTGAGCTCTCACCAGCAGGAATCCAGGATGTATATGATTTTGAAGTTCCAAAAAGCAAAATGTTTATTGCAAACGGCATTCTCTGCCACAATTCAGGAAAAAGCCAGTTATTAACATTCATCTCAAAAATAGCACCGAAAGCAAGATATATTTCAGGCAAGGGAGCATCAAGTGCAGGGTTATGTGTAGCACCTGAGAGTTTAATTCCCACTAATCCGGGAGGGATACACGAAATAAAAGACATTGTCGAGGAAAATCTAAAAAACAATGCGCAGGCTTATCAAGAAGGAGTATGGAACTCGGGTAACCCCAGCATAAACAAGAAGATACTCACCATCGATGCTAGCCTGAAAATTCATCCTAAAGAAATAAATCAGTTGTGGAGAATAACCCCTCCGGAAGAAATGATTAAGATAAGAACAAGAACAGGAAAAGAGATTATAACAACACCAAACACTTGCTTATATGATTCTAATCTTTCTTGGAAAATGGCCAATGACTTAAAAGAGGGGGGGTTTATAGCGACCGCACGAAATATTCATATGGGGGAAAATCCAGAAAAAATATTTCTGCTCGACTTAATACACTCAAATCCAGTCGTTCTTGGAGTAAAAGACAAGGTAAAAACGCTTATAGAAGAAGCATGCAAAAACAAGAGAATAACAAAAAGGACATTGGCTAAGGCATTAAATCTATCAGAGTTAAGCATTTACCATAGCTGGGTTAATGAAAAAGCAAGAGGAAACATCAAGCTAAACGCTCTTAAAAAACTATCAGACTACTCCGGGATTTCCCTAAAAGAGGTCATAGAAGAAAATACAAGGCTCTCTCTCTACAACGGCCGCCCCATCAGCCTGCCAAAATATGCAGATGAAGGCTTATTTTACTTTGCAGGTTTAATGGCGGGAGATGGAGATTTGTCAAAAGGGAAAAATTCAACAATGATAAGATTCTCTAGCGATTCAAAAGAATTAATAGAGCAATACAAAAATTTAAGCCAAAAGCTGTTTGGAATAAAACCAAATATATCCAGCTTAAAATCTGAGAAGAGGGGCGAATCATGGAGATTTTCATCTAAACTGGTTTTCGAGATACTGGAAAGTTTAGGGATCCCATCTTCACCAAAATCTCACAGAATTGACATGAACAATACTCTATTGAGAACGCCAGAAAAATTATTAGCTCATTACCTCAGGGGATACTATGATACAGATGGAGGGGTTGTAGAAAGAAAATGTCCTGGAGGTAATTCCATAGAGAGCACATCAACGAGTAAGATATTTTCAGAAAAATTAAAATTAGTTCTTCTTCGCTACGGAATAATTTCTAAGATAAGAGAAAGAAAGCCATACATAAATAAGAAGATACAAAGCAAGCACATTAAATTTTCAATTGCAATAAGTGGCAAAGAAAATCTTGAAATGTTCAGAGGATGTATAGGGTTCAACCATCCAGAAAAGAAACAAAAATTAGAAAGGATAATAAAGAAAGCAAAGATAGTCCGTTCAAATGTAAATGCCGTGCCGTATGCAAGAAAATTGGTTAAAGAAATAGAAAAAGACCTTAAAGTAAGAATAACAAAAAGAAGGGATAAAAACCACTTCAGCAGGAACTATTTGATAAGCATTATGCCGGAAATTAAAAAATGCAATCACAAAAACGTTGAAACCCTCAATCTTCTCGCTTTTTCAGACGTATTTTGGGACAGAATAGAAAGCATAGAAAAAATAAACAATGATTACGAGTTTGTTTATGATTTAACTGTTGAGGATTCACATAATTTCATTGTGAATGGAATCTTGGTGCATAATACAGCAGCAGTTGTAAAAGATGAATTCTTAAAGGGCTGGGCATTGGAAGCAGGGGCAATGGTCTTGGCAAATGGCGGATTTTGCTTAATTGACGAATTGGATAAGATGTCCCATGAAGATACATCAGCATTGCATGAAGCACTTGAGCAGCAACGCATCTCAATCAGTAAGGCTAATATTCAAGCATGTTACTCTGAAGATACCGAAGTTCTTACGGAAATAGGGTGGAAAAGATATGATGAAGTCAAAAATTTGAAAATAGCTCAATACGATAGATTGGATGGGAAAATTAAACTTTTTTCACATGACGGATTATATGCTTATAATTACAAAGGCGAGATGTTTCATTTCAAGAATAGAAGAAACGACATACTGGTAACACCGAACCACAAAATGCTTCTTAGAAGAGAAAAAAGTAATAAATTTGAATGCATACCTGCTGAGAATATATCATCCTATCGTGTACATCTTTTAAATTCAGGAGACTATGAAGGAACAGAGACTAGGTTATTTATTCTTCCCGCAATAAAGCACAAGCAGAACAGGAAGCATTTAAAATATACTCAGCAGGAAAAGCCCAAAAAAATACCTTTTGATTTATGGTTGGAGTTTTTAGGATATCATGTTACTGAAGGGAGTTTGCAGAGAAGAGCCTCATTCGGCATCCCGCAAAGAAAAGGAGCAAAAGCTGAAAAAATAAAGAAATGTTTATTAAGCTTATCAAAACATGTTGGATTTAAGCTTACAGAAACAAAAGAAGGAGAAAGGTATGTAAGGTTCCAAATTACAAATACACAATTGTTTGATTATCTTGAAAAGAATTGTGGAGAAAATCATCTAAATAAAAAGCTACCATTAAAATTTGACGCCTTTTCAAGAAAACAATTAGAAATATTATTTAATGCCATGATGTTGGGGGATGGAACTTCAGATAATAAGGCATTTACCTCAACATCAAAAGTATTAATAGACCAATTCCACACAATTGCGGTTTTGGTAGGAAAGTCAGCGAGTATGCACCTACATTATGATGAAGGTTATAGAGGCAACAGGGTGAGAGCATATAGGGTATGCCTTTCAGAAAAAATATGCCATGAGATAAAAAGAAAGCAGGTTAAAAGAATACAATATAAAGGCAAAGTATTCTGCTTTTCAACAAAAACAGGATTCTTTATAACGAGGAGGAATGGGAAAGTAGCCATTCAGGGAAACACATTAAGGACAGAGACAACAGTCTTAGCAGCAGCAAATCCCAAGCTGGGAAGATTTGACCCATATACACCAATTGCCGCGCAAATTGACCTGCCTCCCGCATTAATCAACAGGTTTGATTTAATCTTCCCAATTCGCGACATTCCCAACCGGGAAATTGATTCAAGAATCGCATCTCATGTTCTCAAGCTTCAGCAAAAGCCAATGGAGATGCAGACAGAAATCCATTCAGAATTATTAAGAAAATATATTTCATATGCAAGAACAAGAATCAAGCCAGAGCTAACAGACCAGGCAATTGAGGAAATCCAAAAATTCTATGTTGAATTAAGAAACAAGGGGCAGGCAGGAGACGAGGGGATTAAGCCAATTCCAATCTCAGCAAGACAATTAGAAGCTTTAGTAAGGCTGGCAGAAGGCTCCGCAAGAGTCAGGCTATCAAAAAAAGTAACATCTTTGGATGCAAAAAGGTCAATTGAATTGTTAAAGCATTGCTTGATGCAGGTAGGATTTGATTATGAAACAGGAGAAATTGACATAGACAGGATTACAACAGGCATTTCCTCCTCGCAAAGGTCAAGAATTGTAATCATCCGCGAGATTATTCGCGATTTAGAGCACAAGCATGGAAAAAGCATTCCTATTGGGGAGATTGTTGCAGCAGCCCAGGACAAAAAAATAGATGAGTCCCATGTGGAAGAATCAATTGAAAGGTTAAAAAGAGAAGGCGAAATATTTGAACCCCGCCCAGGGCAAATTGCAAGGTTATAAAAGTTAGCAAGGTGAATCAAAAAATGGAAAGGCAGACAGCGTTCATATTATGGGCAGCGGAGTTGAACAACAAGCCATTTGTTAAGCAGGAATCAGAATTCTCCCCAAGCTACATTGATTTTGGAAATAAAAAGGTTTCAAGAATTAACATTATTGCTGTCGTTGCGCAAAAAACACAGAAAGATAATTTTGCATCAATCACATTAGATGACGGCTCAGCGCAAATAAGGGCGAAAACATGGAATGATGATGTCAAAAAATTAGAGCCAATTAAAATTGGAGATGTAATCTTATTAATAGGAAAATTAAGAGAGTACAATGATGAGCTTTATATTGTTCCAGAAATCATCAGGCAGCAATCATACAATATGTTTCTCCTAAGGCAGTTGTCAATTTTAAATGAATCTGGAAAACCAACCAATGTAGAAGAGCCTGAAATAGAGGGGTTTGAAACCCAGGCATATCAGGAAAATTATAATAAGCCAAGAGAAGAAAAAATCTATTCAGAATCAAAAAGGCAAAAAATCCTCGATATGATATCATCATTAGATACAGAAACAGGAGCAAACATCAACCAGGTTGTCTCTTCATCAGGATTGCCAGAAGATGAAGCTGGCAGCATTATAAATGAGCTCCTGCAAGAAGGAGAAATCTTTAAAATCTCGCAGGATAGAATAAAAATAACATAGTTTTTTAAATCCCATATTTCTTGCATTGCCATGGAAAGCTATCAAGAATTGCTCTCGCGAGCCTATAAACAGGTTCCTGAAGTCTCTGCACCCACAGAAAGGTTTGAAGTTCCCAAGGTAGCAGGCCATGTGGAAGGGAATAAAACAATAATCACAAACTTCAAGGCAATCTGCTCAATGTTAAGGAGAGAGCCCGAGCATTTATTAAAATACCTGCAGCGTGAACTCGCCACCCCCGCAATCATCCAAGATGCGAGATTAATCTTAAGCAGAAAAATATCCTCATCATCAATCAATGAAAAAATTGAGCAGTATGTAAAGCTGTTTGTGCTCTGCCCAGAATGTAAAAAGCCAGACACCCAATTAAAAAAGGACGATAGAGTCACTACATTAAAATGCATGGCATGCGGCGCAAAACAGCCTGTAAAAACAAAAATATGATTTTAGTTAAAATCCACAATTCAGGAACAAGTGAAGTTATCTGCTTATGCGATTCAGATTTACTTGGAAAGAAATTCTCCCAGGATAACATGCAGCTTAACATAACAGAGAGGTTTTACAAGAGGGTAGAAATGCCAGAGAATAAAATGTTTTCATTAATGAAAACATCCCGCAATCTTAATATTGTTGGAAAGGAATCAATTGCATTTGCATTAAAGCATCATTTCATAACCAAAGAATCAGTTATCACAATCAAAAAAATCCCCCACGCTCAGGTGTTCTAAAGAGCCTTTTCTTTTTTGTAAACACGAAAGTTGCATCGGCAACCTTGGTGCGCCATCTTTCCTTCGGGAAAGATTAGCGAAAGAAAACCCTCGGACAAAAGAAAAAACAGGGCGTGAAAAAGACCCCCAGGAAAAATTAAATGAAAAAAGAAATCATCTTCAGGTCAGACCAGTATTACCAAGGAATCCTGCAAATCAGGCCATGCAATAAAGATGTTCTTGATTTCGCAGCAGAACAAATAAAACACTCAAAATACTGCGAGTTATCCAAGCTCATCATAACAAAATTCGGCTATGACCTATATGTGACTTCAAATAAATTCTTGCAGGTTCTTGGCAACAGGATAAGCAACAATTTCAAAGGCAAGATTATAAAATCCCGCACGCTTTATGGAAAGAACCGAATGACCAGCAGGGAAGTTTTTAGGATGACTATTTGTTTCAGGGTTAAAATTGGTGAGCAAGATAAAAATCAGGAATAAAAAGGTTTTTATATTAACCATCTTTTATTATCTCATGCAAGGATTATCACAATTATTCCCAATTTCTTTAGCATCAGGTTATCAGCAAAGAAGGCAGTTAAATGCAGAAGACTATGCTAGGAAAGTAACAGCTGCACAAGCTTACTTGGAAGCCCTCAACCAAGCACAATTAGCAAAGCTTCACATGAGCCAAAGTAGCAGGGAGCATGAAAAAGGTTATTTAACTTCAAGATTAAGTTCTTACCAGCATGCAACCCCCATTACAAGATGGTTTCATAAATGGATGTTAAACAGGCACCTTAACAGGTTTAAATCTCCGGGTTTAGAAGGCAGAGTGGCAGATGCAGCATTGGTTCCAGCCCACGCAATAATGTTCGGCTTAATGCTCTTCTCACTTGTATTAATGCTTTCCCAGCCAAGATTAACAGGCTTTACAATATTAAATCTTCCAGTAATAGTAAACTGGCCATTTGTTCTTGGACTCGCTATTTTCATTTTAGATTTAATCGCAATTGAAAGGTGGTATGTTTCTTCCCCAAAAGGAAAGCCAGCAGCAAGAAGCTCAAGAAAGTAAACAAGCAAGAAAACAAACCAAAACCTTATAAGCACGATTTCTAGGAAATTAATATGCAAAGGCCAGGTTATCATCGAAGAGGGCATCAAGAAGAGCCATCAGAAGAATTCATCAGAGTTCGCACACCCAGAAATAAAGAAGTTATTGGAATAGTAGAGCAAAGGCTTGGCGGGTTTAGGATGAAAGTTCGCTGCTTAGATGGAAAATCCAGGGTATGCCGAGTTCCAGGAAGGCTAAGAAGGAAGCTATGGATGAGGGAAAATGACATTATTTTAGTGGAGCCATGGGAATATTCCCAGGATGGCAAAGGGGATGTTATATTCAAATACACCCCCACCCAGATTGTTTGGCTTAAAAAACGCAATTTTTTAAAAGGAATTGAAACCGCAGAAGAATTCTAAAACAAGATAAAACAAAGAAAATGTTCCAGGATGAAATTAAAATCCCAAAAGACAGAATAGCTGTTTTATTAGGAGTAAAAGGAAAAACAAAGAGAGAAATAGAAAGCAAGACAAATACAAAATTAAGAATAGATTCAAAAGAAGGTGAT
>Ga0209541_10007608_pt1 | contig 18155 bp, 19 predicted proteins | sample RifCSPlowO2_01_FD_184027 | JGI IMG/M metagenome (GOLD analysis project Ga0209541, IMG submission 184027) | Groundwater microbial communities from Rifle, Colorado - Rifle CSP2_plank lowO2_0.1 (SPAdes) (version 2) | ecosystem: Environmental > Aquatic > Deep subsurface > Groundwater | place... | reverse complement strand
TCCCTTTACTAAGTATGCTTGTTGACGCAAATGCGAAACAATCTTATTCCAATCGAATGCTATTTCTTTAAATATTTCAGTGTCTGGTTCAAAGGTCACAATTGTACCCGTACGTTTTGATGTTCCTATTTTCTTTACGGGTGCCTTTTTCTTGCCACGAATATATTCCTGCATATACTCTCCCCCATCTCTGTGTACAATAACCTTTGTATAAACGGACAGTGCGTTCACAACAGATACACCAACACCGTGGAGACCTCCGGAAACTTTATATCCCTCACCACCAAATTTGCCACCTGCATGTAGCGTTGTCATGATAGTTTCTAGAGCTGAAACTTTTGTTTGCTTATGTACGTCAACAGGAATACCACGGCCATTATCTGTGACACGAATACGATTGTCTGGCAAAAGTACAACTTCAACATCATTCGCAAAACCACCCATAGCCTCATCACGAGCATTATCAAATACTTCCCAAATAAGATGGTGAAGTCCGTCAAGACCAGTCGTACCAATATACATACCGGGGCGCTTGCGCACCGGCTCAAGCCCCTCAAGAATGGTGATATCAGCAGCACTATAGGAGCGCGCTTTGGGCTTTTTTGTATCTGAGCTAGAAACTTTTTTAGACATAAAAATAATAAAGGATTCAATACCCTTGTATACGGTATTATACCAAAATTCCCTTAAAATAAAAGGGATTCTGTGGATTGAAGGGGGAGATTACCGAGCAAAAGCAAGACGGTTGAAGCTTCGTTTAACTACCTAACTTCCCACCCATTTTGGCCATTAAGGACGTTCGTCATACGCTCCATGATAACCGATAGCTCGTCATCGGTGAGTGTCCTATCAGAAGATTGAAAAACCAAATGAAAAGCATAAGAAATTCTTCCATCTTTTTCAAATTTATCAAACAGAAAATTCTTAATGAGCAAATCTCCTGATTCTTGTGACATTATTGCGACGACATCATCTTCCCTTGTCCCTTCTGGGGTCCACACAGCGATATCACGCAATGCAAACGGATACGGAGAAAGTGTTTTATACGTTACCTTTTGTGGCTCCTCAAAGAGAGACTCATATGCTACCGGTTCAGGGAGTGTTTTGATAAGATCATCAACATTGAGTAGAAAGACGTTGTCGTTGATCTTACCACTGACACCATTACTGCCGAGAGCCTGCATTAATACTTTTTCTAAATCATCAAACGTATCTTTAATAAATTCTTGCTTCTTTTTGCTATTAAATGAAAGAACACCTATACCTAATTCGAGAGATTCTTCTTCTTTGGTAAATACCATACCAAGCTCAAATATTTTTATTGTATCTAAACCTAAAAATGCAGCGTTCTTTTCATTAAGTTTAAGACTCTCCGTAAGGCCATTCTTTAGACTTACCCGGAGGGCAGACTTATCAGCAGCAAGCGGGTTTGCAAGCTCTACAATACCCTCATCACATAATGTATATGTGTAAACTTCGGAAAAGCCCTGCTCAATAAGTGCCCGACGGATTCTCTCACTATAATAGAACCGCTTATTAATACGTGGCTTTTCAGGAGGTAGTGGCAAATTTTGTGCCGTGATCTTCTTATAACCATATATACGCCCTACCTCCTCAATAAAATCCTCTTTTATATGAAGATCACTGCGTTCAAAAGGTGCTGTGATAGTAAAATTATCGCGACGGTTTGTATAGGTAAAATCAAGGCGCTTTAGAATTGCCACAACATCTTTCTCGACCATTTCCGTACCTAAGAGAGTGTTGATCTCTGAAACAGTAACTGGCCCCGTAACGGGTTCCTCAAGGGTGGGGTAAAAGTCCGTTCCACCTTTTAAAACACCACCCGCGATGGTACTAATAAGTTCCTCCACTTCCTGCAGAGCGAATCGTGTTAAGTGTGATGAGGGTCTATTTTCAAACCGCAATGAAGCGTCGGTGCGTAATTTAAGTTCTCGAGAGGTTCGTCTGATGGCAACAGGATTAAAATGAGCCGCTTCAATAACGATATCTGTTGTCTCAGTAGTGACTTCTGCATGTTTACCACCTTTTATTCCGGCAATACCAAGCACATTACTTCCAACCGCGTCGGTAATTAAAAGTGTGCCTTTTGAAAGATTGTGGGTTGCCCCATCAAGTGTCGTTATTACTTCCCCCTCACGTGATGTTCTTACGCCAATGTGTCGCTTTCCATTCTTTTCTCCTAATTTCTGAGCATCAAAAGCGTGAAGTGGTTGACCGATATTAAACATAACGTAATTAGTAGCATCAACGATATTATTAATTGAACGTTGGCCAAGTACCTCTAGCCTCTCCTTAAGCCATTGGGGGGAGGGCCCGACTTTCACGCCCGCAATAAAAGAACTACTGTAGCGAGTACATAATGTGGGATCTTCTACTGTCACAAGAAGATCATCTGCCAGAGAAAGAGCAGGTAGAGATTTTCGGAGTGGGTCAACAAGAAGTTTCTGATCAATAATGGCAGAAATTTCTTTTGCAATACCACGATGAGAAAGGCAATCACTTGACCGATTAGGAAGTATGTCAATGTCGATAATCGTATCTTCCCCAACTTGTTCAATACTTTCAATCTCAAAAGCGTGAAAAGTGATGAGCTCCTCAAGAAGTTTCGGTGTTGGAAGCGACTCACCAAGATAATCTTTAAGCCATAGATAACTAACTTTCATACCATTAAAATTGATTTATGAAACGGAGATCACCTGTATGAAAAAGGCGAATATCTTCAATGCCATATTTAATAGAAATTAACCGTTCAAGACCAACACCAAATGCGAAACCTTGATATTCGTCCGGGTTAACATGTGCCGCCTCTAATACATGGGGATGTACCATGCCAGCACCCATAATTTCAAGCCATCTCTCTCCACGAGCACTCTTATGGAGCATATCAACTTCCACCCCCGGCTCAACAAATGGGAAATAACCGGGACGAAATCGCACGGTAATATCGTCCTTATAAAAAGTCGAAAAGAATTGTTCTAGCGTCCCCTTCAAATGAGCGAGTGTAATACCCTTATCAACGACTAAACCCTCAAGCTGAAAAAACTGCGCCTCGTGAGACGCATCCGTTGCCTCATTTCTAAAGGCCCTACCGGGAACAATGATCCGGTATGGGGGTTTATTCGACTCCATATATCTTACCTGAACAGGAGATGTATGCGTCCGAAGTACTGTCTCAGGTCTCCCTTTTACAAAGAAAGTATCCTGCATATCGCGCGCTGGGTGATCGCGCGGAACATTAAGTACATCGAAATTGTAATGCTCTGACTCAATAATAGGACCTTCTACAAACGTAAAACCAAGATTATAAAAAATATCATTTATTTCACGTATTGCTTGTGAAATAGGATGACTATGCCCCCATGATTCCCGTTTTTTCTCCATGTATTGATCATTATAGCTAAGCAGAAGCAGGGCGCAACGGGCATAATTCTACAGAGAAATACGGAAAAGCTGTCCCCCATCAAGAATAAAGATATCTTGGTTTATGACGCGGAATGTCGCCCCCGGGACAGGATATAATGATTGGATATTTTGTGGGGAACGTGTATCAAGCTCTGTAACAAAAACCCCGTCTGGCCATTCTATAATCACAAACTGATTATTATCAGGTAGGAAATCGAAGTGACCGATAGTTCCTCCTCCGCTTACTACGAGTATGTCACGTGTGCATTTATTAATATCGCAAAAGAAATAGGGGTACCGATCTTCATCGCCAAGCCACCACGCATGCAAGAAACCCTTCTTATCTTGCCACAAGCCAATATCGCCCTGATCTCGAACAGTAGTTGAAGCATTATTGTAGAGAATAGTAGTCGTTGCACCTAATGGAAAAGTACTGACATTTAATTTACTATTACTAAAGTATGGTATTGCATTTTGATATTCACTATTTATGAGTAAATGCTGTGTCGTTCCCGTAGCAGTAGCACCAACAATAAATCGAGGAACTGCTACACGTTCAGAATTAAGTGGAAGCAAGAGCGCCCGTCCATTTGCAATAAATGTTGGCAGAATGGTGAAAGTCTTTCGCCAATCTTGGAAACCCTCTCGATCAATGCGAACGGTATACGTTCCCGGAATCAGATTCTGTATGAAAAAATTCCTTTGGAATAACGATCCCGATCCCTTCAGCTCATCGTTAAGATAAAAGGACGCCCCCGAGATTGGCACTTCAACATAAATACCGCCTGTTTTTATAAGCTCAAAATTACGAGATAATCGATAGCCGGAGGCGTAGAGAACCAACAGAGGAGCGATAATAACAAAGGCAATGGTGAGGAGTAAAAAATACCGCTGTCGAGTCTTAAATGGTAGTCCTTCCATACACACTCTACACATTACGCTTTAATAATCCGCTGGTTGATACACTTTCACTTATAGAAAACACACGTGCATGTTTCGGAGTTACCCAAAACCCAAGATAACGACCAAGGGCAAGACGTGTTTGCGACTCAAGTCCAGGGATTGCACTGAAGATAATCATTGTAAACGGAACAAGTATCCATTGCAAAACCATGAACACGAATCTTTCCCGTCGATGATAGCGGGGTCGAGGTGGGAGTAATGAGAGGGAAATAACAGCTGAAACAACGAGACCAAACATGGCAAGTGTTAAGACTGTACGTGCAACACTTGATAAATTGTAAGAGAGAACTGTCACATGGAAAGCGGGGCTCCCCAATACAATGGGTAACCACCCGAGAAGAAATAAAATCAGTGGATGTGTTGCCAGTGACCAAAATCCATCGACTTGAACAAAAATAGCCCGTAATCGTTTTGTTAAAGGAATACTTTTATGATACATACTCTGATAAATGATGTATGGAACATTCTCAACACCCCATGTCCACCGACGATGCTGTCGATAAATATTACGCAATGTTTTAAAAAATCGAATTGTAAAATTCGTATCCATAGATACGGGATAAGCTAGTGGTAAAACCCGATAGTTTCCTTCATTTGAGAAAAACAAGTTCCAATATATACGAGAGTCTTCTGAAACCATATTCCTTTGCCAATAGTTCGCTCTATACAGAGCTTCAAAACTTATAGAGTGCGATGAAAAGGTGGCGAGCTTTTCAGGTCGTTCTTGCTGTATCATTTGCCAAAATGTACTTGAAACAGCAACGACACGAGCAAGAGCTGGTGCGTCCCAAATATTATTATTATAAAGCGGAACTGGTTGAAACGATGTGTGTAAAGGATCTTCAGTGGTCAAAAAATGCCAACTTAAACAATTGAAATAATCTGGGTAGACAACAGTATCAATATCAAAAGCAGAGACAATCACATTCGTGTATGCAATTTGGTTCTTATCGAGTAAGTCAACGCGTGCCTTTTCAGCAGCGAAAGAAATATTTGAACCCTTGCCTGCCATCTCGCCCGGAACATCCTTAGGATGAACCGTGACAATAAAATCACCAAATTGTTCTTTATATTTGTCTCTGAAATTATAGGCTGTTTTAATTACAGCCTCACCAGCCCTCTCTTCTGCGGCAAGAACTATCAATAAGCATTTCTTATTACCTTTTGTGTGTATCAGTGCTTCAATACTTCGTTCAATGGTTTCTTGTGGTTCATTGTAAAATGGCAAAATGACAAGGTGTCGAAGGTGCTCGTGTTTAACGTGAGAGAGACGCTCTCTCCAATCTATTGCCATGTTGCGGAGCAAACGCTTCCAATTATGGCGCAAATGGATCGAAAGATATACCGTCTTCAAAAGCCAAAAAAAAGAAAAAGCAATAATTAAATAGGCTGCCCATGAAGGGATATAAATTGAAAGCCACACAATAAGCAGCAGCGTAGTCCATGATAAGAAGGCGGGAAGTATTTCAAGTAATCGGTAGAAAACCCAATGACGACCCGACAGATCACGCGCCCGTCCAATATGCAATGTGATTCTTTTTTCCGCCATAGACAGAAGTTATGAGTAATACAGGTCCCATCCCACTCCATGAGCCGGCAGTCAGATTCGAACTGACGACCTACGGTTTACAAAACCGTTGCTCTACCAACTGAGCTATGCCGGCTCATGAAGTGGGATGCACTTTTAAAATCACCCCATAGATTTACCCAGAATGACGTGATTCTCTATTCTTATCAGAGATTGCTACCAAAAACAATGAGGCAGCTCCTTTCTTATGATGAACTTCTTGCCTCCCTTTTACCATGTTTACAAATCGAAGCAACTTGCGTTCAAGAAAGCGGACGATTTGGAGTACGCCGGTACTTATATAAAAAACAAGGATATGGAAAAAGCGAGATAAAAATATAAGACTTGCGTGGGGTATAACACGCAGAAAATTAAACACCTGAAGAACAATTCTGTCGCCCTGTTCCCGTTTTAAGCGATAATACAAAAAGATTCTCTTTTGTTCCCATTGTTTGAGTAAAAGAAGCATAACAATGCCTCCAAGTGAAATGCCGAAAAGTGTGATAATACTCATAAATATTATTGTTAGTCTCTCGCAGAAAAACGAGCAAACCGTGTCACCGCAATCTTCTCGCCAAACTTTTGCGTTGCTTCTTCTATCAAGTCTTTAATAGAGCGCTCCTGATCTTTAATGAATGGTTGCTCAAGCAATACAATCTCCTTCGTATAAGCATCGAGTTTCCCCTGCATAATTTTTGATTTAATATTCTCAGGCTTATCTGCCAATTCTTTTTCAAAGACTTCTTGGGCAGCTTTGTATGACTCCTTGTTAAGGTCTTCACGATTTATAGATTGAGGATTTGAGGCCGCAATATGCATTGCGATTTCGCGGGCAAGTGCAATAAAATCTTCGTTTTTTGCAACAAAGTCAGTTTCGCATGAAAGTTCAACCATAGCACCAACCTCATTGTTATGAATATACGCTTGTATAATAGCAGCACCAAGAGTCCTATCCCCCTTCTTCTCTGCGGCTTTAACCGCATGCTTTCTTAATATAACGAGCGCTTGCTCCACATTACCATTAGCCTCTTCTAATGCCTTCTTACATTGCATAACGGAGATACCGGTCCGTTCACGAAGTTCTTTTACTATATCAATTGAAACCATAGTTTAAAAAAATAATCAAAGCAATATACGTTTCTTGTTACTCGCTCTTCTGTGAGTTGTCCTCGGTAGCAAGGAGCCCCTTTTTGTATGCGGCAATAATTTCTTCCATAAAAAAGGTGATACTCTTGATTGCCCCGTCGTTTGCGACAATAGGATAGGTGACAGTATCCATATTACAATCTGAATTGAGAAGTGCGACAACAGGAATACCCATAAGGTTTGCTTCAAAAACAGCAATATGTTCTCTTCGAGGATCAATAACGACAAGTGCGGCAGGAAGTTCCTTAAGAGAAGAAAGCCCATCAAAATGCCTCTCTAGATCTGCGATCTCACGGTCAAACATTAAGCGTTCTCGCTTTGTGTACCGTCCCGTAAATTCCCCTTTTTCTCTCTTCTCTCGTAATTCTTCGAGTTTTTTGATACGCTTGCTAATCTCAGAGAAATTTGTGAGCGTACCACCAATCCACCTTCCCGAAACATATGGCATATCAATCTCTCCTGCTACTTGTTTCACGATTGAACGTGCTTCATTTTTACCCCCAACAAAAAGAACCGTCTTTCGTTCTTTTCCAAGCTGCTCAATATACAGACGAGCTCGCTCAAGTAATTCAACCACTTTCTCAAGATCAAAAAGTTCTACATTATTTTTCGCACCAAAGATAAAAGGTGTCACGGATGGATGCCGTCGTGATCGTGAATACCCAAAATGCGCTCCTACATTAAAAAGACGCTCAAGAAGCGGGAAGTGTTCACTCTGCTGTACCTTTTGTTTGTCATTCATATAATTTGACAGGATGGAGTCTACTGTAACAAAAACGCCCTTATTCCGCAACCGGGTGCGCTCCGTCTTGTTTCTCAGTTGAAGCAGTATGTAATGCATCAAGTATTGGTTTCAACCCCCCTGCAAAAATCTGTTCTATATTATGCCATGACTGCTTTAATCGATGATCTGTAATCCTATCTTGAAGAACGTTATATGTACGTATTTTCTCTGAGCGATCGCCTGTACCAATCTGATCCTTTCGTTCTTGAGAAAGTTTCCCGGCTTCTTCTCGTATTTTAAGCTCCTCCAAACGTGCTGTAAGGACCTGCATTGCCTTATCACGATTCCTTTGTTGGCTCCGTTCCGACGTACAACGGACATCGATCCCCGTTGGAATATGAATAAGTCGTACAGCTGTTTCAACTTTATTTACATTTTGACCACCTTTCCCCCCAGCTCGAGAAAACTCTATTTCAATATCAGCAGGATTTATTTCAACGTGTGTCTTCTTATGAAGGGGGAGGATGGCTACGGATGCTGTCGATGTATGCACACGTCCTGATTTCTCTGTCGCAGGAATACGCTGAATCCTATGTACTCCTGTTTCAAAACGTAGATACTCATAAACACCAATACCTTTAAACTCAATTGATACTTCTTTATATCCCCCCAGAGGATTCATTGATTCGTTAAGAATATAATATTGCCATCCGACAGTATCCGCATAACGCATATACATATCAGCAAGTTCTCGTGCAAAAAGTGCAGCTTCGTCTCCTCCCGCACCAGCCCGAACTTCTAAAACAAGTTCATTAGGAAATTGATCCTCCCGTGCATCTTCTTCAACAATATTCTTCATTTGTGTTATGAGGTTTTCTTTTTGAAGTCTAAGCTTAGTGAGTTCTTCTTCAGCGAGCTCTCTGAGATCAGGATCATTAAGGAGCATTGCCTCAACTCGACTTTCCTCTGAAATCACACGCTCATATTCATCCGCAAGAAAGCTTGTCTTGTGATTATTTTTATACGTTTGTAACTGTTCATTCTCCATAGAAGAAATTGTCTGCTATGTAAAGAAAATAAGCGAAGAGAGAGCTCCGTTTGTTTTCTTTACATATTAAATCGTTATTTTTTAACACTCGGCTTCTTTTTCTTTGCAGCAGCTTGACGAGCTTTGAATTTCTCAACACGTCCTGCAACGTCCATAAGCTTTTCATTGCCGGTATAAAAAGGGTGGCATTTGCTACATACTTCAACACTGATCGCCTCTTTAGTAGAGCCAACAGTAAAAGAATTCCCGCATGCACAGGTTACTTTTGCATCAATATTATATGGTGGGTGTATATCAACTTTCATGCCTCGATGATACCATAGAAAATGGGAAAAGCAAGATTTTATTTGATTAAATGCGTATTTAGGAAGCCGCCAAAATATCAATCTGGTGCTGGTATTTATCAGCAAGCTCAAGAACTCCATCTCCATAAAAAGCGTAAGCGGGTTTCTCAGCATTTCCCCACCCAGCAAAATAGCGTAATGCAGCAAGACGCTCACTTTCTCGTGTGCCACGATCAGCTCCATTGTCCATCATTAAAATCGCTGAAGCGATAAAAGCTGTACGTGGATCCCACGGATTTGGTGGATTCTGCCCACTCGCTTTTGCAATACGCCCCCTATAAAGATTCCATGTCGATGGAATAAACTGTGCAGGCCCCATAGCACCGCCATATCCATACGAAGGAGGGCAAGATACAACCTGAGAAGAGAAGTTGATGCCAAGTTCATTAGTAATAGCTAAAAATAGATCGACGTCTCGACTGGGTTTCATAACACCACTAAAATATCTCCCCGTATTTACCCCCTTTCCATCTCCCTTATGTGGTTCATTTGTCAAAAGACACTGTCCCACATTTTCTCCAAGATTAGATTCTTGCGCTATAACCCCAAGAATAAGAGCTGGGCGCACGCCAGTTACAGCACTCGCTGTATTTGCATATCGCAACGCTTCTTCAAAAGGAATAGCGGCTGAACCTCGGAGAGCAAAGAGTTCTGACCTAATTTCCGCAGCTGTCTTTTCTTTTGCAGTGAGAATACTTTGATAAGTTGCCTCTTGTCCTTTAGTTATATTAAGTATGCGCTTCTTTTCAGCTTCTGCTTCTTCGATCTTTTGTTTCTCAAGATTTTGAATATTTCGAAGTTCCACTTCAGCCGCTTTTTTATCTTCAAGTGACAACTTCTCAATCTCCGTATTATTCTTTGTTACATCAATTTCTTGAAATGAGTTCTTGAGCTCTGTTTTAATAGCGGCAAATGTATCAATATCTTCGAAGAAGCCGGAAAATTCTTGATTACTCAGCACAACTTCAACTAAAGAATAGTCGTCTACATGGTTTGTCTTTCGCAAAACCTGAGCTAGTGATTCTTTTTCTCTATACAATTTTATATTAAGTGAATCAATCTTTTCTTCCTTAGTTCCAATTTGAGTATTAAGACGTTCTATTTCCAGTTCACGCGCACGTATGGAAAGTTGCGCTTTCTTAATTTCAGCATTGAGGATAGCGACATCACGTTCAATTGAAACACGCTCCTGGCGCTTACTACCAAGTAACCTGGACTGTGTTTGAATTTCTATTTCAAGAGCTCCGAGTTCACGCTCCAGTTCAGCGCGCCGAGCTACAACATCAGAGCTTGTTACTTCAGCAAAGACAGGTGCTGATAATGAATTGAGACATAAGATGCCTACTGCAATCAAAAAAAACACTCCTTTTTTGCCCAAAAAAGTACATTCCATAAAACTAGTCCTCTCAGTATACCAAAAAGAAACAAACCCTCTTAAAGGATATGTTTATAGAGCGGGTAGTAAGTAGGTGCTTAATAATTAAAAATTATGACACGTTCTCTTCTGGAGCTGTTGCCTCTTCCTCCTTTCCTTTCTTCTCAACTTCTATTGAACTCAAATCTGGGGCAACAGCAGGTGTTTCTTCCTCCTCTTTCACTGCCGCTACAAGTGCAACTACATCATTCTTGTCAGTTAAAACAGTCACGGAAGATGGCACAGCTATATCACTAACATGAATTTGTATGTCAAAATCAACGAGTTTTGATATATCAACCGTAATCTCATGTGGTAAGTCTTTAGGCATTACTTCGACAGTAAGTTCGTGGAGAACTTTAACAAGAGTTCCACCCAGTTCCTTAATAGCAGGTGCTTCGCCAATAAAAACAAGAGGGATTTCAACCTCAATCTTTTTCCCTTTTTCAATGATATAGAAATCTGCGTGACGAACTTGCCCTGAGACAGGATCGAGATCAATGTCATGTATGAGAGCTTCTTTTGACTCGCCAAGACCAGTAAGTTCGATTACTGACGATTCTCCTACCGTATTCCAAACATGTACAAATTCACTCTCACGCAATGTAATGGGAGTTGATGGCTCCTTAGGTCCATACAAAACAGCCGGAATCAAACCCTTCTCCCTTCGTCTAGAGATTTTTCCTGTGGTATCTCGTTTTTCGATAGCAAGCGTTAACATGGCACATAGTATACTGACTTTTGTGTAAAATGCAATGTTCCAATACTTAAACTATATTTTTTGGTACACCCCCGTTAAAGAAAGTGATGATATCTTCAGCAACTATTTCTGACATTTTACCACGCGCTTCCTCCGTAGCAGACGCTATATGTGGAGTAAGAACTGTATTAGGAAGTTCTTTGAGACCTGGTGTTAATACAGGCTCATGTTCATAAACATCAAGCGCCGCTCCCTTTATAACACCTCCTTGTAACGCTTCCACAAGTGCTTGTTCATCAATGACAGGGCCTCGAGATGAATTAACAAGATACGCATGGGGCTTCATGAGTGAAAGTCGTCCTTTATTCAAAAGATGATGGGTGGAATCAAGGAGAGGAACATGGACCGTTACCACATCCGCCTCCTTAAGAACATCTTCAACACAAGGACGAAATGATGCACCATATGTTTCCTCAAACTCTTTATTCTGTTTTACATCATAGTAAATAAGAGACATACCAAGACCGTGAGAAGCAATATGACCCACTTGAACTCCAATACGTCCTGCTCCTAATATGCCTAATATTTTCCCCTTAAGATCTGTCCCCAAAAACATCATAGGCGCCCACCCTTCATAACGATTCTCACGAACAAAACGATCCCCCTCTGCAATTCGGGCAGAAAGAGAAAGCAGAAGCGCTATAGTATGCTCTGCAACAGTATCCGTAAGTACCCCTGGCGTGTTGGTAATAGTTATCCCGCGTTTTTGCGCTGCTTCTAGATCAATGTTATTAAAACCAACAGCATAATTCGCAAAGATTTTTGCGGACGGAACTGCATCAAATACCTCACCATCAATCGTATCCGTGAGAAGGGAAATGACAGCATCGTAGGGTTTCGCACGAAGCGCTAAGAGCAATTCTTCTCGTGTTAAAACACCGTCTTTCTCGCTAATATCAACTTCATATCCCGCATCACGCAACTGTTTAAAACAAACTTCAGGTATACGACGCGTACTATAAACATGTTTTGTCATTTTAATACAGTTAAACTAGAACGCTACAACATTCCATTAAACAATTGGAGTCGCTTAAGCACAACGTCGTACACGGCCTGCACACCTCCCTTCATAAACCGATACGGCGCAACTTCATCAGGGTCTCCCTGAAGTTGTAACTCTATACCCTTTCGATAAGCAACTCTAATTTCAGTGTTAATATGTACAATTGAGATACCAGACTCAATTGCTTTCTTAAAATCGTCATCAGAAATACCTGAACCACCATGAAGTACCACGGGGATACCCCCGACAGCTCGAAGTTCTTTTATGCGTTCCGGATTAATACGTGGGTTTTCCCCACTCTTTAACATGCCGTGCAAATTTCCTACTGCAGGTGCAATAAGGTCAACCCCTGTCTCTTTAACAAATACGTGAAGATCCTCTGGTTTTGTCATCATCTCCTCTGTCACCTCCACACCCTCAGGAATTGCATCAAGTAATTTTGATGACTGTCCAATATTACCAAGTTCCGATTCTACCAAAATAGTTGGATTTACTGATCGCGCATATTGAACCACCTGCTTACTAATAGCAATGTTTTCTTCGCGTGTTACCTTACTTCCATCAAAAATTACGGAGTCAAAGCCAGCATCGATTGCCTCTTTCACACGTGCAAGTGAGTATGTGTGGTCAGCATTAAGAAAGATAGGGAAGTTGAACTCATCTCGAAGACTCTTTACAAGTACAACAACCTGCCGAACACCGATAAAATCTCGTTCCCCTTCTGATACACCGACGATAACGGGGACATCAAGTTTCCTAGCGGCATTAAAAATAGCCCACAGCTGTTCCGTGTCTGAAATATTAAAATGTCCGATAGCCACTTTCTTTGCTTCAGCCTCCTCAATAACGCTACGCAATGTGTGCATATTCTGTATATTATATCACTATTGTAAGAAGCGCTGGTGCTATCCACGGCGTGGATAACCCTCCGCGGTACCTCCTGGTATACTACGTACATGCAAAAGCTTGATTTTGTAGCAATTGGCGACATCACAACCGACGCTTTCATAGCTCTCAAAGAAGCCTCAATAAACTGTGAAATAAATCGCGAAACCTGTATGTTGTGTATGCGATTTGGAGATAAGATACCCTACGAGTCAGTAGTCATCGTGCCTGCAGTTGGTAATAGTCCCAATGCCGCAATAGCGGCACACCGACTCAACCTGCGGGCAGCACTTGTAACAAATCTTGGAGAAGATGCTTATGGAAGAGAAGATATTGATACCCTTACCAAAGAGGGCATCCTTACGGATTACGTTACTGTTCACAAAGAGAAAGAATCAAACTACCATTTTGTGTTGCGGTATGAAGAAGAGAGAACCATCCTCATAAAACATAACGAGTACGACTACGCCCTTCCTCATTTTGAACAGCCACCAACCTGGCTATATTTGAGTTCACTTGGAGAGAATTCTTTGTTGTTCCATCATGATATAGCAACCTATGTTGCGCAAAACAAAATAAAACTTGCATTCCAACCAGGAACTTTTCAAATAAAATTTGGCTATGAAAAACTGAAAGCTATATATGACGTTACGGAATTATTTTTTTGCAATAAACAGGAAGCAAAACGTATTTTAGAAATGCCAAAGGAAGATGACATAAAGGTACTCCTCCGTGCATTGGGCGAACGAGGACCAAAGGTCGTTATTATTACAGATGGGCCAGAAGGTGCAAATACTTATGATGGTAGTGAAATGTTACATATGCCTATGTATCCTGATCCTGCACCTCCCGTAGATAGGACAGGTGCAGGAGATGCATTCTCATCAACGTTTACAACGGCACGGGCTCTTGGATATGATGTTAAAACAGCTCTTGCATGGGGGCCAATAAATTCAATGAGCGTTGTACAATTTATTGGTGCACGAGAAGGTCTCCTCACGCAAGAAGAACTTTTAAAATATTTAGAAAACGCGCCACAAGATTATAGACCAACGGTACTCAAATAAATTGCTCAATATTCTTACTCTCCAATAATAACCTCTCGCACACTAAGGTTTGTGCTCAGTGGATCAAGATTGGAAACATGAATAATAATGAGTGACGCACCAAGAGCCACAGAACCTAATAAAATCATTGAAAGAATTGAGTTTATATTTTGTCGAAGCATGAATGTGGTTTGTTTACTTTAATATTCTCTTTGTCATTCACAGCTTCTCGTTATTACTCCTACTTCTTCCTATTTATAACGCACTTAACAGCCCCCTTTATAGATTTAACATCCATGCCATAGTGTTCTATAAGCTCTTCTGGTGTCCCCGATTGCCCAAATTGGTCCTGAACACCAATAAATTCAATCGGAACAGGGTATCGTCGAGCAAGGACCTCAGCGACGGCAGAACCCATACCTCCCATTACTTGATGTTCCTCAACAGTCACAACAGCACCGACCCGCTGCACCGTGGAAACAATAGTGTCTTCATCCATCGGCTTTATTGTATGGTTGTCGATCACAATAGTCCCAATTCCCTCTGCCATAAGTTCTTGCGCGGCAAAAAGAGCATTATACAGTAGTGTCCCACAAGCGATGAGAACTACTTGAGGATCCTTGGATTCCCACACTATTATCGCTTTCCCAATTTCAAACGGTGTTTTCTCAGTCGTGAAAACAGGAGTATTTTCTCGACCAAATCGTAGGTATGTGGGACGATTATTTGTTGCTGTAGCCACTATTGCTTTACGCGCTTCCTCCGCATCAGATGGTACAATAACCACCATGTTAGGTTGCGCTCGCATAAGAGCGATGTCCTCGAGTTGTTGATGTGTTGCTCCGTCCGGTCCAACTGAGACACCGGCATGCATGCCACATATTTTAACGGGTACATCATTTATTGAAATGGTCGTGCGAATTTGTTCATTATTTCTACCAGGAGAAAAAGCTGCATAGGATGTTATAAAGGGGATTTTCCCATATACAGCAAGACCAGCAGCAACGGTGGCAAGATTTTGTTCAGCGACCCCTACTTCAATAAAGCGTTCTGGGAATTTCTCCTTAAACCAATGTGACCGGGTCGATTCTGCCAGATCAGCACACAAAACGACAATGCGCTCATCTCTTTCCCCAACCTCGACAACTCCTTTTCCAAAACCATCTCTCGTCGCCAAATGTTCAAGCGCCTTGGTGTTAAAAATATCTTCTACAAGTTTTATGTTTTTATTTATCATACGTCCCACGTGCGTTACCCTGTATGCTCATGCTCAATTGTGTCGCGTTGTTCGCGTAATTCTTTAAGAAATACTCTTGCTTCCTCTTTTTTAGGTGGTTTCCCATGCCAGAGATAATCAAACTCAATTTCTTTTATGCCTTTCCCGGGAATGGTGTGCGCAATGATGAGTGTTGGTTTTTCAAAAATTGCTTTTGCTTGCTCGGTTGCATCTACTATCTCCTCCATGTTATGTCCATCAATATCAATGACGTGCCAACCAAAGGCTTCGTATTTTTCTCGCAATGGTTCAAGTGGCATGATATCTTCTGTCATGCCGGTAATTTGAATATTGTTACGGTCGACAAGAGCGGTTAAATTCGAGAGTTTGTTAGCACCCGCAAACATCGCGCCTTCCCACAAATTACCGGCCTGATGTTCTGCATCCGACAAAAGGCAGTACACTCTGAATTTTTTACTATCCATACGTGCGCCATAAGCAATACCCGCAGCTTGTGAGAGCCCTGACCCAAGAGGACCGGAGGTTGTTTCGAGAGCAGGGAGTCGAGTGCGTTCGGGATGCCCCTGCAGGCGTGAACCGAACTTGCGGAGAGTCATTGTTTCTTCTATAGGAAAATAGCCGGCATGCGCCATTGTTGCATAGTGAACTGGCACAATGTGCCCATTTGAGAGGATAAGTCGGTCACGATCTTCCCATGTTGGATTTTGAGGATCATGATTCAGAATATGAAAGTAAAATGCGGTGAAGACATCCGCCATACCGAGTGGACCGGCCGTGTGTCCAGAACCTGCCTCAACCAGCATTTTAATGAGTGTCTCGCGAATTGAGACTGCTTTTTCTTCAAGCTCTTTTACCTTTTCTTCATGTAAATATGACATAGGAGGCATTACACAGTATTAACCATAGCATAAAGTGTCTTAATCGTTTCCTCCGGTTTTTCACTCTCGAGAATTAAAGAACCCGAAACGAGACGATTCGCACCTGCATCAACAAGTGCTCGAGCATTTTCAAAACGAACACCGCCGTCCACGCTCAGTATAAGTGAGGGATGAAGTGCTCGCAATTTCTTTAACTGTTCAAGGACACGTGGGTCAGCTTGTTCTCCTTGTTTCCCAATGCGATCAATCCCCATGCACTGCACAAAATCAATAGCATCAATAAAAGGTTCGAGCTCTGCTACATTAGTTGATGTGTTTACAGCAAGACCGAGTGATACATGTTCAACATCAGACTCCGCTAAATATCTAATGATAGACGATACATTTTTTGTCGATTCAATGTGTACAATTATTCTCGAAATACCCATAGACACCCACGCTCCGATTTCATGCTCTGGCTCCTCTACCATGAGATCAACTTCATACGACATAGTACCGAAAAAGGGAAGTTCGCTCTCCTTTCTTACTAACGCTAAAAACATGGAGTCATTTTCCTCTATGTACGGCCATGATTTATCGGAAACGAAAAGACCATCCGTTACATCAATCTGAATGACAGACACGAAATGACCTATGCGCCCTAGTGTGTTCACAAGGTTGGAATAACTTTTAGGAATCACCGCAGGAATAATCTCAACCATACTTCTCAATTTTTTCTATTCTTCGTTTATGTCGCTCTTCCCCAGAAAAAGAAGTCTTAAGCCAATCCTCAACCACCATCTTTGCATCATCTGCACTTAAAAATCCTGCGCCAAGGGAAAGTACGTTCGCGTCATTATGTTCACGAGACAGGGAAATTATTTCAGGCATTTCACCGTAGTAAACAATAGCTCGGACACCTTTAAACCGATTAGCAACAATAGCTTCTCCTTGTCCTGACATCCCCAGTACAATACCTTTCGAATTATCAGGATCAGCAGATACTGCTTCGGCAACCTTTGAAACAAAGTCGGGGTAATCATCGTCTCGATTAAGTGCGTGTGGCCCCATATCAATAATCTCGTGTGAAAGGGAAGTGAGAAAGGGAATTAAGACCTGTTTTAATTCAAACCCTACATGATCAGATGCTATAAAGATTTTCATAAAGATTACTTTATATAGCTCCCACTCTTTATCACATGCTCAACAAGTGCGTGCGTATACCCCATTTCGTTGTCATACCAGGCAAGAACTTTCACCAAATCGTTATCCACAACTCGCGTGAACGAGAGATCAGCAATTGATGCATACGTACTACCAATAATATCCGAGGAAACAATTTGTTCATCAGTAGTAGAGAAAATATTTTTCCACCGCGTCTCCCCCACTGCTACACGCAAGATTTCATTCACCTCTTCAACATTTGTGGAACGCTTTGCAACAAAGGTAATATCAGCAATAGAACCTGTGATAACAGGTACGCGCATGGCAACTCCGTCAAACTTTCCTTCTAGATCAGTAATCGCCTTGGTTGTTGCAATTGCAGCGCCCGTGGAAGAAGGAATAATGTTTTGCGCTGCCGCCCTTCCCCTTCTAAAATCTCCTTTAGCGGGAGAATCAACAAGTGCCTGTGTCGCTGTGTAGCCATGTACTGTATTTAGTACCGCCTTTTCTATACCAATTGCTTCATGCAGTATTTGTATAATCGGACTTCCCGCATTTGTTGTACACGACGCGT
>Ga0209541_10007607_pt1 | contig 18155 bp, 20 predicted proteins | sample RifCSPlowO2_01_FD_184027 | JGI IMG/M metagenome (GOLD analysis project Ga0209541, IMG submission 184027) | Groundwater microbial communities from Rifle, Colorado - Rifle CSP2_plank lowO2_0.1 (SPAdes) (version 2) | ecosystem: Environmental > Aquatic > Deep subsurface > Groundwater | place... | reverse complement strand
AAAAGAGTATTTTTCTGTGGTGTCTTGCAATGAATTGCAAGGTGGCGGGGCTGGCCTCATTTTGATTTGGCAAGAGAAAAGTGGAATTCCCCCCAAACCCCCTTCCGCTTTTCTCTTGCTCAAACGGGACGGGAACGGCAAGCACGAGCGGGCAAAAATTCCTTCCCCCAAACCCCCTTCCTTTTTGCCCGCCTGCTTGGGCTTCGCCCCCAAAACTTTCTGGCGGACGGATTTTGGTTTAGAAAATTTTAAAATGATGACCTGTAAAAAATAATGCAAGAGCAACGGTACCGAGTGCCGTAGATACCAAAACAAATCCGAGTATTTTCTTGAGACGATCGTCGTCGTGTTTATGGGGCGACAAGTACAATACTACTGTGGCAACCGCATATAGCAACACGGAAAAAATGCTTTTTGATGTCCAATGATGTCCGGAAAAACTTTTCAACCAATCCTTTAACGGGGCTGATAATTCCGCCCAGACAGTAATAACCACGACAAAAATAATGGTAAGGATTGCCGCGTACGCCGATGAAATAATTAACTTTTGTTTATTCATAAAGATACATCAATTGATCGCTCCCCACCGAACCGTGGCGGAGATGATAAATCCCATTGCGCCAATGAGAAGCCCAAGCACGGCAACAGCACCGGCAAGCCATAAGGCAAGACGGCGAAGCCTAAGTCGATCCATATCCTCTCTTTCAAGCAAGGTGATAAATAATACGGTCATCGCGAGTGGAATGATGAATAGGAAAATATGTTCCTTGGTTTCCATAATAATATTGTGCACCCACGGCGCGACACCACTTTTGATTATCGGCTTCACAAGCGTTCCGTAATAAGCGACATAGTAGTAGCCACCAGCAAGCCAACTTGCGATAAAAGCGGCAACGCCTATTGCCGCAGTGATTATCATACTTTTTCGCGAGCCTCCGTCGCCTTTTAGTTTTCCTAACAGCCACAAAAACGCATCAATGCCAATAATGCCAAATCCGAGATGGAGGCCGATAAGAACGGGTTTGCTTTGTAGTATGGCAACAATATCCATAGAATAATTATATCACACAACCACACTCTAAAAAAGTTTAGCTTAAATCTTCTTTTCTTTCTTCAAACTTATTTTGTCATTTTCTTTGCTTGCAGTCCAGTTTTTGAAAAGTCTGACGAACGACCCATCAACTGGATTATCGGCAAATGGATTATTCACAAAAACACAGTCCTCGCCAATTTTTTCTGGATGATTCAATACTGTTTTATCTGAAAATATAACACCACTAACAAAACTGAAATCTTTATTAACGAAATAATTTACTGGTACAGGTTCGTTATTTGATTTTTCAACTTTATCTCTGTGTGAAAAATTTGTCGCACCTGTTTTTATATTGATCTGCATAAACTGGAAACCAAATAATGCTTTTAGTACATCTGGCATACTAGGATCATCTACATGCTGTAAATCTCCAGTATTTACGGCAATAATAAAAGGTGTTTTTGAATCAAACCATTTTTTACTTTTCCAATTTTCATATTGATCCAACGCTTTATCTTTTATAACTTGCGTTATTCGCAAAATCATTTTATCAACTGGCACATCTTGGACACGGATTTCTTCTGGCGTTGTGGCGACAAACATTTCGGGAACTGAATCAGGTTTGGCAGGGTCGCCTTTTGTTGGCGCAACACACTCAACATAAGCGGTTTTATCAATCACAAAATCTGGTCCTTCATTTTTCGATTGCATTATTAAGCCCTTTTCTAAAAGCACATTGCCAATATACATTTCCCATGATCTCTGATGAAAATTGGTTTGGATTTGGTTCAAAAAATGTTTATCAGTATAAGGTTTGTATTTTATCCACAATTTATCAAATTTTTCTCGTCTTTCTTTACAACAACCACTCGCAATAAAATATGAATCATACCGCGGATATAATCCTTTTATCTTTTCCAGCTCCTCGTTTGTTTCAACAAGAGGAAGCTCGACTGTAAAAATAGTATCTTGCATAATTTTTTTAGTCCAAATTTTAAAAACATTTTTCTTGGATTTTATTTTTTAAATCTTCGTCCATAATTGCATTTTTATTTTTGAATGACCACAAATTGTTTTGCGAGAGCTACAAGTTGATCGTGTAAAATACCATTTGATACTAATAACCCATTTATCGGCTGATCATAGCGTTGCTCGTTCCCAAATATATCAGTAACTTTTCCTCCTGCTTCCTCAACTATAATTTTTACCGCGGCCGCATCGTGGGGAGTAGTGTGCGGAAATATGGTAGCAGTAAATTCACCAGCAGCAACTAAAACTGATGGATTCACATACGAAGAAAATTGCATAAAAAAAGTATTATATTTCTTAAGTTCATTAACCAAAGGTTGGAGATCGTATTTTGATTTATTCCACATTTCATATTCTATTTTTGCTTTTTCAAGAGTTGTGGAATTTGATACATGAATTTTTTTCTCATTAAGGTATGCACCCTTACCTTTTTCAGCGCTATAAAGTCGGTCGCAAAAAGGGTCGTATGTTACACCCAACAAGACTTCTCCATTTTTAACGAGAGCTAAAGAAAATACAGAAATTGGCAGTCCTAGGGAGTAAGGTATTGTTCCGTCAACTGGATCACAAACCCATACATATTCGCTTCCTTTAACGACATTACTTTCTTCTTCACCCAGCACACTGTGCGATGGAAATAATTTTACAACTTCTTTTATGAGTAGGGAATTTATCTTTAAATCCGCTTCCGTAACAGGAGAAGTATCCTTTTTTTCTTGGCGAGCCATACCAACCACAAAATACTCTTTCATGATTTTACCTGCTTCTTTTGCGATTTTTAAAGCGAAATTTCTGTATTGTTCCATAAAATGATTTTATTATTTTATAAGTATTTTTTTCAGTTGCCCGCCCGCCCCAAAAAATAAAAAGTCGAAGCCCGCGCGGATTCCTCCCCAGACCCCTCATGCTGGCGGGACGGAAGCCGCCGAGGCTGTTTCTTATGATTTCACAAAAAGTGAAATCTGGCGGAGGGGGAGAGATTCGAACTCTCGATACCGGTAAAGGTATGCCATCTTTCCAAGATGGTGCACTAGACCACTATGCGACCCCTCCTTAACTCCCACCTAATTTAGCACCTAATGGAGTTCTCTTCAAAAGAGGTTTCATTTTTTGATATTCATACCTCGTAAAGCCGCGATCCTGTCTCCCACCGGAGGATGGGTCATAAATAATTTGTGGAGCCAAGGCGTGGCTTTCTTTTTCTCCGGTGAGCCGCCGGGGTTGTCAAAAGGGTCGTCAAACCACAAATGAGCCGTGGTATTTGACGCTACTTTTAGCGGTGTTGGGTCCGAAGAAATCTTCTCAAGCGCCTTAGCAAGCCCCTCGGGGTATCTTGTAAGAAGCGCTCCGGAAGCGTCCGCCAAAAATTCCCTCTTTCTCGAAATTGATAAACGCATAAGAGTAGCGGCAATAGGCGCAAGTATTGAAACAGCCAAGGCTACTAAAAATATGATTATTCCGGTGTTGCCGTTGTTTCTGCTTCTACCCCTAAAACCCCCAAACAAAGCCGATCTCATGAATATGTCCGAAAGAAAAGCTATAAAGCCAACGAGTATTACGGCTGCCGTGGAAATCAGCATATCCCTGTTGCCAACATGTGAAAGTTCGTGAGCCAACACGCCTTCAAGCTCGGACCTATCAAGCCGTTCCAATAAACCCTCAGTCACCGCCACCACCGCGTGTTCCGGATTTCTTCCCGTAGCAAAGGCGTTGGGGGCCTTTTCGGGAACAATATAGATTTTCGGCACGGGCAAACCGGCGGTAATGCAAAGATTTTCAACAATGCGATAAAGCTCCGGGGCATTTTCTATCGTCACCGGCTTGGCTTTAGTCATTCGCAGAACAATCTTATCCGAATACCAGTAACTTATAATACTCATCAAGCTGCTGAATATTACGGCGAAAACCAAAATGCCGGGGCTGCCGTACGCCTGACTAAAAATCCAACCGATACCAATTACCACGATTAAGAAAACAGAAAAAAGAACCCAGGTTTTCCTGATATTAGAATCTCTATGCGTGTAAATAGACGTCATCTAGCTTGTTAGCTAAAATTGGACTTTGACCGGCTCCCTTTCCTTTTCTTCCTCTACTTTGAAGAACTTCTCCTGTCCGAAGTGAAATGTATTGGCGATGATATTTGACGGAAAAGTTTCTACCGCCGTATTCAAATCCATAACGGTCGAATTATAGAAACGTCGGGATGCCTGGATTTTGTTCTCCGTATCCGCTAACTCTCTCTGCAGTTCCAAGAAATTGGCGTTGGCTTTAAGGTCAGGATAATTTTCAGCCACGGCAAAAAGAGTCTTTAAAGTGGACGATAAAATATTTTCCGCGCCTTCTCTCTCTAATGGATTCCCCGTGGCGCCCGCCACACTCGCCCTGGCTTTAGTGACGTTTTCCAGAACCGACCTCTCGTGCTGCATGTATCCCTTAACTGCCTCAACTAAGTTGGGGATAAGGTCGAACCTGCGCTTTAACTGAACGTCAATATCAGAAAGCGCTTCTTTGGCCCGGAAACGAAGCGCTACCAACCTGTTATAGGCGAAGATAGCCCAGATCACAAGAAGAACCAGGAATATTAATATGTACGTGATAGGATTCATATTTTAGTAATCTCCCTGCATGCCCGCCATGCCGCCGCCCGGAGACGGATTTTTCTTTTCCGGAATTTCAGTTACCGCCGCCCCTATTGTGAGATAGGTACTAGCCACGGAAACTGCGTTAATAAATGCTATTTTCGTTACCTTCAGGGGGTCAACAACCCCGGCTTCCTTTAAATCTTCTATTTTGTTGGTGACGGCGTTCCAGCCCAACCAATCATTCCCGGACTTACTCCTTTCTTTTTTAAGTTCCTGAATGACTCTATCGGGAGATTCGCCGCTATTTTCTATAATCGCCCTGACTGGAGCTTCAAGTGTCTTACTTATTATAGCCGTTGCTTCGTCCGATACCGGCTCGCCGCTCCCGTGAAGACAGATGCCAAAAAGAGCCATGCCTCCGCCAGGAACAATTCCCTCTTCCATGGCCGCGCGCGTAGCAGCCACCGCGTCTTCAACTCTTTGCTTCAACTCCTTTTGAGCGGTTTCCGTAGGCGATCCAACTTTGATTACCGCCACGCCGCCGGAAAGCTTGCCTAATCTTTCCTGAAGTTTCTCTTTGTCAAAATCCGAATCGGTCTTTTGAATCTGCGCCTTAATTTGAGCGACTCTTTTCTCTATTTCTTCTTTTTTACCGCTACCGCCGACAATCGTAGTGTTATCTTTATTAGAAACCACCCGATGAGCCCTGCCTAAAGACGCAATATCAATATTCACAAGTTTCTTGCCTAAGTCTTCGGAAATAAATTCGGCTCCCGTAACTATGGCAATATCGGCGAGCATTTCTTTCCTCCTATCACCAAAACCCGGCGCCTTGACGGCTAAAGCATTAAAAACTCCGCGCAGCTTATTAACTACAAGGGTCGACAGTGCCTCCCCGTCTACCTCCTCTCCAATAATCACCAGTTCCTTCTTGCCGCTTTGGATGACTTTCTCTAATAGCGGCAACAGGTCGCTAATAGCCGATATTTTCTGGTCGGTAACCAATACATATGGGTCTTCCAAAACCGCTTCCATCTTGTCGGGATTCGTCATCATATAAGCCGAGATGAACCCCCTATCAAACTGCATACCTTCCACAATCTCGTATGAGTTGCCGATGGTGTTAGAATCTTCAACGGTCACAACGCCCTCATTGCCGATTTTACCCATCACTCCGGCGATAAGTTTGCCTATCACGGCGTCTTTGGATGAAAGCGTAGCCACTTCCTCAACCCTTTTGGGGTCGTTAATAAGTTCTCTTTGTCTCTCTAGATCTTTGACAACCACCTGACCAGCTCTTTTTAACTCCTCTGCCAAATGTATTACATTGAAACCTTTGTCTCTAATAGACTTTTCGCCTTCTTCTATCATGGCGTGAGCCAACACCACCGCGGTTGTAGTTCCGTCTCCGACATTGTCGTTGGTTTTTTCCGCGGCTTGTTTAATAAATTCTGCTCCAAGATTTTCGTATTTGTCTTGCAGCTCAATTTCTTTAGCAACAGTCACGCCATCAAAAGTGACCATGGGAGCTCCGTAGCCCTTTTCAACAACCGCCGCCCGACCGCGCGGACCCAAAGTCATCTTCACCGCGTTCGCTAATATATCGATTCCTTTTTTTAAAGCTATCCTTGCTTCGTCGTTAAATTTTATCTGTTTTGCCATATCTATGATTCTATAATTGCGAGAATATCGTCTTCATCTCCGACTAAATATTTTTTACCGTCTATTTCTATCTCGTCAGGACCGTATTTCTTAAATAAAACCATATCGCCTACCTTGACCGACATAGACATTCTCTCTCCTTTTTCATTCAACTTTCCCGGGCCTACCGCCAAAACTTTACCTTTTATGGGTTTTTCTTTTTCAGCTGTGTCGGGAATCACTATACCCGATTTGGTTGTCTTCTCTTCGGCTAAGGGCTCAAGAAAAATATGGTTAGAAAGTGGTTTTAAGTTCATGTTCAACACATATTAAAGCTGTGACAGACGAGGATGTCAAGCCCCGTCACAAAACTGCGATAAGATTAACTCAAGTTATCATCAATTTAGCTTTTTGGTGTAAAAAAATCGTAAAAATTATTAATGAACCATTAAACTACAAATTAATCAAATAACTTGTAATCGCAGTTGTTGTGCGGGGTCAAGCCCCCCTTTTATTAAAAACTCCGGATTTCATCATTTCTTCTATTCTTTTCGTATCCGGATGAAATTCCAACTCGTCGTCATTGTATACAACCCGCGGTTTATAACCGAGATTGGTTTTGAGGCTCCTCTCTATTCTTTTGACCTGAAAGTTTTTAAGCGCGCCTTCAAGCCAGTTGCCCAACCCACGTGAGAGAACTTTTGTTAAAAATGATTTAAACCGCGAATCTTCGGCGTCAATGTGAAAGATGTTGCTCTTAAATTTATTTACATCATATTTCCTCGCCGGACTAAGCCAACTGTTGGCTTTAAAAAATTCGTCTATTTTTTCTCTCTTCCCCAAAACAGGCACTAAACTTTGGTAAAGGTTTTGCCAGTAATCGTTATAAGGCGGCTTAAGACGATACCCTTTAGAAGCGACAAAGTGGCTCAAACATATTTTGTCCGATGCGCCTTGACCGTGAGTGAGTTTCTTTCTGCGCCATCCGAAGACTCCAAAAATCAAGACGGCAAAAAATCTGGCGGTAAATATTCTGCCGCTCCGAACGCCCACTACCACGTCAAAATCTGAATTCTCGTGCAGTTTGCCGGTAGCAAGCGACCCGGCGGCTAAGACAAACTCGGTGAAGGGTACAAATCTAAAAAGCCGCACGCGGCGCAAAAATTTTCGCCACTTTTTTTCCGATAACTCGCTATTCTTCATTTCTTTGCTTAGTGGTCAGCTTATCCTGTTCGCCCGGTCCTATCTCAACAATGTTTTTTACTCTGTCTATCATAAGATCCAGACGTTTTTCGGTAGAGCCGTAAGTCCCTTGAGCATTATCTATATGTTTGCCCAAAACACGGAAATCTTCTGAAAGTTTATTGGCATCTACGGTAATCCTTTCCAGACGTTTTATTATGTCTTTGGTTTGCTTACCAACTTCCATACTACGAAACCATTGATGAATGGCCGAAACGGTTAGATAGAAAGTGTTTGGTGAAACCAGAACAACTTTTTTTAACCTGGCATATTTGGAAATATCGGCATCGTCCACATTATTAATAAGTTCGTAGTAAACCGCTTCGGCCGGCACATACATTAAAGCGAAATCAGTGGTTTTTTCCGACGGCAGAATGTATTTACCGGCAATGTCATCAATTTTCTTTTTTACATCGGAGAAGAACTGCTTTTTATGTATATCGCGGTTCATGTCGTTGTCCGCTTTAATCATTTTCTCAAAATTCTCCCAATTAAACTTTGAGTCAATGGGTAGGATTAAATCGTTGGGCAATTTTAAAACCGCATCCACAGCTTCGCCGGATTTAAAATAATGTTGTCTTTCATATCGGTCTTTCCCAAAATACTCTTCAAGAGACGACTCTAAAGAAGTTTCCCCCCAGTTGCCCCTAAGTTTTGGGGATTTAAATATGTCTTGAAATGAGACTACGTCTTTTACGGACTCTTGAACTTGTTGAACCACATTACGGAGATCGGTCATGCCTCTCGTAAAACTTTCTACTTGCCCTTGAACAGATCGTGTGGCTTCTTTATTTTCGTCCAAACGTTCTTTTATAAGCTGATTAAGTTGCACAACAACACTGTCGTTTCCTTTGGACCGTCTCAACATTAAAAATATTAAGACCACTAAAGCTGCTAATATTAGGATTGAAAGAGTTTTATCCATTTCACAATTACTCTAATTATATAGGATAATAACTACCATGGGAAAGAGAATAGTAATCTTGGGAGCCGGTTTCGGCGGACTGCGAGCCGCTTTAGTATTAGGCAAAAAAGTTGGAAAAGAACACGAAGTGGTGCTTATTGATAGAAACTCGCACCACACTTTCACGCCGCTTCTCTACGAAGTAGCCACCACCTCCAAAGAAATAGCGAGCTACATAGAACTGCACCGGGTAACTACCTATGAGATAAAAGATATTTTAAACGGCGTGCCGGTGAATTTCATTCAGGCAAGAGTAAAAACGATAGACGTAGCTCACGGAGACATCCACCTTGAAGACAATAAAAAGCTTAAATACGATTTCCTTGTCATCGCTTTGGGGTCAGAAACTAACTTTTTCAACGTACCCGGTCTCAAAGAAAACTCCGTGGAATTAAAAAGTTTCACCGATGCCCTGAAAATCAGAGACGTAGTATGGGGAATGGTCCAAGAAGGTAAAAAAGAAATAAGGATTGTGGTCGGCGGAGGCGGTTCTACCGGAGTGGAGTTTGCGGCAGAGCTGCAAAACTGGCTTTGCGACGTCAAAAGAAACAACAAGGAATGCGACGCCCAAGTTGCCATAATAGAAGCTTCACAGACAATTCTTAACGGTTTCTCACAAAAAGTCATAAAGAAGACAACCAAGAGATTGAAACGCCTGGGGGTAAATATCGTTACTAACGACGGCATAGCTAAAGTGACTCAAAATAAAATCTCCCTAAAAAGCGGAAGAACGATTGGCTTTGACTTGCTTGTCTGGACGGGAGGAGTGAAAGCTAATTCACTTATACAATCAATGCCTTTTAAATTTGAGCCCAAAGGCAGGTCAGCCGTGCTGGAAAATATGGCTTGCCTGCCGGAAAATCCCGAACTTCAAATCTACGGACAAGTATACGGCGTGGGTGATATAGTGTGTCTCTACGACATAAAGGGTAATCCGGTGCCGATGGTAGCTAGAGCCGCCATTTCACAAGCTACCGTGGCAGCTAAAAACATTGTTGCCGAATTAAAAGGGAACGGACAAAAATACGCTTATAAACCAATGAGCTACCCGTACATTATCCCCGTAGGCGGAAAATATGCCGTAGCTAAAATAGGCTCCGTAGTGATATCCGGCTTTCTGGGGTGGCTCCTTAAAGGACTGGTGGAGTTGAATTATCTTATATCCATTATGCCCACCCAAAAAGCCCTTAAGATATGGCTTAAGGGCCTCAAAATGTTTGTCCAAAATGACAGATTGGGCTAACGCTCTAACTCTTTTTTCCTCTCTTCGAAATCTTTCTTATCAATCTCCCCCTTGGCATAACGCTCCTTTAAAATTTCTAAGGGGGACTTGCCCTCCCGGCGCTCGGAAGATTGATTCATAACCCATTTAACTAGGGCTACGATACCCACTACTATTAAGACCCACCAGAAAAGCATAAACACTCCTCCAAAAACGCCTCCGCCATCCCAACCCATCATAGGGTAATAATTATAATTCCCCATCGTTTTTATCCAAGTAATTTGCGCAGCTTCGGGTACTTAGAGCATATCGGCAAACCCGAACACCAGTTTTCTAATCCGTAGTACCTCCCGGCTCTTAGAGCGCCAAGTAACATCAAAGCAGCAGCATAAATTATATGTTCGTCAACCAGAAAACCGTGCGCCACGTACGGGAACTCCAACACAGGAAGGTAATACAAAATCATAATTGTCGCGCCGAGTAGAGAACTCAAACGCACTCCTATGCCCAAAATCAACGAAACACCTATTAACGTTAATCCCCACTCGTTCACAAAGTTAACGAGACCAATCATTCCCGGAGAAGCCAACCATTGATATAAACCGACGAAAGTCTTGGCGCCCATAAGGTAGCCCTGGGCAGTCCAATCAGGATTTAGAACCTTGGTAATACCCGCGTAGAAAAGAAGCCAACCCAATACTACTCTCAAGAGAGCAACCCACTTTGCCTCGCTTTTTTCTAAGTTAGCCATAATTAATCTTCTAATTATACCATAACTACTGCCAAAGCTACCTTAGATTACTTGGCGGCAACACGCAACCGCTTTCTTCGGAAAGTTTTTTTAATCCCTGCTCCCCCACGAATCTTCTGTCATCGGACCCGTCTGCCGGCGAGGCAGGGAAAACCCAAGTTGGGTACCTATCTACTTTTTGAGCCAAACATTCCTGGGGATTTTCCGGACACTCCACGTAAGGAACAAGGCGGAAGGAACTCCCGAAAGCATTTTTCTCGTTTTGACAATAAGAGCACCACTCGGCTCCATACATTATTACGTTTTTGTCCGCTAAACATTGGGCAAATTCATCAAGCGGAGCGCTTTCCGCCACTCGCGTTCTCGCATACTCATAAAGAACGCCCACGGCTATAGCCGCAACAGCCAATATTATGATTAAACCCTTTTTATTCATCACAGCAATCAACTAATTTATCCATTATTTCTTCTAACGACCACGGCTGTTTACCGGCCTCGACTTTTTTAATCCCGGCGGTATCAATCAACTTCAATCTCAAAGCCCAGAAAAGTGAGAAAATCTTATGAGCGTAATCAAAGGTTTCTTTCGCTTTATCCACCTTTCCATCGGCATAGAGTTTTGTTCCCACCTCAATAAGACGCATAGTGGTAGCCAAGAGATGTTTGGAGATGCACCATGTTTCGCCTTCGTGAGAATCCACCAGTCTCCCCAAGAGAGCTTTCCTTACCTCGCGGATTTCCTTCAATAAATCAAAGTATTCGGACTTATGAGTTTTCTCCCCGGTAAAGAAAAAATGCTCTTCAAGACTGATAAGATTCATCACCGCAATCGACAAGTCTTCTTCGGTGGACAAATCAATCTCGCCGGACTTTTTCATTTTCTCTATCTTATCGATTAGTTCTTCAAATTTTTGTTTATCGTACATTTTGGTTTAGTAATTTAACTCCGACTTTTTAGATTACGAAGATAAAGAGCCCCAGGAGAATCACGGCTACGCCTCCCCAAAGACGCATACTCCTTATATTGGTTTTCTTCCACTCCTGTACTTTGTTAAGCACGCTTTTATCGCTTGCTATAAAGAGAAGTACAACGAGCGGCAAGATAAATACGAGGTTATAAAGAACCAGGTATCCTAAGCCAAGCCAGTAAGTTTGACTGTCGTGCAAAAGCCCGAGAACCATAAGATACGGCCCGCCGGTGCAGGGAAACTCGCAAAGCCCAACAAACGCGCCTAAGACAAAGGCGGTGGGAACGGAACCCTTCTCCATAAGCTCCGCCATTTTCCTATGTGCCGAGTGAGGTATGCCAAGTTTAACCGGAAAGGACGGCCAAAATTCGTTCACAAGGCTAATAACCCCCAGAACTATAAGAAGCGCAGCTCCCACCTTAGCCATAAAGTGAGGAACGCCAAAAATGTGAAGCGCTTGCAAGATTCCCAAACCTATCAAAAGGTAAACAATAAATATGCCCAGGATATAAAATAATCCTGTCCTCAAGATGCTTCCACGCAAGCGCCCCAAACTGAAAAGGAAAGCAATGGTTAAAAGCAACACCGAAATAGCGCAGGGATTAACGCTGTCTACCAACGCGGCAATCAACACCAGAGGCAGAAGCAACTGCCCGCCTTGCGACAAATTCCAGATAAAAGAAGTGGAGGAAGTCGAACTGAAGTACAACATTCCCAACCCCAAAAGCGCGGCTAGAGAAATCAGTACAATTAGTCTTTTCATGTTAAGGGGTAACGGTAGCCGTAAAACTCAAAGCTACTTCCTCGTCTTCTCCGACTATTAAGTAAATGTCTCTCTTTGTCGGACCAACGCCCGCCGGCCCGTGAGCCGCGGGGTCAAATTGAACTTGGACTATAACTTGTTCGCCGGGTCCCAGAGATAAATTCGCCTTTTTCACCGATCCATGGCCCGGCATGCCAAATGGCCCCGACTCCCTATTGCCAGCCTTCAAAACCGCTTCGGTACACATACAAGATGTCCAAACTTTCCCTATATCAACAACCCCACTGGAGTTGTTTGTAAGAATGAAGTCGTGAGTAACTATGCCCTTAGCCATAGACACGCTGCCGAAGTCATAAAACGACTCGGCAATAGAAAGTACGCTCGTTGCATTAAGGGGCGCGATAACGTTAGCTTCGCCGTTTTCTCCCGTAATTTTATTACGAGAAGCGACAAGTAAAATTCCCACTAAAACTAAGGCGATTACTATAAATGTAATTATTGCGGATTGTTTTTTCATGATTTTTATTTATTGATGACAAAAAACCGACCTTTCGCACAAAAAAGCCGCTTAGAAACTTCTGCCTTGTGGTAGGCAGTGTAAGCGGCTTACTTATAAGGTCGGACTATTTATATGAAAACTAAGCCAGCGAGATTCGCTAACTTTTATCTTGGGAGTAATAAATGCTAACCCAGGATTATAAAACTTAACGGGAACTGCCTGCGGAAGAAAACGTTCGTAAAAAAGAAGTGCGGTCAAGAACCCTATAAAGACAGGCAGGACTAGTACTAAGAAAATATTCATAGAAAAAATATGATCTGCGATTTGTGTCAGGGTCCCCAAGAATCCACAGATGCCGGTAGAGGCGTTAATAGGACAAAAGTGACTTTTAAGCTCGTGCACGCCGAAAACGAAAAACACTGACGTGGTGAGCGCTATTATTAAAATAATGCCTAAAACTTTGCCGTAGCTCATTATTTAAAGTGATTATATCACAATATTCGTCTCTGTAAAAGCACGGCGTTTACGGCAACAATAATAGTACTTGCCGACATAAACACGGCTGCGAGCGCGGGCTCAAGAATTATCCCCTTAAAAGCGAGCGCTCCCGCCGCCAAGGGCAATGCCACAACATTGTATCCTGTCGCCCAGAATAAATTCTGAATCATTTTTAAATACGTCATCTGTGAAAGCCTGATTATTTTTACGATATCAAGAGGATTATTCCTGACGAGTATAATCCCGGCAGACTCTATGGCGACATTCGTACCCGCGCCAATAGCAATACCAAGATCGGCTTGGGTAAGAGCCGGGGCGTCGTTTATGCCGTCGCCGACCATTGCCACTTTAAGCCCGCGCCCTTGAAGTTCTTTTATTTTTTCCGATTTTTGATGCGGCAGGACTCGCGCGAAGTATTCATCGATGCCAAGCTCCTCACCTACCCATTTGGCCACGTCTTCGGAGTCTCCGGTAATCATAGCGGTTCGTATTCCCATTTCTTTAAGCGCTTTTAAAGCTTCTCGTGATTCCTCGCGAATAATATCCGCGAGGGCAATTGCTCCAAGAAATTGTTTATCGCTAAGCGCGAATATAATAGTCTGCCCTTTCTTGCCTCCGTCCTCAACTCTTGCGGCAAGTTCACTGGGGATAGCAACTCCCAAATCTTGAAGAAGAGATAATCCCCCCACCATTACTTCTTTACCCTCAATGAATGCCTTAACGCCTCTCCCCTTAAGCGTCTCAAATTTCTTTGGTTCTTTAAGTAAGAGTTTTTGTTCATGCGCTTTGGCGACCACCGCTTTGGATATCGGGTGTCCGGATAACGCATCGAGAGACGCGGCAAGTCTTAGAACTTCCTCCTTGCTTGAACCGCTACTACTCCATACCGCAACGACGCCAAACTCTCCCTTGGTCAAAGTCCCTGTTTTATCAAATAGTACCGTATCAACTGTCCGGGCGGCTTCAAGCGCCAATCTTTGCTTAATCAAGAAACCGTTTTGCGCCGCTTTGGTGGTTGAAATAGAAGCAACAAGCGGCACAGCGAGACCGAGGGCGTGCGGACAAGCAATAACAAGAACAGCCACAAGTCTAGCCACCGCGAAGCCAACTTCGGCGCCGGAGGCAAGCCAGGAAACTAACGTAATCAAGCCTCCGACAACGGCAATGATGGTTAGATATAAAGCTGCTTTATCTGAAAGTATTTGAAGGCGTGATTTTGACGCCTGCGCCTCGGCTACCAAGCGCATCACGCCGGCAAGAAACGTTTTCTCGCCAATATTCGAAACTTTAATTTTAAGCGCCCCGTCTCCATTGATGGTCCCGGCAATCACCGAATCGCCAATCTTCTTGGGAACCAACCTTGATTCTCCGGTAATCATTGATTCATTCGCATCCGACTCGCCATCCACAACGACGCCATCGGCGGGAATTTTTGTTCCCGGTTTTACAAGCACCATATCGTTCTCTAAAAGCTCTTTAAGTGGAATAGTTTCCGTTTTGCCGTCACGAATCACTTCCGCGGTATCTGGAAGAAGCTTTGAAAGTTCTTTAAGCGCGCCTTGCGCGCCGCTTACCGCGCGCATCTCAAGCCAATGGCCAAGAAGCATAATAGTGATAAGCGTCGTGAGTTCCCAAAATAGCGCCTCTTCGTTAGTAAAAACCGCATAGACGCTCCACAGGTAAGCGGCGGAAATTGCGAGACCGATAAGCGTCATCATGCCCGGCAGCCTGCCTTTAATTTCTCTCCATGCTCCGGTAAGAAAAACGAAGCCGCCGTAAAAGAACACGATTGAACCGAGTACTATAGACAGATACTCCGACCCGGGAAAATCAGGCGGAGACCATCTAAAAATTTTCTCTACGACATCAGCGTAGAGAACAACGGGAATGGTGAGAATGAGACTTACCCAAAACTTCCTGAAAAACATTGCGGTGCTGTGGCCGGCATGCCTGTCCGCCGTAGCTTTAGCGAAGGCGGATTTATTACGAACACCGTGATCCCCGATGACCCTTTTCTCTGGAACGAGATTCATGCCACACTCCGGACAATACCCTGGTCTTTCTTGTTTTATTTCGGGATGCATCGGACAGGTATACACCTTCTCCGAATTGCCGTTTGAATTGTGATTATGATCCATCGCTTTGAGTATAGCAAAGCTGTCAAGGTACTACTTATACCTGAACAAAACCTTGCCGACAATATTTTCTTTCTTAACGGACCCGAACGTTCGGCTGTCGGTGCTCCCACTCTCGTTGTCGCCTTTCACGAAATAACCGTCTGGCGTAATTCCTACGACTCTTTTCAAAACTAATCTGCTATCGCGAGGATCACGCAAAACCGCGACATCGCCTATTTTAGGTTTAAAGAAGGTGTAAAAAAGCCGACTTACACAAAGCCGATTACCGGTCTTGTAAGTCGGCTCCATGCTGTTGCCCGAAACAATAAAACGCATTTATCCCAAAACCGGATAAACAACTTCCTCTTCGGGTTTATAAGGCGCTTTTACTCGTTTTGTCGCGATGCTCTTACTCTCCCAGAAAATTTCGGCAAAGCGATTTACCGCCGCCAAAAGGTCTGCAGCTACTTTCCTGTCAACTGTCTGTCTCGCTTTGGAGCCAAGCTGCATTATCTTGTGAGTTAAATCATTTAGCTCCGGGTACTTCTTAAGATATTCATCTTTAAAGTAGTCGCCCCAGATGATTCTTATCTCTTTCTTGCACATTTCAGCGTGTTCTTCTTTAACCGCCACCGCTCTAATTAAATTATTTCTAAGTTCTAACTCCCCTTCGCCCTTATGATCGCCAGCCTCAATAGCCTTAGCATGGTCGTGTATGAGGTCTATCATCCTAATCACGGTTAACGCCGCAATTTGAGCCTGATGAGGGTCGTAAATGCCGCAAGGGACGTCGCAGTGGGCATAAACTATCTGCGGCTTACCTATTAATTTTTTTATGAATTTACGCATACTACTCAACAATAATCGTTCCGGTAAGGGTGGGGTTTAAATGGTCGTGATATTTCCAGGAACCGACATAGTTAAAAACGAATTTGAAGGTTTCTCCTGTTTTTAATCCCTTACAAGCGTCAAAAGCCGAACTTATGCAACCGCCTTTTTCCGGGTAAACATCATGTGTCGGATGTATAGCGGATGCCGGCCAGCTGGCTACACTTCCTTTATTGGTCCAAACTACCGCATCGCCTTTTTTAATTTTGAGCTCTTTAAGAGAGAAGCCCTCATTGGTTATTTCTACGTTCCACACCCTTGAAACAACGATGGCGCCATCATTATTAGTCCCAATCTTTATGGAATCAGGCGAAACTTTTATTTGCGGTATGGCTTCAAGCTTTAGGGAGTCGTTACTTTCCGACTTGGCGCACGCGCCTTTGTACTGAACCTGTACTTTAGCGAGCCCGGCGAAACAGCTATTAGAGTATGTCTTGTTATCCGCGCCGCAGACCGGGTCGTACACTTCTATGCAAAAAGCTTTCTCCGCGTTCTCCCCGGAGACATCCTTCTGTATCGTTTCTAACTCGCTTTTAAAATTATTATCCATGGAACCGCTTCTAAGTTTCTCCTCAATCTTTTGAGCCTGTTTTTCTTTTAGTTCGTTGAGTTTCTCTACAACTTCCGGGGAAGCGGTATTCTCTTCAATTTTATTTATGAATTGGATGGCTCTTAACTCTTTTAATTGATTCTCTTTCTGCACTTGTACCGCACTATCTAAACGCTCTTTAAACTTTTCGGGAGTATCCAGTCTATTCGCCACCTCTTGTAAAACGCTGACCATCTGTGTCTGTACATTCTCGATTTTGTCATTGATATCCTCACGCTCAGCCTTGAGCTCCTCAAAAAGCTGCTGGTGTTTCATAGCTCTGTCCACTAATTCGTTTAATAATTTATCAACATTGGGATTGGCGGACGTTTCTTCCAAAGATTGAAGACGCGCCTTAAGTTTTTCTACATTCTCATTGTAATTATCCAAGGCTTTATTCAGAGCCTCGATGTCATTCGGTTCCACTTCTTGAACCTTTTTCAATTCCGCCGCTTTCTGGTTCGTGATTTCTAACTCATATCCCGCTTTACTCACCTTATTAAAAGTGAAAAACATCTTTATACCCCTGCCCCATTCCTTAAAGAAATAAAACGGGTTGGTTGGAAGAAGTCCGGGATTCTCTACCCCCAAGTCGGCTATGGTTATTTCTTCGGTCGTCGCTGCCGGCTGTTCATTACTATCGACTTGGGCCAAAGCGGTGCCGAAAGCCGCATAAACAAAGAACGAAACAAAAGCGAATATTAAAGCTATAAGTGGTATCTTTTTCATGCCTATTATTATACAACATACTGCCTAAACGTCGTAATTAATCTATAGTTGAATAATTTACAAATATCTTGTAACTTATTTAGAGTTCTTAAGAATTTATTCCGCAGTAGCTCAATGGTAGAGCGCCTCCCTGTTAAGGAGTGGGTTGTAGGTTCGACTCCTACCTGCGGAGCAGAGAGTTGGAATCACTAAAATTTTCACGCGACGCGGCTAACGCCGCGTATTGTGGTTGAGCCGTCCCAAACACTTTTTCATTTTTCAAATAGAGGTTCGAGCCGAAGATTTTTTGGAGGGAGGATTTTTTGGCAGGGAGAGAGGTATCTTCTGCTATTTCGTTAAGTATTGAAGCGTCTTTAATCCATTCCCGCATAGGTTCGAGCCACGGCATACCCCCTCTTTCCAATGTGGCGAGAACTTCCTCGACCGACTTCCGCTCCGAGAGCAACGAGGCACGGCGGATAAGGTACTCCTGCCGCTCGATGTCTTGCGCTATGTAGACATCGGTAAGGCGGTCAAGCTCGCGGGAAATTGAAGACAATTTTTCTCGGAGTTCGCGAACGGAAGCGGCATTCGCTTTGTCGGCCTCGCGTTCGTCTTCGGCCATTTTATTTTCAAAAAACTCAATGACATTCTGCGGCAT
>Ga0209541_10007606_pt1 | contig 18156 bp, 17 predicted proteins | sample RifCSPlowO2_01_FD_184027 | JGI IMG/M metagenome (GOLD analysis project Ga0209541, IMG submission 184027) | Groundwater microbial communities from Rifle, Colorado - Rifle CSP2_plank lowO2_0.1 (SPAdes) (version 2) | ecosystem: Environmental > Aquatic > Deep subsurface > Groundwater | place... | reverse complement strand
GTAAAAGTAAATCGTATTCGACCAGACTTAATCTGACAGGATCAAGCATTCTTTCAGAATATCATATCCTAGAGTAGTGGAAGTTTCGTTTTGAGGTGACTATAATTCTATAAAACGATTTACAAAAAATAAAATCAATTAGGGTATTTCTTTACCATATAAGTATCGATCGATACTTATATGGTATATTATAGATAAAGTGAAAAAAGCCGGAAAATCAAAGACTTTATCTCCTGACGAACAATTTAAACACAGACAGCTCAGAGAGATAGTATTGGCAGCACTAGGCGTGAGTGTTTTAATCGGAGGGATAATGATTACTCCAAATTTCCCAATAGTCATGGGGTCGATTATTAGCTTGATAAAGGAATTCAAGAAAAAGGATATTTCTGCTACAAAAGTAAAGAGAGTTTTAAAAAATTTAGAAAAGAAAGAGATCCTAAGTTTGTCGATAAAAGGTGACGAAATATATGTTCAACTTAAAAATTGGTTAACACCTTCGACAGTAAAATATTCACTCAGAGGCATACTTGAATTAAAAAGAAAAAGAAAGCGATGGAATGGGAAATGGTTCTTAGTGATGTTTGACGTTCCGGAAATTCAAAGGAACAAAAGAATATACTTGAGAAAATTTCTAAAGTACATTGGTTTTTATGGATATCAAAAAAGCGTCTACATTTTTCCTTATGAATGTGAAAAAGAAATCGGTTTGCTTAAACAAGTCGTTGAAAGTGCCAAATACATAAGTTATATCGTCGCCGATAAAATCGAAAACGAACAATCCACCAAAACCTACTTTAATCTTTAAATCTCAATGAATTTATTACTTATTTTAATATTAACTATTAATTTTTTGATATTGACCATATTGGTATCGATCGATACCTGAATGGTTACAATTTATAAAAAAATCATTTATTTATTCATTAGTTTAGTATAATTTCAGAATATGACAATTAAACCTCAAACACTAAAAGGGTTTCGTGATTTTTTACCGGAAGAAAAAAGAAAGCGTGATTTTGTGGCTCAAAAAATTAAAGAAATCTTTGAATTATTTGGATTCGAACCTTTAGAAACTCCGACACTTGAGTATGCGACTCTACTTTTGGGAAAATACGGTAAGGAAGTTGATAAACTATTATATACATTTAAAGACAGGGGAGATAGAGAACTTGCCCTGAGATACGATCAGACTGTTCCTACTGCCCGTATTTTAGCCCAATATCAGTCAATACTACCTAAATATTTCAGGCGGTATCAAATTCAGAATGTATTTCGAGCTGACAAACCGCAAAAAGGACGCTACCGGGAATTTACTCAATGTGATATTGATATATTTAACTCAACATCACCGGTAGCTGATGCTGAAATTGTAACCGCAACATATTTTGCTTTTCAAAATGTAGGATACCCAAAAATTAAAATCCTCATAAATGACAGACAAACACTTTTTAAATACCTCAAACCTTTTGAAAATTTAAAAATAAGTATTTTTTCTATTATTCAAAGTATAGATAAATTGGATAAAATCGGCAAAAACGGAGTGCTTCAGGAACTGATAAGTAAGGGAATGGAACAAAAAATGTCTGAGCAAGCATTAAATTCAATTTCATCGGCTAAATCTTCTCAAAATCTTACTGAAATAATTAATGCGGCAATTTCCTCAGGTGTGCCAAAAGAAGATATTTTATTTACTTCTAACCTGGCCAGAGGCCTTGACTATTATACCGGAATGATATTTGAAGTAAGTCTTCCGGGCTACGACGGAGGCTCGTGCGGCGGGGGTGGCAGATATGACAAATTAATCGAGCACTTAGGAGGTCAATCGGTTCCAGCTGTCGGAATTGCATTTGGTTTTGATCGAATGGTAGAAGCTGCTGATTTCTTTAAGTTAATCTCACCACTTCTTAATGGAACTGAAGTATTACTAACCGTTTTCGACAAAAAAACAATTAATTTTTCACTTCAATCAGCATCAATATTGAGAAAAAATAAAATAAAAACAGAAATTTATCCCGCGTTGGATAAATTAGATAAACAACTTAAATATGCCGACAAAAAGGGGATTCCTTATGTTGTAATTATCGGTCCGGACGAAGCTAAAAAAAATATAGTTAAACTAAAAAACATGAAAACCGGAGAACAGACAGAATTAAATATTGACGAATTAGTTATAAAGTTAAAAAGTTCATAAAGTTTCTAAAGTAATTTATGCAAGTCAATCCCAATGTTGCCATTATCGAAGCCATCCCCGGAGTCGGAGGAGATGAAGCTAAGCTTTGGATGAAAGAATTATTGCTTTCTTATATCCGCTTTGCCCAAAGAAAATTATTTAAAACTGTTTATATCGAAGAAAGTACGCTGAAAATTAGTGGCGAAAATGCTTTTGCCTATTATAAAAATGAAACCGGCGTTCACCGTGTCCAAAGAATTCCAGCCACAGAACGAAAAGGTAGGTTACACACGTCAACAGCTGTTATAGTCGTACTTCCACAAATTATTCAGACAGACACACGAATTAACCAGTCAGATTTAGAATGGCAATTCTACCGGGCAGGCGGTCATGGCGGTCAAAATGTAAATAAAGTTTCCACTGCCGTAAGATTGACCCATAAACCATCCGGAATTGTCACTACTGCAAGCCGGGAAAGATATCAGGAGGCTAACAGGAAAATCGCAATGGATCTCTTATTGGGAAAACTCTACCAGCTGGAGGAAGAAAAAAGAAAGGGGATTATGAATTCATTTGTAAAAAACGTCGGATCCGGTGAAAGGGCCGATAAAATCAGAACTTATAACTTTCCTCAAAACAGATTAACGGATCATAGAATAGGTAAAAGCTTTCAAAATTTAGAGGACATCATAGAAAACGGAAAGTGGGACAAGGTATTTCAAAATTTCTAATTTCTAAGTACACTAATTTCTAATCAAATCCCAAGTTCAAAATAACCGAAAATTTAGATCAATTAGAAATTAGGTTAATTAGGACAATTTTTTGTAACTGTTCAGGATTTGACAATGGGTTTATTGTTCGAGCCTGTCGAGAACAATTGTTATTGTTGCTTCTCGACTCGCTACGCTCGCTCGAAGAATATCTTTGACAACTCCTGAACGATTACAATTTTTTTGCTATAATATACAATCTTATGAAACAAAATATTCATCCCCAATTTTACACAGATGCGGCAGTTCATTGCACATCATGTGGAAACAGATTTACCACCGGATCGACAAAACAATCAATTTCCGTCGAGGTTTGTTATAAGTGTCATCCTTTTTTTACGGGCGAACATAGATTTTTGGACGTCAGGGGAAGGGTAGACACATTCCAGAAAAAACAGGAAGTAGCCAAAAAATATAAAGCAGTACTGGCGACCAAAAAACACGACAAAAAACAAAAAGAAGAAAGAGACTCAAAGTCACTAAAAGATTTGCTAAATGAAGCATAACGTGGTAGAATAAAAATTCACCAGGACCGTGGGTACAAAAATAATTCCTGCGCAGTGAAAAATATGGCAAACCTAAAAAAACTCGCACTGGGACAAAAAGTCCAGGACCTGCTTGCTAAATACCAGAATTTTGCTCTAATCAAAATAGACAGAACAAGTCATCAAACCTTAGAGAGTCTGCGCAAAGAACTGAAAAAAAATCAGGCTAATTTCAAGGTTGTTAAGAATACTCTGTTTGAAAAAACCTTAAATAAGCTCTCCAAAAATAACAAAGTCTACGAAGAAATTAAAAAATCCTTTTTTCCACTAAAAGAAACAAGCGCTTTACTTCTTCTGAGGAAAGAATGGAACAGCGGTTTGACGGCTTTTTATCAGTTCCTCAAAAAAGAGGTCTCACTTTCCTTTAAATTTGGTCATCTGGATGATAAGTCGTATGGACACGAAGACCTTCTAAAGATTGCCCAACTACCTCCCAGAAATCAATTGCTCGCTAATTTAATCGGCAATTTCAAAACTCCGTCTTCACGATTGGTTCACTCAATGAAATTCAATATTACGAAATTGGTTTATATATTAAAAGAAAAAGCAAAGAAAAGTAATTAATATTTCGTCATTCTGGGGAGCGATGAATTTAGAAGCGACTCCAGAATCGATTCTGGACAAGCCAGAATGACATAAAAGGTGGTGAAAATATATGGCAGAAGAAAAAAAACTATCTGAAAAATTAGGAAAAATTGCAAAAGAACTAGAGGGTTTGACAGTCGTCGAAATGGCAGAACTTTCCAAATATCTGGAAGATAAATTCGGAGTATCGCCAATGGCAACTGCAGCAGCTCCAGTTCAATCCACCTCCGCTGGAGCTTCGGCGGACAAGGAAGAAAAAACCACATTCAACGTTATGCTAACGGCAGCCGGAGATAACAAACTTGGAGTAATCAAAGCCGTCAGGGAAATTTTACCCAATCTCGGTCTCATGGAAGCCAAGAAATTGGTTGAATCGGCTCCCAAAGAACTTTTGAAAGACGTTAAAAAAGATCAGGCCGAAGAAGCTAAGAAAAAAGTGGAAACAGCTGGTGGAAAAGTAGAACTCAAATAAACTCTAAATACGAAATACTAAATCCTAAATAAATCCAAAAAAATTAAATTTAAAATACTAAACATTCAATGGTTTAGAATTTATAATTTTGAAATTAATATTTGTTTAGATATTAGGATTTAGAGTTTAGGATTTTAGATGGACTTCAGCTTTAAATTATAGTAGACTTTTACTTTATGACTGCAGATAAACAAAAAGGTTACGGAGCCGAATCAATAGTAGTTCTTGAAGGTCTGGAACCAGTTCGCAGAAGACCGGCGATGTACATCGGAACTACGTCGCAGTATGGAGTAAATCACTGTCTTAACGAAATTGTTGATAATGCTATTGATGAAGCTCTTGCGGGTTTTTGTAAGAACATTCACGTAACTATTGAAGAGAATGGTTACTTTACGGTTTTTGATGACGGCCGGGGAATTCCGGTAGATAAAGTCCCCAAATACAAAACATCTGCTTTGGAAATTGTCATGACTAAACTCCACGCAGGAGGAAAATTCCAGGTGGGAGCTTACAAAGTGTCAGGCGGACTTCACGGTGTTGGCGCATCTGTTGTTAACGCTCTTTCAACTCATTTTATTGTAGAAGTTAGGCAGAGCGGTCAACTCTATCGGCAGGAATACAAACAGGGCAATCCGCTTTATCCTGTAAAAAAGGTTGATAAATCAATCATTGGCTATAATTTCAAAAAAGGAACTGCAGTTTCATTTCTTCCTGATAAGGAAATTTTTAAAGAAACAACCGAAATCCTATTCTCTACATTAAAAAAACAGGTCAAAGAAAGAGCTTACCTGATTAAAGACATTTCTTTTAAAATTTTTAATAATAAGTCCAAAGAAAAACTGGCGTATTATTTTGACGGCGGGATTATTTCACTTATCCGGGACATCAATCGGGGTAAGAAAACTCTACATACCCCTATTTATATCCACAAACAAATTGAAGATAAAGAAATTGAGGTCGCAATACAATACAATGACTCAATAAATGAATATGTTTATTCGTTTGTCAATGTTATTAATACTCACGAAGGAGGTACGCATCTTACAGGTTTTAGAAGTGCATTGACAAAATCAATTAATAACTATGCCAAAAAGATATTGAGTGAAAAAGATGCTGGAGATCCCTTGACCGGCGATGATGTTAAGGAAGGCCTGGCGACTATTGTCTATGTAAAGATGCCTGCCACCAATCTCCAATTCGAAGGCCAAACCAAAACAAAACTGGGAAATTCCGAAGTACAAACCGTAGTTCAGCAGGCCGTATCTGAATACCTTGATGTCTATTTTGAAGAAAATCCAAAGGTCGGCCGGGAAATATTGGCTAAAATATTTTTAGCCCAGAAAGCCCGTCTCGCAGCCAAAGCAGCTAAAGAAGCCGTTTTGAGAAAAGGTATGCTGGAAGGAGCTACGCTTCCGGGTAAACTGGCTGATTGTTCCGAGAAAGATCCGGCAAAATCCGAACTGTTTCTGGTCGAAGGTAATTCCGCCGGAGGAACTGCCAAGCAGGGTCGGGACCGTAAATTCCAGGCAATACTTCCACTTAGGGGTAAAGTACTTAATACAGAGCGGGCATATCTTGACAAGGTACTTGCTTTTAAGGAATTAAAAGATCTCGTTATTGCGCTCGGAATGGGGATTGGAGAAAATATCGATTATAAAAAACTGCGTTATCACAAAATTGCAATCATGACGGATGCCGACGTCGACGGTGAACATATAAGAACACTTCTCTTAACTTTTTTCTTCAGACATCTGCCTGATATTATTGCCAAAGGACATCTGTATATTGCACAACCGCCTCTTTTCAAAATTCAATCCGGTAAAAAAATCCAGTACGCATTTTCCGATTCTGAAAGAGACGGTATAATAAAAAAGCTGGTCGAAGAAAAAACAAGTACTCCGGGGATTCAGCGTTACAAAGGTTTGGGTGAAATGAATGCTGAACAGCTGTGGGAAACTACGATGAATCCGGATAATCGTATACTTAAGAAAATAATGATTGAAGATGCGCAGGAAGCTGATTATGTTTTTACTATGCTTATGGGTGACGAAGTCCCGCCCAGGAAAAAATTTATTGTCACACATGCCAAGTTAGCAAATTTAGATGTTTAAAATCGGAACCCACCCTCAGGGTGGGCAGTGTCAATAAACGCCCTCCCTGAGGGTGAAAAAGTTATAAATTTTAGTTTTTTTTCTATGAACTTATCAAAACTTTCAGCCGGCAAAAACCCGCCGGAAGAAATAGACGTAGTGATCGAAATTCCCCAGGGCTCTTTTATCAAGTACGAGATGGACAAGGACGATGGTTTTCTGCATGTTGACAGATTTGCTTTTACGTCAATGGCATTCCCGGGTAATTACGGTTTTATTCCGCAGTCACACGGAGAAGACGGTGATCCGCTGGATGTCCTGCTGGTCGCCACCTATCCGTTGCAAGCCGGGGTCGTAGTATCGTCTCGAGTCATCGGAATGCTGGAAATGGAAGATGAAGCCGGGATTGATACTAAAATCATTGCGGTTCCGACTAAAAAAGTCGATCCGTTTTATGCGCATGTGGAAGATATTGAAGATCTGGATGAAACTTTAAAGAAAAAAATCCAGCATTATTTTAATCATTACAAAGAGCTTGAACCAGGTAAGTGGGTCAAGACAAGGAATTTTCTAGGAAAGGTAGAAGCGCTTGAAGCTGTAAAGAAATCACTCAAGTGAATCACACAGTCATCCTGAATTTATTTCAGGATCTGATGTTTAGTAAAAACAGATGCTGAAACTAGTTCAGCATGACAAACACATTATATGGCTAATATACAAAACACCGACATTACCACCGAGATGAAGCGGGCATATCTTGATTATGCGATGAGCGTTATTGTGTCAAGAGCCCTCCCTGATGTAAAAGACGGTCTTAAACCGGTGCATCGACGCATACTGTTCGCCATGCATAAACTGGGTCTTAACTTTGGCGGGCGTTTTTCAAAATCAGCTAAAGTTGTCGGAGAAGTGCTGGGTAAATATCATCCGCACGGTGATGCTCCTGTATACGAAGCATTAGCACGCATGGCGCAGGACTTTACAATGCGCTATCCGCTTATCCGCGGCCAGGGTAACTTCGGCTCAATCGACGGCGATCCCCCGGCCGCCATGCGTTATACCGAAGTCAAGCTTTCCAGGATTGCCGAGGAAATGCTTGCCGATATAGAAAAGGAGACTGTCAAATATATCGATAATTTTGACGGAAGCCTGCAGGAACCAATTTATCTGCCGTCTAAATTACCCAATCTGCTTTTAATGGGAGCCGAAGGAATCGCAGTCGGAATGGCGACAAAAATTCCTCCGCATAATCTTTCAGAGTTAGTTGATGCTACGAGCTTTATGATCGATAAGGCCACTTTAAATGCTTCTGAAACGAAAGTCAAAAATACTGAAAAAATGGCTAAAAAAGATATGATCAATCTCTACTATAATGCGGGTATCGAGGAACTTCTAGAATTTGTTAAAGGTCCTGACTTTCCTACCTCTGGAGTAATCTACGGTGCGAATGATATTAAGCAGGTTTATGCTACCGGTAAAGGTAAAATATTGATTCGCGGGGTCGTGGATGAAGAAGAGTTGGACCGCGGCAGGAGTTCAATAGTTATATCCCAATTACCCTACCAGGTCAATAAAGCCCATCTTGTTGAAAAAATTGCGCATTTGGTAAATGACAAAAAAATAGTCGGCGTATCGGATTTAAGGGATGAATCTGACCGTGACGGAATCAGAGTTGTCATCGAATTAAAAAGAGATGCCGCTTATAAAAAAGTACTTAACAATCTTTTTAAGTTTACCGAGCTTCAGACCTCCTTTCCTGTCAATATTGTTGCTCTTGTTGACGGAATTCCCCAGACTTTGGGCCTCAAGCCAATCCTGGAACAATATCTTAAACATCGCGTAAATATGGTAATTCTTCGCTCGGAATATGATCTAAAACAGGCAAAAGCCCGTGCCCATATTCTCGAGGGTTATTTAATAGCTCTTGATCATATTGACGAAGTAATTAAGATAATTAAAGAATCAGAAAATGAACCGATTGCAAAACAAAATTTAATTAAGAAGTTCAAATTTTCCGATGTTCAGGCTCAAGCCATCCTGGATATGCAGCTTAAACGCCTTACCGGACTTGAAAGAGATAAAATAGAAGCCGAACTTAAAGAGTTAAAAAAACGCATTAATTATCTGGAATCTCTGCTTAAGGATATCTTTAAAATACTTCAGGTTATAAAAGATGAACTGCTTGAGCTAAAGAAAAAATACGGCGACGAACGGAGAACAAAAGTTGTTAAATCAAAACCCGGCGAAATAACTGACGAACAGCTTATAGAAAATAAAGAGGTAATTGTAGTTATGACTAAAGAGGGTTATATTAAACAAATTCCCAGGGAAACTTTCAGAGTGCAGCACCGCGGCGGCAAAGGAGTATCCGGGATCGAAACGAAAGAAACTGATAATGTTTACTTCATTACGTCGGCTATGGCGCATGATTATGTGCTTTATTTCACAAACCAGGGAAGAATTTTTCAGACACGGATCTGGGACATACCGCAGGGCTCAAGAGTCTCCAAAGGAAAAGCCATGCAGAATTTATTGACACTCCGGCCTGATGAAAAAGTGACTTCAATTCTTACTTATGATCAAGCAGCTGCAGAAAAAAATACCGGGGGTAATTTTGTCCTAATGGCTACCAAAATGGGAACAGTCAAAAAAACTCTTTTTGCTGATTTTGCCAATATCAGATCAAACGGAATTATAGCTATAAAACTTGAGCCGGGAGATGAGCTTCTCTGGGTAAATCTCACCGATGGAAAGAAAAATATAATTCTGACATCTTCAGCCGGCAAAGCTATAGTATTTAAAGAAAGTGAAATCAGGTCGACCGGCAGATCCTCAATCGGAGTCAAAGGAATGGACTCGGAAAAGGGAGATTTTGTAACCGCAGCAGATGTTTTTTCAAATGAGGAGTTCAAAAAGAACATAATAGTTCTTGGTGATAAAGGCGTCGGAAAAAAAACCAAACTGTCATTTTTCAAAGGCCAGCACAGAGGCGGCAAAGGAGTAAAAATAGCTTCTGTAGACCAAAAAATCGGACGTATCTGCTTTTCCCAGATTGTTAATCCCGAAAAAACAACAGTTATAATCACCAGTTTAAAAGGTCAGGTAGTGAAAATTCCTCTTCAGGCTATTCCATCCCGCTCCCGGACTGCTAAAGGAGTTATTCTGATGCGCTTCTCTGAAAAGGATGACAGGGTTGTAAGTGCCGCTCTCGTGTGATAAAATGTAATGCTGATTACGGATTTAATGCGGATCTACAGATATACGGATAATCTACGTCAGTAACATCCGAATATCCGCATCATCCGAATAAGATCCGTTGATCTGCATCATATACATGGAGATACCTACAAAAAAAATAGCTTCAAAAATTGAAAAATTTCTTAAAAGAGAAGTAAAAAAGTTCGGAAAAAGTAAACCGATAAAACTGACTACTTTTCTGGTAGGACAGGCTACCGAACAACTCTCATATGTTAAAATTAAAGCCAAAATAGCCAAAAAATTGGGTATTGGCTTTGAGTTAGTTCACTTAAAATCTACGCCTTCATTTGAAGAATTCATGAATAAAATTAAGGAAAAATCCCAAGACCCAACTACTACGGGTATTATAATTCAACAGCCTCTCCCTGCCCAGCTCTCTACAGAAAGCCTCTATGAATACATTCCCACAGCCAAAGAAATAGAAGGGCATAAGAGAAAAACTACTTATACGCCTCCCATCGGGCTGGCTATTCTGACTATATTAAAATATATCTTCACCAAAACACGCGGGGAAAAAGATTTGATTATCGATATACAAAAAGAAAGGGGTTCATTTAAAAAGCTGTTCAGAAATAAAAAAGTAGTTCTTGTGGGAAGGGGCATTACCGGCGGCAAACCAGTCGGAAAGACCCTTACCGAAGCCAGGATTAACTTTATCAATGTTAATTCACAGACTCCGGATCAGCACTTATATTTTAAAGAGGCGGATGTGATAATCACAGCCGTCGGCAAAAAAATACTTGCACCGGAAGTTTTAAAACAGGGAGTCACACTTGTAAATATAGGACTAAGAAGAGAAAAAGGTAAATTAAAAGGCGATTACGATGAAAAAGAAATAAAAAATATTTCCGGTTTTTATACTTCAACCCCGGGCGGTGCCGGACCGATCGACGTCCTCTATCTCTTCAAAAATCTCATTGACGCCGCCAAACAACAGAAGTAAATTTCCACATGAATAAATTGATAATTATTACGGGCCAAACAGCCACCGGAAAAACTTCACTAGCTTTCAAACTCGCTCAAGAAAACAATGGTGTACTTATCAACTGCGACTCACGCCAAATCTATAAATATCTGGACATTATTACAGGAAAAGATTATAACTTGATTTCTAAAAATAAAATCGGGTTGTATGATGTAATCAAACCTGATGAATATTTTTCGTCCTTTGATTATGTTAAGTTAGCCCTTCCTTTAATAAAGAAAATTATTAAAAAGGGTAAAACTCCGATAATTGTCGGGGGAACTTATCTTTATATAAAACACTTACTCTACGGTGTTGAAACCGAAAACATTCCACCGGACTGGAAACTGAGAAAAGAGTTGGGAAATAAAACAGTCAAAGAATTACAAAAAATATTAACCGGAGTTTCGACTCAATTAATTAATCAATTAAATCAGAGCGAAAAAAACAATCCTCAACGTCTAATCAGAAAAATTGAAATTCTCAAATCCAGAGCAAAGGGAAGCCACATTCAACCTCGGGGGTTGAATATGACTTTACAAAGCTCTAAAACTAATATGGCAATAACTTTGGAAAATAAATTAAGCGTTAAAAATTTAAAAATAGAGTTTTATGGTCTAAAATTTAAAGACAAAAATTTACTTCGCAAAACCATCAAAAAAAGAGTAGAAAAGAGGTTAAAAAATGGAGCTGTTGATGAAGTAAAAAAACTTCTGGAAATGGGCTATACAAAAAAAGATCCCGGCTTAAAAACTACCGGTTACCAACAACTCATTGGACACCTTGAAGGTGTCCTTGATATTGACACAACAATCCAACAATGGATAAACAAGGAAGTTCAATATGCAAAACGCCAATATACCTTTATGAAAAAAGATAAAAATATTACCTGGAGAGAGATTTAACTTTTTTTGAATAATTTAAGAAATGCTTCTTTGGGAATTTCAACCCGGCCGACCATCTTCATTTTCTTCTTTCCTTCTTTTTGTTTTTCCAGAAGTTTTCGTTTTCTTCCTACGTCTCCGCCTCCCATAACTTTCCCACCCTTAATCAAAACATTTTTCCTGAAGGGAGATATTCGTTCAGAAGCTATAATTTTTCCTTTATACTGTGCCTGAATTTTTACTTCATACTGCTGTCTGGGAATCAGTTCCCTCAATCTTTTGACTAAAAACTGTGCTTTTTCAAAAGCTCTTTCCTTGACTATAATTTCCGAGAATTCTTCTACCGGTTCGCTGTTTAACAACAGAGTTAATTTGTCAGCTTCCACATCACGATGCTCAAAGAATTCCCAATCGACTGAAGCATACCCCGAACTGACGCTTTTTAAGTTGTCATAAAAGTCAGAGATCATCTCGGAAAGCGGCATTTCATAGGCTAAAGATATTTGTGATTTATTATCCATAGTTACAAATTTTGCTCTGTAATTTTGAAAAAGTCCCATAACTTGACCTAAATAATCTTGCGGAGTAATTGCTGTTACCTTTACCCAAGGTTCCTTGTACTTTACTTTACCATCTATGTCACGGCCGTGATCAAGTTGGTAATCAACCTGAGGGGGAGTTAAAACCAGATCAAGATTAAATTCCCTTTCCAGGCGTTCTCTGACTACATCAGCGTGGAGTAATCCTAAAAATCCCACACGGAATCCGGTTCCCAGGGCTTGGCTATGAATAGTTGAAAATTCCAGCGAAGAATCACTCAAATATAATTTCTCTAAAGCATTTTTGAGATTGAGATAATCTGCTGTATCTGTAGGAAATATCGAAGCGAATACCATCGGTTTTACTTTTTTGTAACCTAAGAGGGGAAGTAAAGTACCTTTTTCATCAACTATAGTGTCTCCAACCCTGACCTGGTGAATATCTTTTAGATTAGTGGCTATATACCCGATTTCTCCGGAAAATAGATTCTCAGTTTGCTTTAATTCGGGTAAAAAGTTACCAACTTCCAGAACTTCAAATTTCTGTTGGTTTGATGTCAATTTCACTTTGCTGCCTTTTTTTGTCATTCCGGAAAAAATTCTGACAAAAGCTATAACACCACGGTGTAAATCATAGTATGAATCAAAAATCAATGCCTGCAATAGATTCTGGATGCGTGGACTTTGTCCACTTCCCAGAATGACCCGCTGAGCGTCATTCTGGGGAGCACCCGCTGATTCGGCGGGGACGACTCCAGAATCTACATTTGGAGCGGGAATTTTTTCAATTACTGTTTGCAATAATTTATCAACATTCATTCCGGTTTTTGCGGAAATTTCAAAAATTTCATCCTCTTTAACACCTAAAAAATCCATTAATTGTTTTTTTGCAGTCGGAACATTGGCATTCGGCAGATCAATTTTATTAATAACCGGAATAATTACCAGATTTTTCTCTATTGCTTTATAAGCATTCGAAATTGTCTGTGCCTGTACACCCTGAGTTGCATCAACAAGTAGTATAACTCCATCAACACAGGCTAATGTACGATCTACCTCATAAGAAAAATCAACATGGCCCGGAGTATCAATAAGATTCAAAATAAATTTTGAATCTTTAATTTCTAAATCCGAATTCCTAATTTCTAATGAATTTTGTAAATTTGATAATTGTGATTTGTTAGGAAATTGGAAATTGGAAATTGGAAATTTATATTCCATTCTTACCGGTGCTAATTTTATTGTAATCCCTCTTTCTCTCGATATTGGATTCCGGTCAAGAAGCTGTTCCTCGTGCTTTCCCACACCAACCACTCCGGTTATTTCCAAAAACCGGTCGGCCAGAGTGGATTTTCCGTGGTCAATATGTGCAATAATGGCAAAATTCCGAATATTATTCATAAGCTGATTTACTATTATAGCTTAAAAAACTACCCATTCTGATAATATATTCAGTAGTGAAAAAAACCAGTCAATTATTTAACAATGAGTTTTTGCAGGGTGGATTCTACTATTTTCTCTCTTCCCTGTTTATTAATCTACTAAACTACCTTTTTAATTTCCTTGTAGGCAGAGGACTTGGACCAATCAACTATGGGGAGATCAGCAGTCTGTTCGCTTATGCTTATATAGCATTGGTTCCCACCCAGGTTTTTTCTGCTTATGTGATAAAAAAAATCGGTAGCAGTACAGTCGATCAACTAAACTATGTTAAATCATTAGAATATTCCTTCAAAAAAAAGTTTGGTAAATTTTTATTATTATTTTTACTTTTGTTTTTAACAACTCCTCTAGTATCCGCATTTACCAATCTTCGGATCATTTCAATCCTAATTATGCTCATAATTATTCTGGTGGGTTATCTGGGTTCATTTTACAGCGGAGCTTTGCAGGCTTTACGCTATTTTTTTGTTTTTTCACTTCTTGGATTAATCGCAACTTTTATAAAATTTATGGGAGGACTAGCCATATTCTTAGGAGTTCCAAGTTTACTTTTGGTTTATTTTTTTCTTTTGATTTCGGCTTTATTTATGTTTTTATCCAATTATTATTACTTAAAATTCAAACTCTCAAGATTGCTGAAAGATAAAATAGAGATTAACTCTCGCCCTGTCATTAATGTACTTAAAAATCGCCAGTTTCAAATTCTGTTTCTATCGACACTTTCATTAACTCTTTTGAATAATGCCGATCTGGTTTTTGTTAAAAAGACTCTATCCGGCTATGAGTCTGGAATCTACGCTTCCTGGTCTTTATTTGCCAAAATTATTCTTTACGCGATCGGGCCAATGCTTGCCATAAGCTTTGTCTTTTTCTCGGCAAAATCCCAAACCAATAAACACGCCCTCACTTTAAAAATTTCATTTTTTGCTTTAACTGTCATTTTTATAAGTGCTTACTTTATCTACACTTATTTTTCTGAAACTCTGATTAATATTTTTTTTGGCAGTAAATTCTTAGCTGTCCTGCCTTATTTAAGTTATGCCAGTATTTTTGGATCGCTGTATGCGGGGCTAATCTATTTAAACAGTTATTTTCTCGCCAAAGAAGACAGTCTGGCACTTGTTATTCCTATTTTGACACCGCTTTATCTTTTAGCTCTTTTTTTCATTAAAAAAAATATTTTAGGTATTATCCAACTCAACATTTCTTTTTCTTTCCTCGTACTGCTTGTCTATCTGACTTTTTACCTCAAAGAAAAACTATACTCTTATTTTAAACCGTTTCAGCGTCCTTTTTCCGTTTAAAAGCGCTGTTTCAATTTCCAGTCTCATACTGGAAATATTGGCGTGATATCGACAGACACCGCTCGAACATGTCCCGAATAAAAGTTCGCGCGTTGTAGAATTACCAGCCGATGAATCTATCGATCCTCTTATTCCTTCGTCCCTACCATTTGTCTGATAGATTAAGGTATAAGTAACGCTTTTAGCTTTGTTAAGATTATTGAAATTTACATTGATGGCTTTTCTGTCAGATCTTAACCTGGGACTTACAGCGACTCCGCTTGATATGCCGGTAGACTTTTTGGGAGAAGACCGAAATCTGGGCAAAACTTTTGCCTCCACAGTCTGAACAGAAAATAAAAGGAAATAACCAATTATCAAAAAAAGGAACAGGTGGCAAAACTGAAAGGGATCCCGCAAGCGCGCAGAATTTTTCCAGTTTCTCCTGGTTCGAGCACTTGTGGGAATGAAAGTTTTGACAGAATCTGGAACAACAACTATACTGGTTAACATAGATAATTAACTATAACAAATATGAAATTTAAGATTTTAATATTAATAACTTTAATAGCCGTAATTTCCGTTGGTTATTTTGCTTATAATGCTTCAAAAAAAACCACAAACCTTCTTTCACCGGTATCAGAAAAAACTGAAAAAACAAAAAAAGCCAATCCGGCTACAAAGACAAAAGAGTATACTGACCCGTCAGGTTTCAAATTCTCATATCCGGCAGACTCTAAAGTGGAAGTTATTGATAAAAAGGATCCGGATTACTATTCATCGCTCAGATTAACTTCCAGCGGAACAGATGAAAATTTGACAATAGACGTGACTTCGACAAAATACAAATCTTTGGCAGATTGGGTTAAAAACAATAAAGAGATTACGGGTAATTCCAAAGATATAAAACTTGCCGGACTCGATGCGAAAGAAATAGTCTCAAACGGTAAAAAAGTTACGGTTGCCATTGACCTGGAAACACTTATTACCATTACTTCAAATTCTTCTAAAGTAAATAACACTGTAGTTTCTACCTTTGCCTTCGAGCAACCTGAAGTTTCTGTTGATAATAATGAACCTGCATCAGCGGGAGAAGACATTGTATTCGAAGGTGAGGAAGTGATAGAATAGTCCCGATGAAAAATAAAAACTCCCAACACTATTTAAGTGTTATCGTACCTGTCTTTCAGCAGGAAAAAACGATTGTCAAAAATCTCATTCAAATAAAAAATGTGGTAGGCAGTATCCGTTACCCGTATGAAATAATCGTTGTCATCGATGGAATTACCGATAAATCCCTGAAAAAAATAAAACAGGCAAACATACCGCAACTAAAAACCCTGGGCTATATGAAAAATCAGGGTAAAAGCCACGCTATCCGCCTTGGAATGAAAAAAGCCAAAGGAGATTATGTGATGTTCATCGATTCAGGAATGGAAATTGATCCCAATGGAATTTCGATGCTTCTTGAACACATGGAATGGTATAAAGCGGATATTATCGTTGGTTCAAAAAGACACCCCGCTTCTTTTGTTGATTATTCACTTTTAAGAAAAATTTTAAGTATTGGTTACTATTTCTTTGTCAAACTGCTTTTTGGTATTAAGGTTCGCGACACTCAAGCGGGTATCAAGATATTTAGAAAAAAAGTTTTAGAAGCAATCCTGCCTAAATTAATGGAGAAAAAATTTGCCGGCGATCTGGAAATGCTTGTTGTGGCGCGGAGTCTTGGGTTTACTCGTATCTATGAAGCGCCGATTAAGCTTAACTATCACTTTGGCTCCATAACTTCCGCGGCAACTTTAAGTTCCATCTACGGAATTTTTGTTGATACGCTCGCAATTTTCTACCGCAAAAATATTCTAAGACACTATGAAAAACCTCAGGTTGTTCGTCATTCTGGCAAGTCCCGTCGTGGCGGGACGCGTCCAGAATCGTTGTTATTTTTATGAAAACAAAATCTTCCCAATTTGTATCTGTTATTGTGCCGGTTAAAAAACACACCTATTACTTATTGTTTGAAAATATTCCGGCTTTTGAAAAACAAACCTACAAAAATTTCGAATTGATAATTCTGCCGAACGAACACGTTCAATATGATCTGGTTCTTCTGAAGAAATATAAGTGGCTCAACATTATTCCTACCGGAAAAGTCACTCGTCCTGCGGAAAAGAGAAATATCGGGGTAAAAGAAGCCAAGGGAAATATAATTGCATTTATTGACGACGATGCCTACCCAAAAAGCGATTGGCTGGAACAGATAGTTAAATCATTTAATAAAAAAATTATAGCCGTCTGCGGACCTGGATTGATTCCCGATAATACTAACAATTGGGAAAAAATATTTGATCAGGTAATAACTTCCTGGTTGGGAAGTGGAGGATACTCCTACCGGTTTATTTCCGAAAAAGAAAGATTTGTCGATGACTATCCTTCTATGAATTTTCTGATTAAAAAGAAAATATTTTTGAAACTGGGTGGTTTTAAAGGAAACTATTGGCCGGGAGAAGACAGTAAGCTCTGCGAAGAAATTGTTTACCAGGAAAAGGGTAAAATTCTATATAATCCTAAACTTATTGTTTATCATCACCGGAGAAATTCTTTGAGGGGATTTCTGGAACAACATGCAAATTACGGCTTTCACAGAGGTGCATTTTTTGCCCATGGCGACAAAAACTCTCAAAGAATTACCTACTTTATTCCGACGTTATTCACGGTTTACCTGCTCTTTTGTTTATTTTTTTTAATTTGGTTTTATTTTTTCCCTAATATCAATTATCTAATATCCACTATCTACTTACCTGCAATAATTTATTCAGTCTTTACTGCCCAATTGTTTTTTAAGTCTTTACTCGATACCAAAAATATTTTTATTGCCCTGATGTCACCGATCGTCCTTTTTTTAACCCACCTGACCTATGGTATACTTTTTATTAAAGGATTTATTAAAGGATTTAGAAATAAAGAAAATATATATAGATAAATACCAACTAACAAGAAACAAGATACAAACAATTTCCAAATACTAAAGAAACAAATTTCAAATTTTGTTTTGAATATTTTAATTTGAATATTGATATTTATTTGTTTCTTGTTACTTGTATCTTATAATTTAAAAAATGGTAGACGATATTCAAACCATAAAACAAG